>Ga0172376_10008048_pt1 | contig 11088 bp, 18 predicted proteins | sample Lak35m_FD_121114 | JGI IMG/M metagenome (GOLD analysis project Ga0172376, IMG submission 121114) | Freshwater microbial communities from Kabuno Bay, South-Kivu, Congo - kab_092012_35m | ecosystem: Environmental > Aquatic > Freshwater > Lake | place: Democratic Republic of the Congo: South-Kivu...
AATCGCCGTCAAACGGTGTTGACCGTTCAGCAATTTGCCTGACTTTGAGATGGTGATTGCGTCATTTTGAATGTCCCACATGCCTCGCTTCATGGCATCGGCATACTGAGCAACACGGAACTTACGCAATTTGCGGTTATTAAGATTCCCGTCGAGCATTTTTTTCGCTATGGCTGGAGTAATTAGTTCTACCGAAGCCGTTATCTCTGGTGATATTACTGTTTTGTTTTTCATAGTGTTCGTTTTGTTTTTCTTTATAGTTTTTGCTTTGTTTTTCATAGTATTTGTACCTTACTGTTGTTAATTGGGGAAAACAACCTGTTGGGAATGAATTTTTTAAGATGCCGAAACAAGCCCGTTTAGTTCTTGCTGGACAAGCAATTCAAACTCTTCGCGATGGTTGTGTTGTAACACCAAAGATGCCCTTCGCCGAGCCTCAGCACGAATCCGGTATTTATCGGTGTTTGATTTTGGTTTATTTTGGGCTTTACGACCTCTTGAAATCACGCCATCGCGTTTTAAATCATTAAAATTTGTCATAAATAATTATTCCTTTAGTAGTTAGGCATAACAACCTATCCTTGAAATTGCAAAATAACAACCTGAAATTGCCAAATAACAACCTGGCAAAAAGGGTATTTATGGTATGGGCTTTTAGTGCCCCGTTTCTCTATTTTGGGCGGCGGCCAAAAAGCGTCGGGCCCTCATTAAATATGGGGTAGACCCGGGGGAACCCAAATCTTGTGTCTTTTACCTGTACGCGGTTCTCGACCGAAGATTTCCAATCAGGAATATTGGCATCAAGCCATTCTTCGCCATGCCCATTTGAAACCCGATTTTGCGTCAATTTGTAATTAAGTTCAGCCGCATATTTGAGTAACATCTCCATTGATTCAAGGGTGTCTCTGCCCCCTGGTGACGACGGCATTTGATTACTTGCCCGATTTCAACATAATTTCATCGACAATAACCGGCGCGTATTTTTTCCTTAGGCGCCATATTTTGCTGTTCATTTCCATCATGGCTTCGGTATCCCGGGCTTTGTCGCACACTTCCGAATCGTAAACGCCATATTTTTTGAAAAGTATGTCATCAAAATCAGAATTTTCAATCAAGATGTCGGAAATCCATTTTGCGCGAGTGTCGATTTGAATCATCAGATTGCAAAGACCTTCGTAGCCGAAATCATAGAAAACCTTGTTCACAACAAGTTCGCAAAAATTTTCACGATACAGTTTTTCTGCGTGACGACCGTCTTTTATGAACTCGGCCAAAAATCCCATAATCTCACCCTTGTCATAATGCTCATTCGAAGATTCTTTATCAAGAAAATCTTCATTTTCATTTGACATGTCTGACATAATGTTCCCTCATCCAGGTTTCCCCACGAACATTATGGCATTAAATTGGATTACGCAAGCGACAAAATAAATGATTCCGCTTGTTTTTTAGTTTTGGTCACCCACGAATAAGAATTCATTGAAGCATTTGCCTTATCTATAGAATTCGCATCTCTGTAATGGTCAAGATACTCGCCAACCGAATTAAGAAGAGACCATCCATTGTTGCCAAAACCACCGGCGTTGTTGAAATTTATGTATAACCCCTTGACCATCGACCAGGTTTCCTCACGATTCTTCTTTTGACGCTCGGTTTCATCGGATTTTATTGGAAACAAATTCTGAAGCGTCCGGTCAATTTTTGTTTGGTTTATTTCGATTTTGAGAAGATTTTCAGCGGCGGCCGTAAAGGCTTTCGACCATTCAACCGACATACCCAAAATCGCTCGCGCCTCTTCCATGGCGTTGTCGGCGTTGCGAGTGTGTCGAGCCGTAAAAACACTTTTAGCCGTAGAAAGACCGGCAATCACTGTATTTTTGCATACGGCTCTTATGCTTGTATTAGCAAAAGTAATTGGGGTTTTGCCGTTGTGTCCGTTTCTTACCAATAGATAACGCTGGATTGAATCATTGACGCCAAGTGGGTCAATAATTAGGGCGCCCAAATCAATGCAGGCAAAAAATTCCCTACCTCCATCCAAAACACCGCACGTATCAACAACAGCGTCGCCGTTGGTGGCTCCAATAACGTCAATCGCCCTATTCATTACCTCGCAATTTTGTTGAATCGTAAAGCGAGTACCGACAGTAGACAGTCCGTCAAAAGTGCCGTCGCTGTTCACTCGCAGCGTTGCTCGGGAGTCATTAATTTTTACAAGAGAGCCGTCTGGGTTTCGTAAAATTTCACCGTTGGAGTCAATTGCTGCCACTTCGGCGAGTACGACGTCAAAGTCGGCTTGTGCGGCTTTGAGCATGTCGGCGGCAGTTTGTAGCCCAGACATCGCGATACCAAGCCTGTGCCAAGGAGCCTGCCTATTGGAGTAGGCCATTTTGGCCTGCCCGTCTTTATTGATTTCTATTCCGTGAGCCATACATAACCACTATATCGGATAAATTTAACCAGAACTTGGTAGGGATTCGCTAATTGCGCCGGTAGCCTTTTCTTATGACAAACAATAATAAAAATGTTAATGTTTTTGATTTCATTGATGAACAAATTGGTGATTTACTCTATTTGCTTTTACATCATAAAAAAAGAGTCAATACCACAGATGTTATTGATGTTCTTCTTGAAATAAGCGATTTAATACCAGAAGTTGTTATTGATGGAGATGAATTAACTAAACATTTTCATCTCAAACAACGAAAACACGCAAAATCTGATAAACTAGAATCATAACCGAGTAGTATTTTCCCATATATTAAACGGCTCGCCCTGTCGCCAGTCGAATCTTTGACCCACCGAACAAAGGATTGAAACAGTGAAAGTTTTTTACGGTTGGATTTTATCTAGTTTACTTTTAGCGCTTGGCATCCAAATACCCGCCAACGCACAGGTCGTTCCAAAAGACCCAAACCAACAAGTTGTATCCAACGTTTACCGCCATTCGACTCAAAGCACGATTACCAAAGCCGCTTTTAGAACGGAAGACAGCGCGCCCACCTACGGGAAAATCAAATTTTTCTGGGGCGACGTTTCGTGGCTTCCGCAACTTGCCGCTGAAGCCGGGTGGCCGAAGAACACTCATGAAAAGTTGGCCCAGATTGTTTTGCGCGAGTCGGGTGGGTGCCCGAACCGCAGGGGCGGCGACATGGTCGACAAGAACTGCGTCATCACGGGCGTGTCCGAATGGAACCACCGGTCCGACACGGGCCTGTTGCAAATAAATGGAGTTAATTACAACACCGACCGCAACAAATGGGCCATTGCCTGCCTAAAAATGGCTATTTGCACCCAGGAGCCGTTGCTCAACCCGTTGGTAAATCTACGGGTCGGATACCTATTGTACGAAAACGCAGGTTGGGGACCATGGGACCCGTGTACATGGGGACCAAAATACGCACATCGGTGCAAAACAAATAAACCCTAACAATCGGGAATATTTTTTGCGGCTAGCATGGCGCCATGGTAAACAAAAATATCCGTGGCGAAATTTTGGCAGAAACAGAAGCCATTATAAATGGCAAGAGAAATCTTGATTACGGCGACCCGTTAGAAGATTTTACGACAACTGCTGCTTTTTGGCAGACCTATCTTTTGCGGATTTCGGCGCGGCGCGGCGGCCTCAAATTAATGCCCCATGATGTTGCCGCCATGATGATGTTGCTAAAAACCGCTCGACTGACATGGACTTCAAATGAAAAAGACCATTGGAAAGACGCCGTAGGGTACGCGGCGCTGGGTTGGGAATGTGAAGCCCGTGAGGGCAAAGAGATTTGATGAATATGGAAAAAGAACCATTCAACATTCCTGAAATTTTTGAAGATATCAAAAAAAGAATTGACCCCCTATATGCCAAATCCATCGCCTGTGAAGAGGGATGGCACAATTTGGTGGCTGAGTGTCACTTGGAGATACTAAAAAAAGACCCCGATTATAAGATTTATCAAATTAAAGAAAAATTTGGCAGCCTTCGTTATTACTTTGATACCAAACTCGGCGATATGGTCGAGTACGAAATTTTTCAAATCACCTCAAAATACGAGTTGCTTTCTCAAGAAATTTGTGAAAAAACAGGAAAACCGGGAGTTCTGATGTTTAAGCAAGGCCTTTACAAGACGCTGGCTAAGGAGTTCGAAAACGAGGGTTGGTCACCACAACAAAAAATCACTTACGAGAAAATTTTTGGTTCAGAAAAAGAAGTAACATAAGTTAGTGACGACAGAACACCGCCGCGCACCACGTCGTAGAATAACAGAAATACGTCGTGTAGGCAGTTGGGGCAATGTCTTATACGAGCATTTTTTGGAATGTGGGCACGTTGAAAGACGGCCACGGGCCGCCACTTCAAATTCCCTGGCGTGCGCATGGTGTTTGCGCTCAAGGGCAAAAGAATTGGAGATGATAGCCCTTGCTTCGCCGGCAAAAACAGTGGAGCCCGATTTACAGCACACGGAAGTGGAGATTGCAAAAGTAAAGGCGCAACTGGCGCACACCCTTGGTGTATCTTTGGAGCAAATCGAAATCTCCGTGGTCGACAAATTTGGTGAACAAAAAATTTCCGGTGCGGTTGTGTTTCTTTCGGAGTCGAACATAAATAAACTCATAACATAATTTTCAAAAAGGGGGATTTTATGGATAACAAAAAAGGACTTCGTAAACAGTTTGACGAGGACCAAAAATTTTTAATAGAAAAACTTCATCGAGAAAATCATTCGGTCAACAGCATTGCCTCCATCATGATGGTTGGCCAAGAGCGAGTGCGTAAATACCTCAAAGAGAAAAAATTGAATACGCGGCAACCCAGCCGCCCAATCAAGAGCGCGGCGGACTTTGATTTTAAAACAATCGACGTCGATTTTCCCGACTTTTCCAATGCCGCATGCAAATCTTTTCCAAAAAACCAGTTTTTCCCCGAGTTGGAGGATTACTCGAAATTATCAAAAATAAAACACGAGAGCACCATCCGCGAGGCAATTGATATTTGCATGTCCTGCAAAATACAGGAAACCTGCCTGGAGTATGCACTCAAGGCCGAACCCTTTGGAATCTGGGGTGGGACCACCGAAATAGAGCGCGTTTATTTGCGCAACAAATTAAACATCGAGTGTCTTCGTGAAGTACAAATGAACAGATTTGCCCGGCGAACGCGCCTTAATTTTTTGTCGCCGAGTATGGCGCCACACCAAGACGAGTTGTACCAAAAAAGCAAAGCGGTTTCCAAACGTCTAATCAAAAATGGCTGAAATTTCGATTTCGCCTCAATTGCAAAATGTCTTAGACCGGCTACAGGGTGTTGTACGAGTTTCGGGTGGATTTCAAGCAAAATGCCCGTGTCGTAATGACGACCACAATCCGTCGTTTTCTGTATCTCAAGGTGAGGGTGGTAAAGTCGTCGTTTACTGTCACGCCGGAAGATGCGACACAAAACAGGCTTGCGAGGCAATGGGATTACAGATGTCAGAACTTTACCCCCCAAAAACACAAAAGAAACTGGATTTGGTGGCGACGTACCGATATTTTGACGAAAAAGGCACTTTGCTGTTTGAAAAATTAAGATACGTCGACAGCCAGACCAACAAAAAAGAGTTCAGGCAACGAAAACCAAACGGAAATGGCGGGTGGGAATACAAACTCGGCGACACCCCAAGGGTGCTTTATAACCTTCCAAAAGTATTGCAGGCCAAAAAAGACGGCACACCAATTTGGGTTGTCGAAGGGGAAAAAGACGTCGATACCCTGACCAAAGCGGGCATCTGTGCAACGACCATGCCCAATGGCGCCGGCACGTGGTTGCCGATACACACCGAATCGCTTGCTGGTTCGGTTGTCGAAATAATTGCGGACAATGATGACGCCGGGCTGCGGCACGCGAAAAATGTCTACGAAGAATTGGTCGACGCAGGTTGTGATGCGCAAGTTTGGATTTGCGCAAAAGGCAAGGATGTGACAGACCACCTTCGAAATGGTGGCACGATTGATGAACTGACGCAAGTTGACCTTTCAACCATTGATATGGAACCGGCAGCAGAAAAGCCCGAGCCGACCGAATCAGTCGAATCTCGCACGGTTGCGGAAATTTACGAACTTCTGGAACGCACCGATATGTCCGAGAGCCAAAAATTGTCAAGGACCCAAATGCTTATTGCTCGTAATTCGACGACGAAATTGGTCGATTCGGGCCGCCTCGTAACGTGGCATGATTTCGTCAACGAAAGCCAAGATGACTCGTTTGATTGGTTGATACCAGGCCTACTCGAAAGAAGCGAGCGGGTAATCGTCGTCGCCGCCGAAGGTGTCGGCAAAACTATGCTTGCAAGACAAGTTGCCATCTGCGTCGGCATGGGGATTCATCCTTTTTCTTTTCAAAAAATCAAACCGCAGGTGACACTGTCCGTCGATTTGGAAAATCCGGAAAGAATCATCAGAAGAACTTCGCGCTCAATTTATGGAGCGGCGTTCTCGGTCTCTGGCAACAAAAACCCGCAGGCCCACCTCTTAATAAAACCCCAAGGTTTAAATTTGTTACGCGTCGAAGACAGGGCGGTCCTTGAGGAAATGATGGAACGAACCCAACCCGCGATTCTTGTCATGGGGCCGCTGTACAAATCTTTCATCGACCCGGGCGGTCGGACAAGCGAAGCAGTCGCAATCGAGGTCGCGAGATATTTGGATGTTATACGCGATACTTTTAAATGCGCGATGTGGTTGGAACATCACGCGCCTTTGGGTAATTCAATGACGACTCGAGAACTTCGCCCGTTTGGTTCTGCGGTGTGGTCGCGCTGGCCCGAGTTTGGCGTGTCGTTGCAACCCGATTCGACAGGCGTGGCATTTCATTATGACATTAGACATTTCAGGGGTGCCCGTGACGAGCGTCAGTGGCCAACTAGAATTAAGAGAGGGAAACGTTTTCCTTTCGAGGTTGTGGACTGGGCGCCAACAACCCACATATAAACATGAGCAACAACACACCAATGACCAAGGAATTTTTGGCGGAACGAGATTCCCGCATCTTCAAAATGCGTCAGGCCGGGGTGGCGATAAGCGAAATTGCTAAAAGGTTCGGTTGCTCCACCAAAGTCGTCTCGAACGCGGTAAACCGCCAGTTAGAAAAACTCAACAAAGAAGACGGCCTCGTTTACTTGGATGTTTTACGCATGGAATTGGAGCGTTTGGACTCGCTTCAAGCGGCTTTATGGCCGCTCACGCAGCACCGGAAAATCACAATGGACGACGGCACCGAGGTTCAAATAGAACCCGACATGAAGGCGGTCCAACAGGTGCTCGCGATAAGCGACAGGCGCTCGAAATTGCTTGGAATGGACCAAACAAGAGTAAATATCCAAGCCGAAGTATCTGGGTCGACGGCGTCGCCAATCAGGGCCACGCTTGCGGGTCAGGAAGGTTTGAAAAAAGAAACCCTTAAATTTGACCCGGAAACCGAGGCCAAAAAATTACTTGAAATCATGGCTATTTCGGGGGTGTTACCGCAGGAAACTGTCGACCAGATGCTTGGGCATTCACCTATTATCGATGCTGAGGTGATTGAAGATGAGCGAACAAGACAACTTGAAGTCGGCGATAGACAAGGTGACAGAGAACCTGAACCCGACGGTAAAGACAATCTCGAAGGATGACGACGGTCCTGCTGACAAGCAGGTTTTGATTAGAACCACCGATACTGAGCGCAGCAAATGGAAACTTGCCGCGGATAAAGAAGGCCTAAATCTTTCTCAGTTTATTCGAGACACGTTGAACGTCAGGGCCCGCGAATTACTGGAGTGCACCCATCCGGTCAGCCACCGTCGTTACTATCCTTGGTCCGAATTTTGCTTGAAGTGCAACACTAGACTGAGGTAATGACGTACGCAGAATATTTAGAAAAAACCGACCACGCAGATTCCTTTAGTGTCCAACTAGAACCGTTCGAGTATGAGTGGGCCTCCCACGTTGGCACTCGCCGGTACATCGAAAATTGGCGCAAAAAAGACGCTCCGTACTATAAAAAAGAACTGATGGAAGACGACCGGACGGCGCAAGTCGCTGCCGCCGTCTGCGAACTGGCTGTGGCGAAGGCAACCAACAACTATTGGTCCGGCCACGTTTGGGCGGCGGGCCTGCATAACGTCTACAAAAACAAGATTAGTGATGTGGGCAAAAACATAGAGGTGCGGCGAGTCAGGACTGGTGAAACGGCAGCCGTTCGCAAACGAGATTTAGGCAAAGGGCTGGTGCTTTTTGTGGCCAAAGCAATCATGCCCGAATTAAGACAGGTGGAAATATGGGGCCAAATTGACTACGACAAGGCCTGGGCTGTCGGTAAACCTGCCCACTATTCACCGGACGACACGAGGTTGGTACATAGGAACCAATTGAAGCCGCTAGACTAACGAATTTAGATAAATCTAACCAGAAAAGGATTGCTATGCGTATTATAGATAGTCACGAAGTTTCGATTGATGCAATTGGTCATGGTCGAGATGTTTGGACATGCAAATGGTCCGGCGCTGACAAAGCCCAGGTATTCCGGGGTGATTTTGTGAACAATCGAATCAATTTGCAACACCTTTTGACCATTCCCTGCTCGGCCGAAATGTCGGTCAACGACTTTTGCGAATGGGCCGTCGGTGTGCTCACCGATTTGATTAAAGAAGAGGCAAACGTATTGAAAGTAAGGCAATTAAATTGATGCCCGCGTACAACGACCGCCTAAAAAACCGAAATCGATTTGAGCGGAAACTTGATGAATACAACCACACGATGGAATTCATCAGAACCGTGATTCCCGTAGCCGTATTGTGTCTCCAAATTTTGATTCTCATAAAACTAGGCGATTAAGGACGGGAACGGAATGGAAAACGCAATCTGGTTCGCTGTCGGCCTGTTTGTGGGTCTGGCCGCCGACTTTTTTCTCGTGCTTTTTATGACGCGTGATTTAAAAAACAGAATCGAGCGGTTAGAAAAAAACGACAAACCCCTCAAGGACAGAATTGGCTGGCTTGAGCGGCATATGCACAGGCTAGTGCGGGTCAGGATTGGCGACGAGTTTGAAGGCAAACTTTGAAGAACGGGCTGAAATCGGTCCAGGTTTGCGCCTACTGCCTGAGGACGGGTTCGGACCGCAACGACCCGGACGGCAAAAATTGGCACATCGACCACGTCATACCCCGGTCAAGGTACGCCGGCAGCAACAAGGACCCGTTCAATCTGGTTAAGTCGTGCGCGAAATGCAATCTTTTAAAAAAAGACAAGTTAGGGATAATGCCGCGGCGCGGTTCCCTATATGCTGACGGAACTGTACACGACGAGCACAAGGAAGGGGCGCTTATGCTGATGATTGGAGTCAACCATGAGGTACTTCTTGAACTAAAGGACACAAACGACATCTCAATCACCCAGGCGGCCACCGAATACGACGTGTCGACTGATACTGTCAGGCGCGCGATTCACAACGGTCAAATCGAGGGCGTCTATAAAATAAAAAGACAGCAGACCTCTAAGTATTTTTTCCCGCGGAACTCAGCCGACAAACTGTGGCCGTGCAAGAAAGTGGCGGACGGCCCGTCCGGCGAAGTGGAGCGGTTGAAAAAAGAAATCGTACGTCTCAAAAAAATCATCAACGCGATTGTAGATTCGGGGGATAGGTGACATGAGTTTGGATGTTCACGCATTAATGTCAATTGTCGACATGAGTAAACTTCTGAGAAAGTCGGGCAACCACAACATCCAGACCAAAGACCTGGTCAGAGCGATGGTGATTTCGGAGCCGTGCCTGTTCAACAACGACAAGGCCAACCTAATACCAGTCAGCGAGGTCAAATTCGCGCTGACGGAGGTGCCCGAGAAATGAGGACCAAGGTGCTGTATTCGATTTACACGGTTGGAATCGTGATTTTCAGCATGTTCCTGGCTTTCGCCAGTTGCGTGCTCGTGTTGTTCTCCAAAATCCTGCCGCCCGAAAAACCAAGAACATAAACGGGGCTGGGGGCAATGGCAAATCGCGGCTTTGACATTTCTTCTTCACGATTCAATTTCACTGACGACCTGAAATACGGGGAAGAAGGCGAAGACCTCGTCGCTCATTTCCTGGAACTGGTATCTCACGGCGATTTTGAGGTCAAAAGCGACAGATATAGGAACGGTCGAATGGTTGTAGAGACGAACCAAAACCCTCGGGGCAGGCTCGACGCCAACGGTCAACGAGTGTGGGAATTGAGTGGGCTGAATATAACCACCGCCACCTGGTGGGTGTACATATTCTCCCCAGACGGAGCCTTCATAATCGTTTCCGTCCGACGGCTGAAAAACTTCCTGCGACAGAACAAAGAAACATTCAATGAATCAACAAAACGTCCGTTCGGCGGCGAGGACAACCCGGCAATCGGTTATTTGCTGTTTCCCGAGCACGTCCAGGACCTGATGACCAATCCCGCATACGACATCCCCTGACGGGTTGGATAAATCTAACCAGAAGTTGGTGAACCAAAAAATTTGTCGCGCGGGCGCCCCCCGTCTCGCAATGCGTCGGAAAAGTCCCGCAACTTTCTCTTGACCTGACGACCAGTCCACCCAATAACCGCACAACATTGCTAATCGGGACCTTTTCGGATTTACTCCCCTCCCGCCTTCCCGTCAGGCGGGGAAGGCGGGAGGCTGGTTGAACTTAGCCTGACCCTTATATCCTAGTGGCAGAAATGGTATAAAGCAACAAAGGCAGGCACGGGCGTGACCACTCGGCAGTTGAGCCCCGAAAATTGTCTATAACAGCACGCATAACACACGCTGTTCGTTGTCGCCATGTCACCCAAGTTTTGCCAAACAATTTCGTGTTGATGACGACACTAGAACCGTCCCGTTCGCTACATCGCAGTCGTGTGCGCCAACCGTTGTGTTATGCATAAACATACACACGATTGCATGTCATTACATCGTGCGACGCTTGCATCATGCTCGACGAATCGGGGCCCAAAGTCGTCAAGATGACGCGTTGTTGCCACGCCCACCTGTGTCTATGGTTGTACGACTGTGTGTATGTGTGGTGTATGTGTGTCGACTACGCCCGAATGACCGGGACGTTTTCGCCGA
>Ga0172376_10008051_pt1 | contig 11084 bp, 5 predicted proteins | sample Lak35m_FD_121114 | JGI IMG/M metagenome (GOLD analysis project Ga0172376, IMG submission 121114) | Freshwater microbial communities from Kabuno Bay, South-Kivu, Congo - kab_092012_35m | ecosystem: Environmental > Aquatic > Freshwater > Lake | place: Democratic Republic of the Congo: South-Kivu...
CGTGGGCACCGCCACGACTTGGCGCACGCTGCGCGTGGCCGTGTCGAACACGATGCCGGTGGAGCTGGTGGCGGCGTAGAACGCGCTGCCGTCGGCGGCGAGATCGAAGCCGCGCAACTGCCCGACCATGTTCGCGATCTCGCCGGACCACAGCGGAGCGCCCGAGCCGATGCCGAAGATCGCCACTTGCAGGCGCAGGTTCGCCTGGCTGGTGGCGACGGCCACGATGGTCTGGCCGTCGTCGGACACCGCGACCTTGGCCGGTTGCAGCGCTGCGCCGGGCCAGATGTAGGTCCACGCGGGCGTGCTGGAGCTGGAACGCCAGCACGAGACCTGCGGCACGCGCGAGTTCGAGCCGCTCGCTTGCGGCAGCATCCGCACCGACGCGTGCACGTCCGCCAGGTCGGCCGAATCGACATGCGCGTACTGGCTTTCGAGTGGCACGCCGCGCTCCCACACCGGCAGCACCGGCATGGCCGAGTAGGCCGAGATCAACTCGACGTGGTCGTTGCCGTACTCGAACTCGGTGAAGACCTGGCTGCCGCGCGCGCCGATCGACACCACGCGTCCCGTCCAGCCCGCGCCGTCGTCGGTGCGGGTCCACAAGGAGCCACCGTCGATCAGGTTCTGCGCCGTGGCGGAACCCAGACCCGTGGAGAGGAGCGCGCACGCTCCCAGTCGCGACCAAAGTTTGCCCATCGCCTGCGCCCTCGCGCGGCCACCGTCAGGATCCCCGACTCCCTGCCCGGAGTCGAGACGGCATTCCGCTTGAAAGGGCCTATCGGGGAGGGGGAGAGCGCTGCTTGAAACAACTTCTGGAAATGCAAATTTCTATGTCTTGGCCTCGATATGGCGCTGATCAAGGCCAGTGGCAGGTGGCCCGGAGGCTGGAGTGGAAGCGCGGCGGGGAGCCCCGAAACCGGAACTCCCCGCCGCCATGCCTTCCCGCCGTCCTGCCTTCCCGCCGAAGCGGGGCGCGTCGCGCTCAGCGCGCCTCGAGCTTGCGCATCTCGTCGCGCACATCGGTGATGCGCGCGCGGATCAGGATCATCAGCGAGCGGTTCTCGTCGCTGTAGCCTTCGTTCTTGAAGAAGAAGCCGATCACCGGGATCTTCGCGATCCAAGGCACCTCGGCGCGGCGCTCGATGTTGCGCACGCTCGAGAGTCCGCCAAGCATCAGCGAGCCGCCGTCCGGCAGCACGGCCGAGGTGAAGACCGACTCCACCTTCAGTTCGGGCAGCTGGAACTTGATGGGGGAGGTGTTGCCGCCCAAGGTCGAGCTGAAGTCGCGCAACGCGACGACCTTGGCCACGGTGGGCTGGATCTCCAGCGTCAGGTACTGGCGGTTCTGGTGGATCGTCGGGCGCACATCGAGGACGACGCCCTCGTTGAGCACGTTGACCACCGGGTCGGCGACGGCTTGGAACTGGGCCACCTCGACGTCGAAGTCCTGGATGTAGGCCTTCTGGTTGATGGCCGTCACGTAGGCGCGCTGCGTGTTGTGCACGCTGACGACCTGGTCGTTGACGAGCTGGACTTCGCTGCTCTTCTCGACGGCCCGCATGAGCGCCGAGAGGTTCACGTCGTTCAGGTAGGTCCACTGGAAGGTCATGCCGCCCACGGTCGACAGGGCGTTGCCGAGCTGCGACTCGAAGAAGTTCTGCGTGGTTGCGCGGTAGTCGCCATCGGCGCCGTCGTCGTAGAAGATGCCGGCCGAGGGGCTGCCCGCCGCGTTTTGCCCGGCGGTGCCGGAGCCGCCGTTGTCGAGGCCCTTGCTCGCTTGGTCCTCGAGGCCGTTGGTGACATCCGACACCTCGACGTTGTCGAGGCCGCGGAAGTCGACGCCCAGCTCCTGGATCCAGTTGTTGCTGACCGTGAGGAACTTCGACTCGATCGTCACGAGCGAGGTCGAGAAGCGGCGCAGGTCGTTCAGGAAGTTGACGATCTGCTGCTGAATCTCGGCCGTGTGGTTGACGAGGATGTAGCCGTCGGAGGCCTCGATGGAGATGCCTTCGTCGCTCCAGCTGCCCTTGGCGATGTTCTCCTGGATCAGGGTCGCCAAGTCGGCGGGTTCCAGGATCTTGGGCTTCTCGCCCACGGCGCCGAAGGGACCGCCGCCGTCGTCGTCGCTCATGTTCTCGATCAGGCGCAGCTGGTCGATGCGCGGACCGAGGAAGTCGGTCAGGCCGAACACGAGGTCCTGCACGTCGTGGTTGTACAGGAACGGCTTGGTGCGGGCCTTCTCCTTCGTGGTGACGAGCACCGCCTCGTGGCGCGTGGTCCACGTGACGTTCTCGCCCGCCATCTGGGTGATCAAGTTGAGGGCTTGGTGGGCCGTCAGCTTGTTCTCGAGCTTGAGCGTGAAGGTGGTGCCGGCTTCGCTGGCGGCGGCCTCGGCGGCGGGATCGACGACCAGCGGCAGGCCGGAGACCAGGCGCAGGGTGTCGATCACCTTCGAGAGGCTCTCCTCGTCGGCGATGGGCGGGATCTGCACGGTGGTCTGCTTGAGCATCTCGCGCAGCGCGAGGTCGCCCTCCTCGACCTTGGTCGAAAGGTCCAGCCCTTGGCGCTTCGAGCGACGCTCGGTCATCTCGTTCCAAGCCTTGGCGGCCGGCTGGGTGATGACGTCGACGTAGGGGATCTGGATCTCCTTCATCTGCTCGCGCCAGCGGCGGAACTGTTCGCGCTTGGCCTCGACGTAGTCGGCGCGCACCTTGGTGCGTCCGGCGCGGAAGGCCGAGTCGCGGATCTCCTTGGCTTGCTCGTTGCGCGGATCCTCGAGCAGCGCCTGGTCGGCGAGGTCTTCGGCCTCCTCGTAGTCGCCGGCGTCGAAGGCCGCGATCGCGGAGTCGAGGATGTTGTTCAGGACCGCCAACTTGCGCTCGCGCGCGGCGGCCTCCTCCGCGCGCAGGGCCTCGGTGGCCTTGCGCTCGGCGGTCTCCTGGGCGGCCTTCTCGGCCTGCGCGCGCTGGTCCTTGACCTTGGCGAGCGTGGCGTCGACCTGCTGGTCGAGGCCGTCCCACTTGACCGAGTAGGGCGCGAAGCGCACCGCGTTGCGCGCGATCTCCAACTCGGCCACCGCCGCCTGGTAGTCGCCGCGGGCGACATGCAGGTTGGCCTTGGACAGCGAGTCCTGGACCTCGGTCTTGATCTGCTGCATGCGCAGCGCGTAGGCCGCTTCCATGTCCTGCGCCACCGTCTGGTTGACGGCGATCTTGTCGCCGCGCAGGGCGAGGATCTGGGCGCGCAGGTCGCGGGCGGACAAGTTGTCGCCGTCGAGCTTGATGGCTTCGTCCACGGCGGCGAGGGCGCCTTCGAGATCGAGGCGTCCCATCAACGCCTTGGCGTTGTCGAGGTTGGTGGCGACGAGGAAGGCCTTGCGCTGCTGCGCGAGGTCGAGCACCTGCGCGTCGCGAGCCAACTGGCCGGAACCGTCGCCACCCTGTTGGGGTTCGACGGCCACCGGCGCGGGTGCCGCGTCGGCCGAGACCTCGAGGGCTTCGGGTCCGGTCGACCGGCAGGCCGCGACGGCGAGGGCGAGCAGCAGGGCGTTCTTTTCTTGGCGGATCATGTCTGGTCTAGCTTCCTACGCTGCGATGTGTCTGGGTTCGTCGGTTGCGAAGGGGAGGGGCGCTCAGTCGCGCTCCACGCGGGTGGTGGGGCGCAGCTGGGCCTCGCTCGGCTCCAGTTCCTGCGGGATGAGGATCTGGGCCTTCAGCAGCACCAGGATCTTGCGGTTGGACACGTAGTGCCCCTTGCGGTCGAAGAAGAACGACACGATGGGGATCTTGTTGAGGATCGGCACGCCGGAGTTCATGTCCTGGCGATCCGAGACCTTCAAGCCGCCGAGCAGCACCGTGCCGCCATCCGGCATCGGGATCGACGTGCGCACGCGGCGCAGGTCGACTTCCGGCAGCTGGATGGTGACCGAGTTCTGCGAGCCCAGCGTCGTGACGATCTCGGCGATCGGGCGACGCAACTCGGCGACGGTCGGACGCAGCTCGAGGGTGATGAAGCGGCGATCGGCGGAGACCACCGGGCGCACGTCGAGGACCACGCCGTCCTGCACCACCGCCACGATCGGGTCGGCGATGCTGGAGCCCTGCGCGATCTCGACGTTGAAGTCCTGCACGTAGGCGACCTGGTTGAGGACCGCCAAGTTGCCGCGGGCGGTGTTGTGCACCGTGATGCGCGGGCTGGTGACCAACTCGACGCGCTCCGACTTGCTGACCGCGCGCAGCACCATCTGGAGCTGCAGGTTGTTCAGGTAGGTCCACTGGAACGACAGGCCGCCCGAGCCGACCAGCACGTCCTCGTCGCCGAGCGTCGTGTCGTACAGCTCCTCGACGCGCGCGCGCATCTCCTGGTTGGAGCTCTTGTCGTAGAACGCGCCGAGGTCCGAGCCCTGGCCGATCTCGTTGCCGAGGTCGCTCTGGGTCGAGGCGTCGCCGAAGTCGTTGAAGAAGGCGTTGGTGCCGAGGCCCGGTTGGCCGAGGCCGCGGAAGTCGACGCCGATGTCTTCGAGGAAGTTGTCCTCGACCGACAGGAAGCGCGCCTGGATGTCGACCATGATGCCGGTCGCTTCGCGCAGGTCCTGCAGCAGCTTGGCGATCTGCTCGTGCACCTCGGGCGTCTGGTTGACGACCATCGTGCCGTTGCTGATGCGCAGGCTGTTGTCGGGGTCGGCGTCCCACGAGCCCGGGGCCACGTTGTTCCTGATCAGCGTGTCCAGCTGGTCGCCAGTGACGACGTTGGCTTCGCGCTCGCTGGCCTCCTCCTCGGTGAGCTGCACGCCACCCGTGGGGGCGACGTTCATCTCGCGGCCGGGGAAGTCCTGGATCGGACGGATCAGGTCGTTGACCTCGTAGTTCTTGAGCTTCTGGCCGCCCTTGAGCTCGTCCTTGACGACGAACTTGACGACGCCGTCCTGCACCTTCCAGCGCAGCGACTCGCTCGTCTCGGCCAACAGGTCGAGCAGCTTCTTGACGCTGCGCTCGGGCAGGTCCAGCTTGACCATGCGCTGCTCCTCGTCGAGCTCCTCCATGACCTTGGGGGAGATGACGAAGTTCACCTGCGAAACGCTCTGCAGGAACGCGGCGACTTCCTCGAGCGGCGAGCCTTCGCCATCGGCGCCGAGGAACTTGGGCGTGATGATCGTCTCCTCGAGGCGCGACATCACCGCGGCCTTCTCGCCGCCCGGGTCGCTCGACAGCGCCGAGAACTCCAGCGGCTTGCGTTGGCTGACTTCGGCCCAGCGCTTGAGGTCGTCGAACACGAGCGCCTCCGTCTGGGGCACGTTCATCGTGTCGAGCTCCTCGATCGTGCGGATCCACTGCTCGCGGTAGTGGCGGCGGTTGTGCTCGTCGGCTTGCGCGTGGCGCATGTCCCGCGCCGTTTGGCGCAGCTCGAGCGCATCCTTGTTGCCCGGCGACTCGACCAGGATCTGGTTCGTGAGGGCCTCGGCCTTGGCGTAGTCCTCGGCGAGGAACGCGGTGTTGGCCTGCGCGTAGAGCGTGCGCAGCTTGTTCTCGAAGTACGCGGCCTCCTCAGCCTCGCGGGCGGCGCGCGCCGTGGCGGCTTCGTCCTCGCGGCGGCGCATCTCGCTGGCGACGGCCTCGTCGCTCATGCGGATGGCGGTCTCGAGCTGGCCTTGCACGGCCTTCAGCTCCAGCGAGCCCTGCGCCACCAGCGGGTTGTAGCGCACGATCATCTCGGCCGAGCGGAACTCGTCGATGGCGAGCAGATGGTCGCCGCCGGCGAGGGCCGTCTTGCCGCGAGCAAGGTGCTCCTCGGCGGCCATGCGGGCCTGGGCGCGGCGCACCACCTCCTGCTCGGTCGCGTCCTCGAGGAACGCGGCCGCGCCGGCGTAGCGGTCGCCCATCAGGGCCTCGACCTTGCGCATCTTGTCGCGCGCGCTGCTGCTGTCCTGGTCCGTCTCGAGCGCCGAGGCGTAACCGCGCAGGGCGGCCGACAGGTCGGCGCGCTCCAAGGCGCGATCGCCCTCCAGCTCGTACTGCTGCGACAGGAAGCGACCCTGCTGGCGCAGGCGTTCCAGTCGGGCGGCGTCCTCGGAGAGCTGCGCGCCTTCATTAGAGCTCTGCGCGCCCTCTTGGCCGGCCGGAACGGACGCCGTGGCGGCCGGCGCCGCGGCTTCGACCACCGAGGCCTCGGCGGCCGGGACGGGAGCTGCGGACGGCGCGATGGAGGCGCGCTCGGCCTGGTTGGGGGTGGCGCACGCGCCCGGGAGCGCCGCGAGGATGGGGACGAGGATCGACCTCAGCTGCATGATGCTTGGGAAACCCTTCGAGTAGTCAGTGCGGACGGGTTGCGTCGGACGACAGCGTGCGGGCACGCGATCGAGCCACCTCGTTCCAAAGCGTCGACGACGAAGCACGGGATCCGGCTTCGTGACGCTCAAGCACCGTGGCCCGCTGGACGCCAGGGGCGCGCAGGCACGGAACACTCCACGCGGCCATGCGGCCGCAGGTAGAGGGGGGGGTGGTCAACTCGGGTGCTGGGGGGACTGCCTGCGCCGCCTTCGGCTCGCGACCGGAGTCGCGCATCGGTGCGATGCAGTGTGCGTGAAGCACAGCTTGGGGGGACTGTTTCTAACCGGTCTGTGTATTGCTACCGGCCTAGCGATCTAGCTCCGTCCTGTACCATTCCGCTCCGTTGCAAGGCCTACACGCGGCCAAGGTTGCCAGACCGACGCGCGGCCAAGCTGCTTCGACTTCAGCGTGCTCCCGAGCAGCCCTCGCGGAGCCGATCGAGTGCGTCGCGTCAGGCGCTGCACGGGGGGTGGTGTGCTCCTCTGGCTGTTGACGGCCTCGGAAGCGGGGAAAGAGGAGTGGGGAAGATAGCGGTGGCCTAGGTGAGGGTCAACCGAAGAGGCGTTCCGAGCTTGGATTCCGTGAGAGCTCGCTGGGCTCGTCTCCCGGACTCATGCGCTCGAGCGCTCCGCCTCGGCCCCCTCACGGAGCCGCCATCCACACCTACAGGAGGCATCCGCGCGGCGCGAGCCTAGCGGGGCATCCTTCGATGCGGACGCCCTACCCCTTCCGGGCGCGTTTGTTACTTGAGGGGGGGGCTGGGGGACTCAGTTCGGCTCCCTCAGCCACCGCTGGTTGCATTCGCGCCATTCTCTCCGTGGCCCTAGCCAGAGTGTCTAGGGCGGCTGCTGGGCGCCCAGAGGAATCGCCACAAGCCTATTGATATCGGGATTCAGCTAGAAAGCTGTAATCCGATGGCGCGCATCGCCAATTGGATGTCCTGCCAGCACTCCTTCTTGTCCGCCGGCGTGCGCAGCAAGTTGGCGGGATGGTAGGTGGCGACGAGCGGAATCCCGCGTCGCTCGTGCACGCGCCCGCGCAGGCTCGCCAGATTGTCGTCGCTGCCGAGCAAGTGGCTCGCGGCAGCTTGCCCCAAGGCAATGATGATCCGAGGCTGCATCAGTTCGATCTGGCGCTCCAGCCACGGCGAGCAAGACTCGCTGGCGTGCGGAGCAGGCTTGCCGTTGTCGGACGGACGGCACTTGAGGAGGTTGGCGATCCATACCTCGTCTCGGCGCAAGCGCATGCCCTTCTCGATGATGTCGGTCAACAACTGGCCAGCGGCGCCGGCGAAGGGCACCCCGCTACGGTCTTCATCCGCGCCCGGCGCGTCGCCCACGAACAAGATGCGTCGTGCGCCCAACCCGTCGGAAAACACCGTTTGCGTGCGCGTGCGGCACATCTCGCAGGCCGTGCAGCGTGCCACGGCGGCGCGCAAGTCTTCTAGCGTGGCGCAAGCCGGCGCCAAGATGCGCGGCGATTCAGTGGGCGCAGGCACGGCTACGCCCGCGTCGGCAGCCCGAGCACGGTCCGCGGCAGCGGAACTCGGCATCGTCTTGGTCTCGACACCTAACTTGGTATCGACGCCTAGCCGAGCCTCGACGCGGCTCCATGCCACGCCGCGAGCGGCCGCGCGGCGCGAGTGCGCCTGCAACGCGGCCGCCAATAGACGGGTCTCCTCGAGCGGGTCTTCGGCCCTTTGTTGCAGTTCGTGTTCCATCGCTGGCGTGGGCAGGTATCGGCACCGCTTGGAAGCAGCGGCTCGGATCCTAGCAGCCGTTCCGCGCTGCCCACAGCGGCGAGGAAGCGACCAGCCCGCGGGGCTGCGCAGGTACACTATGCGACGCTTGGCCAGACCCTCGACTCCTGCTGATTCACCGCTCCGTGCAGATTCCCCGTTCCGTGGTCCGCGTCGGGAACGCGCAGCGGGCATCCCCCGTGCACGCAGGACGCTGGCTGCGAGCCTCGTGACGGGCTGTGCTTGGGCTGCGTGCGGGTGGTTGGGTGCTTGCGGCCCCGAGGGAGGTGCGTCCGACGCCGGACCACGACCAGTCGCAGCCGCCGATGCTGGAGCCGCGGCACGCTCCGCTGGTGCCAGTTCCGTCGGCGTGCAGGGCTTCCCTGCCGTCCAGCGCAATCTGGATCCCGAGCTGGTGCGCTTGCGCGCCGCCTTGGAGTTCGGCCGCTTGGCCGAAGTGGAGGAGCTGCTGCCGCTCGCAGCGCGCGCCGGGTCCGAAGAGCCGGTCTTGCGCGCACGCGCCATGGCCTTGCGCGGGTCGCGCATCGACGCCTTGCGCATCCTCGCCGAAAGCGCCGCCGATCGTCCGCTCGATCCGGAGCCGCGCGCCGCGGCAGCCGAGATCTACGCCGCCTCCGGCGCGTTCGAGGACGCCTTGCGCGAGATCCTCGCGCTCGAGCGCGTGTCCAAGACCGAGCCGGTGGTGCTGCGCGCGCGCGGCGTCGCCATGTTGTGCAAGGACGGGGGCGCGGCGAGCGGGCTCGAGCTCTTGTCGCGCGCGCGCGCCGCGGATCCCCTGTTGCCCTACTGCGATCGTGCGTTGGCGCAGGCGCATCTCCTGGTCGGCAAGGAGGCCGCCAAGAAGAAGGACCTCGTCGCGGCACTCGAGCACGCCGCGGCCAGCACGCGCCACGACCCTGACGAAGTCGACGCCCAACGCTTCCATTCCGAGTGCTTGGCCGCCGCTGGTCGCTACCCCGAGGCGCGCGCCGTGCTCGACACGCTCGTGGCGCGCGGCGTGCCGCTGGGGGCCGAGGTCGCGTTGCTCGAGAAGCGCGCAGGCTTCGACGCCCTGCTGCGCGGCCGGCGCGACGACGCGTTGGCGCATTTCGTGGCCGCGCGCGCGCAAGGACTCGACGCGCAGGGCTTGGGTTCGGCCGCGGAACTGCTCGCCGAGGCCGCCGCGCAAGGAGTCGAGGAGGGGGTGCGTTTGTTCGGCGAAGGGCGCGTCGACGCAGCAGCCGAGCGCTTCGCGCTGGCGCTCGAGCGCGATCCGGCGCAGTTGTCCGCGCGCAACCACCTGGCCGTGTGCCGACTGCGCCAAGGCCGACCTGCCGAGGCCGCGCCCCTGTGGCGCGCGGTGCTTTCCATCGCGCGCGCCGAGGGCCTCGAACTGCCCGAGCCCGTGCACTTGAACCTCGCCCATGCGTTGTCGAAGTCGGGCGACGAGTCCGGAGCGCGCGCCACGCTGCGTGAGTACCTCGAGCGCGAGCCCGAGGGTCGTTGGGTGGTCGAGACGCGGCGCGCATTGGCGGCGCTCGGCGAGTCGTCAGGTGGCGATTCCGACGCTGGTGATGCGTCGAATGGCGAGTCGTCGGGCGGCTGATGGTCCCGCGAGCGGCTTCCAAGGCGCATTCGGTCCCCGCGGCGCTCAGGTGCGCGGGGGCCGCCATCCCTCGCTGCGAGTTCCGTGCTGGCCGCCAGTGCGAGCAGGCACTAGCGGCGCTCGAGCGGTTCGTCGCCGCCCAGCTCGAGGTAGCGCGCATGGCGCGCGCGCGCCTCGTCCGCGCGTCCGTCCTCCAGCATCCAGCGCGCTAGTTCGAGCTGCGCGCGCAGTAGCCGTCCTTCGTGCGCGTTGGAAGTGTCGCAAGCGCGGCGCAAGGCCGCCAACGCACTCTCTCGATCGCCCTCGTCGCGCGCCAAGAGCGCCTCGAAGTACGACAGCTCCGCGTCCTCCGGGACCAGCGCCCTCGCGCGCGCCAAGTATTCCCGCGCCGACGCGCGTTCGCCTAGTCGCCGCAGGCATTCCGCGCGCAAGCCAAAGCAGCGCGCGTCCGGGCGGGCACCTTGCCGCGCGAGGTACGCGTCCAGCGCTTGCAAGGCGCGACGCGGCTCGTCGACCGACAGCCACAGCTCCGCGATGCCGATCGTCGGTAGCAGTTCGTCTGGCCGGGCGCGCGCCTGCAGGCGTCGCGCCTTCATGGTCGCCTGCCATTGGGCGCTGGTTCGCGCGGCGCGTTCGAGCGCCGACGCTTCGTCGCGCGCGCCGCGCTGGATGGCGCAAGCCAACAGCACCGCGCGCGCCGCCGGCGCGTCGTGAGCGTGCGGCGCCAGACGCAAGCCCGCGACGAGCAGTGGAGCCGCGCCGGCGCAATCGCCCGTGCGGGCGAGCGCCCGCCCGGCCACCAGCAAGCCTTCGGCCGAATCCGGCTCGCGCGGCCGGCCATCGGCCGCCAGCAAGCAGTCCGCGGCCGCGGCGGGATCGTCGAATTGCTCGAGCAGGATGCGCGCGCGCGCGAGGCGCGTCGGCGGCGCATCGCCGCGACAAGCATCCAACGCCGGGCGCGCCTCGCCCGCCTGCGCCACGACCAGCGCGGCCAGCGCGCGCAGCTCGCTCGAGGCGTCCAGCGCGAGGAGCGCCCCGCGCGCCTCGGCCGCCACCTCCGGCGCGAGGTCGAGCTCCAGCGCCTCGCGCCAGCGCCGCGCGGCGTCCGGGCCGGGCGCCGCCACGGCGCGCGGCGCCTTCGAGGCCGTGCCGTCGGCCGCGCCGGCCGCCGTCTCGGCCGCGGGAGTGCCGTCAAGACAACTTGACAGAACCGCCGCGCAGGCCGCCAATGTCCAGGCGCGCGCGCGGAAGAGCCACGGAGCGGGGCGCGCGCGCTTCATCGGCGCAGCTCCGTGCTCGAGACGACGCCGCGTCCCTCGACGACGACGAGGCTCCTGTCCACGGGCCCGCCGGGGAGCGTCTCGACCGCGCCCGAGGGCCACAGCACGACGATGCGCTCGTAGGAACGCGC
>Ga0172376_10008052_pt1 | contig 11081 bp, 8 predicted proteins | sample Lak35m_FD_121114 | JGI IMG/M metagenome (GOLD analysis project Ga0172376, IMG submission 121114) | Freshwater microbial communities from Kabuno Bay, South-Kivu, Congo - kab_092012_35m | ecosystem: Environmental > Aquatic > Freshwater > Lake | place: Democratic Republic of the Congo: South-Kivu...
GGCAGCACCAGGGGGGATGGCAGCACACCTGGCATTCATGTGGTGCATATCCAAGGCCGGAATTGAACCCAACCCAGACGAAAGACGCGACCGTAACACAGCGGTTTGATGGTAATAAAACATGGGGGACTCCTTATGGCTAGCTTTGAAACTGGTGCGATGGTACCCGTGTTTTGTCATAAGAGGTAATGAAGTTTTTGAATCGATGGGCCATCCATGGGGATGGGGGTGGTTTTTGATGTGGGGCGGGGCCCCACACCCCCCGTGGTTAAATTTTATATGAGGGCGTTCCCCCCTCATAACTCCCCCCTGATTTAAATGATTCTGGGGATCTTCGATCCCCAGACCCCAGAAAAGGGGTTTCACCCCTTTAAATCCCCAAGACATGGGGGTGGTTTTTGATGTGGGGCGGGGCCCCACACCCCGTGGTTAAATTTTAACCCCACCCTGACCCTCCCCAAAGGGGAGGGAAAATACAGTTTATTTCGGGGACCTGCGGTCCCCGAGCCCCAGCAAAGGGGTTTCACCCCTTTAAATCCCCAAGACATGGGAATGTTGATCTGGGGACCTGCGGTCCCCGAGCCCCAGAAAAGGGGTTTTACCCCTTTAAATCCCCAAGATATGGGGTGGTTTTTTTAGATGTGGGGCGTTCCCCCCCACGCCCCCCCTGAGCCAATTTGTTAGCGGGCACTGCGTGCCCGCGCCCGCCTTAAGGGGCTTCGCCCCTTAAGAATCCCCGACTGGGGGGGTGCAATTGAAATTGGGGTCCAGGGGCGTCGCCCCTGGTATGGGATCCTAAGGGCGAAGCCCTTAGTCAGGGGCTTGGGGACCGAAGGTCCCCATCTAAAAAACCACCCCTTGGTTTGATTTTTAAGTCAGGGTTTTGTAAACTCAACATTCAAAATAGCCAGTGCCCAAGCAAGGAGCCCCCCATGTCACCACTCACCCCCACCACCCCATTTATCGACCGACATGTGGGACCATCCAACGCTGACATTCAAGCCATGGCACCCATCATCGGATGCCACTCCCCCCAAGAATTGGTAGACCGTGCCGTACCCCCCACCATTCGCCGTACCCCCCTCCCCCATTTCGACGCCATATCCGAACCCGCCATTCATCACACCCTTGCCGAATGGGCCCGTCATAACCGAATCGCCACCCCCTATTTGGGCATGGGCTTTTACCCCTGCCATACCCCCGCTGTCATTCAACGGCATTGTTTTGAAAACCCCAGTTGGTATACCGCCTATACCCCCTATCAAGCCGAAATTTCACAAGGACGCCTTGAAACACTCTTTCACTTTCAAACCATCATCACCGAACTCACCCAATTGCCCGTTGCCAATGCCTCGTTGTTAGACGATGCCACCGCCACCGCCGAAGCCATGACCCTGCTGTATCGTACCCGACCCAATACCGAACGACATGTGTTTTTTATCCCCAGTCGGCTGTTTCCCCATGTGCGTGCCGTACTGGCCGTTCGTGCCGCCCCCTTGGGTATTCAGCTGGTGTCTTATGACACCGACCAGCCCGACCCCACATTGCTGACCCAAGCCTTTGGGGCCCTGATCCAAACCCCCGATGGCTGGGGTCAATGGACCAATCCACGTCACCTGGCACAACGGTTTATTGACTCTGGCAGTCGGGTGGTGGCCTATGTCGATCCCCTGGCCCTTACCCTCTTTACGCCACCCGGAGAATGGGGGGCCTGTATCGCCGTGGGATCCGCCCAACGATTGGGGATTCCTTTGGGGTATGGGGGACCCAGTGCCGCGTTTTTTGCCACCACCCAAGAATGGGTGCGACAAATGCCCGGCCGCATCATCGGACAATCAAAAGATCGGCTGGGGCAACCCGCCTATCGCATGGCCTTGCAAACCCGTGAACAACACATTCGACGTGAAAAAGCCACCTCTAATATCTGCACCGCCCAAGCCTTGTTGGCCATGATGGCCACATTTTATTGCCTGTATCATGGACCGGACGGATTGACCCGCATCGCCCGTCGCATTCATGAAATGGCCATGGTGGTGGCAACCCATGGCACCACTGTGGGGCTAACACTCCAAACCCCCGTGTTTTTTGATACCCTGGCCTTTCAGGCCCCCCCTCAGCAAGTGGCCGCCATGATGGCACGGGCCGATGAAGCAGGGATTTTAATCCGACGCATTCAAGAAGACGTGGTGGGCATATCCCTCGACGAAACCACCACCCCCGATGACCTATCCGTCATCTGCCAGGTATTGGGTACTGGCCCCCCCCCACACCCCGTATCGTGGTCAGATGGCCCCATTCCCCATGCGGTGCGACGTCCCGCTTCATTTTTGTTGCAACCCGTGTTTCAAGCCTATCGCTCCGAAACCGAACTCATGCGCTACATGCACCGCTTGGCAGGGGCTGATTTGGCGTTAAACACCGCCATGATTCCCCTGGGGTCTTGCACCATGAAATTAAACCCTGCGGCCACCTTGACACCGTTGGCGTGGCCACACTTTGCCCACTTACACCCCTTTGCCCCACTGTCTCACTGCAACGGGTATCACACCCTATTCGAGGCCTTAACCCAGCAATTGCTCGCCGTCACCGAATTAGATGGGGTGTCGTTGCAACCCAATTCAGGCTCTCAGGGCGAATATGCTGGCCTCATGGTCATTCGAGCCTATCAAGCCGCCATCGGACAGGGGCAGCGTCGGGTGGCCCTCATTCCCGCATCCGCACATGGCACCAATCCCGCCAGTGCCGCCATGGCCGGGCTGGATATTGTCGTGGTGGCATGTGACGCCTCGGGAGATATTGACCACGATGATTTAAAAAAGAAAGTCACAACGTATCGCGATACCTTGAGTGTGTTAATGGTAACCTACCCATCAACCCATGGGGTATTTGACCCCACCATTCGGGCGTGTTGCGACCTCATTCACGACGCCGGGGGCCAAGTGTATATGGATGGGGCCAACATGAATGCCCAAGTGGGCCTCACCTCACCCGGTACACTGGGGGCCGATGTCTGCCACATCAACTTACACAAAACCTTTGCGATTCCCCATGGGGGCGGGGGGCCTGGCATGGGCCCCATTATGGTCCGTTCACATTTGGTGCCCTATTTACCCAGTCACCCCCATCTGGACACCCCCCCCACCACCACCCCCATGGGCCCCGTATCGGCAGCCCCATGGGGGTCCGCCAGTATCCTGTTGGTGTCGTATGCCTACATTCGATTGTTGGGTAGCGAGGGCCTCACCCACGCCACCCGCATGGCATTATGGAATGCCAATTACATGAAGGCCCGGTTATCCGGCGCCTATGAGGTGTTATACACCGGCGAAGGCGGATGGGTGGCACACGAGTTTATTTTAAACATGGCCCCGTTTAAAAAATCAGCGGGCATTGAAGTCGACGACATTGCCAAACGCTTGATGGACTATGGATTCCATGCCCCCACTGTGTCATTTCCCGTGCCAGGCACCATCATGATTGAACCCACCGAAAGCGAGTCTAAGGTAGAGTTGGATCGGTTTTGCGATGCCCTGTTAAGCATTCGAGAAGAAATCAGGCGCATCGAAACCGGTGAATGGTCCCCCCACCATAACCCCTTAAAAAATGCCCCCCATCCCCTCCTTGAATGCACCGCCGATACATGGCCCCATCCCTATTCACGTGACGTGGCGGCCTTTCCGGGCACGCGCACCCACCCCAAATATTGGCCAACCGTGGCCCGCGTGGATGGGGCCTATGGCGATCGGAACCTGGTGTGTGCATGTGCCCCCGTTAGTGAATGGGCCACCGCATCATGATGACCAAAAAAGCAAAATATGCCTTGATGGCATTGGGAATTTTAGCCCAATCACCCCATACCCCCATGGTCATTGCCGATATCGCCGTGGCAGCCCACATTCCCAAAAAATTTTTGGAATTGATTTTGTTGGAATTAAAAAAAAGCGACGTGTTAGATAGCAAAAAAGGACAAGGGGGGGGCTATATTTTAAATCGATCCCCCAATCAAATTCGAATTATGGATATTATCAAAGCCCTGTCCGGCTCCACCGCCCCCGTCGTCTGCTTGGATAGTGGTCGCCTTTGCGATGAATGCACGGGTCAATTGCCCTGCGCCATTCGATCCCTGATGGCCGATGTACACCGCGAAACCACCCGGATTTTATACGATGAAACCCTCCAATCTTTGATGGATCGCAAAACACAATTGGCGGGCAGTGATATGTTTTATATTTAACCCATCCTCACACATTGACAGCCCATACCCATCGCAGTATATTTGGCACTCGATTGTATAGAGTGCCAAAATTAACCCAGCCAGGGAGCACATGAGCAAAAAGAAAGTCACCCCTTTAAGCCAGCGAAAACACGAGGTTTTAACCAAAACCATCGAGTCGTTTATTGAAACCGCCGAACCAGTGGGCTCCAAATGGTTGCGCGACCAAGGGGGGGTTGAGGCCAGTCCGGCCACCATTCGAAATGAATTAAGCGAGTTAGAATCAGATGGGTATTTATCGCATCGGCATCAATCGTCGGGACGTGTCCCCACCGACAAGGGATACCGATTGTATGTTGACCACCTCATGGCGGGGTCAATGAACGACCCGTTATCACCCTTAGACAGTCCGTCAGAGACCGCCACCGTCACCGGATTATCCGAACGACCCCTTCACATTCCCCATATTGGGCAATCGGTGGCCAGTCTTTTAAAAGATGTGACCCAGCTGGTGGTCACGTTGTTTGATTACACCGCCCTGGTGATCCCCCCCACCATTCACCACGCCACGTTAGAGGTGGCCCATTTGGTGTTGCTGGATATTGACCGGGTCTTGGTCGTGGTCATGAACTCGATTGGATCAAACAATGAATTTATCGTGCCCATTCAAGAACAAATTTCTCAAGACGATTTAAATGCCATCTCGCAATGGTTAACCCGAAAACTCAAAGGTCATTCCGTGGCCCATATCGATTCTGACCAATTGGCCGATGTGTTGCAACAATTCCCCTCTCACCAAGCCATTGTCCGCACCCTGATTTTAGAATTGCAACGCTTAAAAAACAGTTTACCCGCACCGGATACCCTCCCCATGAAGGGCGTATCCAAAATGGTTCGACTGCCAGAATTTAAAGACCCCGATTTGGCCCATAAAGTGTTGGCAACCCTTGAAGAAACCCGGTTGATGATGGGGGTGCTCGAACAAATCGCCTCCCACCCACACCCATCGGTCATCATCGGGTCAGAAAACCAACCCGATGGGTTAAAAGATTGCAGCATGGTGGTCGCCCCACTGGGCACCCAAGAAATCAACCTGGGCACATTGGCCATTGTAGGACCCACCCGAATGCGGTACAAAAAGTTATTGCCAACGGTTCAGGGTATCGTTGGGCACATTCACCGGTTGTTGTCGGTTCAGTCCACTACCCCCCTATCCCAGTCAAAGGAGTCATCTCATGAGCCCATTTAACCAAGACCCCGTCACCCCTGTGCCACCCACCGATGCCACAGAACCCACCATCGATGCCACCATCATCGCGTCCGATCAGGGTGAGGCGTCATCAGCCCCCGATGCCTTGCCGTCATTAGAGGCCCAGTTGGCCCAAGAACTGGCCCAAGAAAAAGACAAGGCGTTGCGCGCCTGGGCTGAGCTAGAAAATTACAAACGCCGCAAAGAGGCTGAGTTTGATACCGCCAAACGGTATGCCATTGAGCAGTTTATCGTGTCATTATTGCCCCTGATGGATAACTTTGACCGCGCCATCGAAAGTGTGGGGGGCGGCAACGATGAAGGGGTCGTCAATGGCATTCAGATGATTCGAAAACAGTTGTCAGATATTTTAGAAAAATCAGGGGTCACCCCATTTGAATCGATGGGGTGTCCGTTTGAACCCAATTTTCACATGGCAGTATCCACCGAATCACGAGAGGGCGTCGCACCCAACCAGGTGGTTCAAGTGTTTCAAAATGGGTACACCATGCATGGCAAAGTCATTCGTCCGGCCATGGTGGTGGTGTCCAGTTAGGGCAAGTGGCGGGCCTGCCAAGATGGTGAGGTCGAAATCTGATGAGGTCGAAATGTGTTGGGTTCAAAATGTGTTGGGTGAAAAAACAGTCGGATTAGTATAAAGGAGCAGGATTATGTCATCAAAAATTATCGGAATTGATTTGGGTACCACCAATTCTTGTGTGGCGGTCATCGAAGGGGGCGAGCCCTCGGTGATTAGCAATGCCGAAGGCAACCGAACCACCCCATCGGTGGTAGCGTTTACCAAAGATGGGGAGCGATTGGTCGGACAACCCGCCAAAAGGCAAGGCATTACCAACCCCAAATTTACCTTTTATTCAGTTAAATCCTTGATTGGGCGTCGGTTATCTGAAATTAAGAAGGCATTGTCATATGACATCAGTGAGCGGGCCGATGGGGGCATTGTGATCAAAGGCAAAGACCAAACCTTCGCCCCCCCTGAAATTTCGGCCATTGTATTGCAAAAAATCAAACGGGATGCCGAAGCCTATCTGGGACACGAGGTCACCAAAGCCGTCATTACCGTACCGGCTTATTTTAATGACGACCAACGCAAAGCCACCAAAGATGCCGGAGAAATTGCGGGGCTAGACGTGTTGCGCATTATCAACGAGCCCACGGCTGCCGCCTTGGCCTATGGCTTGGATAAAAAATCAGACCAAAAAATTGCCGTATACGATTTTGGCGGGGGCACCTTTGATATTTCAATTTTAGAAATTGGGGATGGCTTATTTGAAGTCAAGAGCACCAATGGGGACACTGAACTGGGTGGGGATGACATCGATGAACTCATCATTCAATGGTTGATTTCAGAATTCAAAAAAGACCAAGGCATTGACTTGAGTCAAGATCAAATGGCCCTGCAACGATTAAAAGAAGCGGCTGAAAAAGCAAAAATTGAGTTGTCATCGACCATGTCAACCGAAATCAATTTGCCCTTTATCACCGCCGATGCGTCAGGACCCAAGCATTTGTTGTTAACACTCAGCCGTTCTAAATTTGAGCAAATGATCGACCCCATTGTGCAGCGGTCAATGGCACCCGTTAAAGCGGCATTGTCTGATTCAGGGTTCTCGGTATCCGAAATTGACGAAGTCATTTTGGTGGGTGGCACCACCCGAATTCCCGCCATTCAAGAAGCGGTCAAAGCCTTTTTCGGAAAAGAACCGCACAAAGGGGTGAACCCCGATGAAGTCGTGGCCATTGGGGCCGCCATTCAAGGGGCAGTGTTGTCAGGTGACGTCAAAGACGTGGTATTGTTGGATGTCACCCCCCTATCCTTTGGGATCGAAACCTTGGGCGGGGTGTTCACCAAGTTAATCGAACGCAACACCACCATCCCCACTTCAAAAAGCCAGGTGTTTTCAACCGCAGCCGATGGGCAAACCTCGGTAGAGGTGCATATTTTGCAAGGTGAGCGGGCCATGGCAACCGATAACCGCTCCCTGGGCCGGTTTGTATTAGAAGGCATCCCATCTTCTCCTCGCGGGGTACCTCAAATCGAGGTGTCATTGGATATTGATGCCAATGGCATTTTGAATGTGGCGGCCTTAGACAAAGCCACTGGCAAGTCACAAAAAATCACCATCACGGCGTCTTCTGGGTTAAGCAAAGATGACATCGAACGGATGAAACAAGATGCAGACGCCCATGCGGCCGAAGACAAACAAAAACAAGAAGAAGCCGAAGTTCGCAACACCGCCGATTCGTTGGTATACAGCACCGAAAAAACACTCAAAGAAAATGGTGAAAAATTATCTGAAGGCAACAAAACCGCCATTCAAACCAACTTAGACGCACTCAAAACACAGTTGGCCGGCTCGGATGTCGGGGGCATTAAAACCGCGACCGACACCTTGCAAAAATCGGTGTTTGACGCGTCAGAAGAATTGTATAAAGCGGCCGAAACGTCCGAAGAAGACACCGCCAAAGTCACCACCCCCGATGATTCAGTCGTGGATGCTGATTTTAAAGAGGTAAAAGACGGCGAATCAGGTCAACCCAATGGCTGATGATTTGTATGGTATTTTAGAGCTACAACGCGGGGCGACGGAAGCCGACATCAAAAAAGCCTACCGTCGCTTGGCCCGGCAATACCACCCCGATGTTAACAAAGACCCGGGTGCCGAAGCCAAATTCAAATCCATCCAGCGAGCCTATGCGGTGTTATCTGATGCCCAAAAAAAAGCCCAATACGACCAGTTTGGGGTAGCCGATGATGGGCCGTCACAAGAATATGGGGGTGGATTTGAAGGGTTTTCGGGGGGATTAGACGATATTTTTGATGCGTTTTTTGGTGGGGGTGGGGGCGGTCGTCGCCGGCCACAAGCACCCCGTCAAGGTGAAGATTTGCGGTATGATTTGGAGATTACATTAGAGGAAGCCGCATCCGGCATCAGCAAGGACATTACCATTTTTCATTTGGAATCGTGTGAGGGATGCAAAGGATCCGGACGAGAAGCCGGAACCCCCAAGGTATCGTGCCCCCATTGCCATGGGTCAGGGCAAATTAAAACCGTGCAACGAACCGTCTTGGGTAGTTTTTCACAAGTAATGACCTGCCACCATTGTGGGGGACAAGGCGAAATCATTAAAAACCCGTGTAAAAAATGCAATGGGGCGGGCCGAGAAAAGCGAAGCAAAACCATTAAACTCGACATTCCCAAAGGGGTCGCATCGGGTAATAAGTTACGGGTAACCGGAGAAGGAAACGCCGGAGAACCGGGGAGCCAGCCCGGTGATTTATATGTGTTTTTATCAGTAAAAGAACATGCCTTTTTCCGCCGGGATCAAAGTGATTTGTACATGGAAGCCAGTATCGGGGTGCCCCAGGCCATATTGGGAATGGAGTTAGAAGTACCCACACTAGAAGGCAAGGCCATGTTAAAAATTCCGGCTGGTACCCAACCCGGGTCATCCTTTCGATTGCGTGGCAAAGGCATGCCCTCGTTGCGCGGGGGGAGCATGGGTGATTTACACGTGCGGATTCAAGTGAGTATTCCAACGCAACTATCCAGCAAAGAAACCGAATTGGTGGCAGAATGGGCCGCCCTACAAGGCAGTGACACAGGGGCTTCTTCTTTTGTGGACCATATCAAACGGTGGTTTTAGTGCCCCCTAACCCCCGCCTCATCCACTAATGGTAATACCATTGCCATGGTTGGGAGTCGCATGGGGGGGGCATTTTTTGGCGGGTTTATGCGATGCGGTGGCAGGCGGGGGTGGCATGATTGGATTGCCTGCGTTGTTAGCGACGGGGTTGCCACCCCACGTGGCATTGGGCACCAATAAACTGAGCAGCACGGTGGGCACACTGGTGAGTACATGGCGGTTAGCACGTGCCGTTCCTGTTAATCCGAGGGTACTGTGGGTGGGGATTCCACTGGCAATGGGGGGGGCGTGGGTGGGGTCACACCTGGTGTTGTCGTTGTCACCTGACAAGGTGACCTGGCTCTTGATGGGGGTATTGCCCTTGGCGTTGGGGATGATGTGGCTGGCGATGCGACACCCTGAGGGCCACGGGTCATCCCACCCCACCCCACCCACGACCCGCCCGCTCACCACCCAGCACGCCACCATCAGCACAGTGGCCGGACTGTATGATGGGGCGATTGGGCCGGGGGTGGGCACTTTTTTATTGGTGGGATTGAATCGATGGGGTGGGTTGTCATTGTTACAAGCGTCCTTACATACCAAATGCATCAACTTAAGTACCAATGTCATGGCATTGTGTGTGATGCTAAGCGCCGGAAAAATACTGTGGGGGATTGGCATCGGATGCGCCATGGCCAATGCGTGTGGGGCGTGGGTGGGCACACAGGTCACCCTGCGATGGGGAGACACCATCATTCGTCGGGTATTACCATGGGTGATGGGCGGAATTGTGATCACATTGGGCATCCGCATGGTGGGGTAACCACGAGGGGGGTAGATCGCGTCAGGAGGGGGCGTCGCCCAGCCAACAGGCATGGGATGGATGGCATAAAATCGATATAATCGTGGGGATTGTATCACCCTGTTATAAAGGACCCCGGTATGCCAGTATCCATTTCGACCATGCGTCACAAAAACACACCACCCGCTGCCTCATGTATAGGCACACTGGTGATGACACTCAGCCGTGCCCTCGCCTACGTGTTGCCATGTCTGGTGGCAGTACCCCAAGACACCCCCACCCCCCACACGGCTCGCCACCATGCTCGCCACCATCGGACAAGACCCCCCATCCCTGCCCATCCGCTTTCAAGGCCATCATCACACCCCCCCAAACGTGGCCGCAATCCAAAACCCCGACGTGTCACCCATGGGCATCTCAATCCGCTCGATCACAACGCATGGCCCCCCACCCACGGCCATACCCAAGCCCCCCGATCCCCCATGATGGCACTCACCCCCCTGAATCTATCACCCCCTAGCGAACCACCCCCGTCCCTCCATTCATGGCCGCCCCCGTCCCAACGCGCGGCTTCATCGACAATGCTCACCGCAACCGATCACCCACTCAACCCCACACCAGCGGTCATCGATGTGGGGCCGCCCATCAACCCCTATGGCATCCCCCCCTATGGCATCCCCCCCACCCTTCCCTATCTGCCCATCCGTGGCACCGCATACCCGGCGCCTCATGGCATTCACGCACACAATCCAACGACGATGGACCGCGACGAATGCACGGGGATAAACCCCATTTCCTAACCCCATCGCCACCAACGCATTGCCCCCCCATTCGGCATCATGCCACTACACCCAAGTTAGCATATGAGGCAATACCTGCTCATCTTTTAGCACTTGGGGATCATGACACCCAAGTTCGCATATGAAACAATACCTGCTCATCGTTTATCACTTGGGGATCATGATGTGGCCGATTGAGACTCAGTTGATTGCCAGGCAAGATCGTGATCCAAAATGGATGCCCCATCGGATCGCCCACCGCGACACCCTTCCCATCACCGACTTCACTGGCATGGCCCCCCCCCAACTGAATCAAAGAAACCGTGCCTGTCCGTCGGTTGTATGCAGGCATGACCCCCCATCCCATCATGTGCTGACGTGATGACA
>Ga0172376_10008055_pt1 | contig 11079 bp, 7 predicted proteins | sample Lak35m_FD_121114 | JGI IMG/M metagenome (GOLD analysis project Ga0172376, IMG submission 121114) | Freshwater microbial communities from Kabuno Bay, South-Kivu, Congo - kab_092012_35m | ecosystem: Environmental > Aquatic > Freshwater > Lake | place: Democratic Republic of the Congo: South-Kivu...
AATGCCTTGTTCTATCCATTAATGATTTTATTAATTGGCATCAGTACTTTAATTACCGTATATGCAGGTGGTACTTTAGTTGTAAAAGGAAGTATTTCAACAGGAAATATTGCTGAATTTGTTATTTATGTAAATATGCTGACCTGGCCGGTAACATCTATAGGATGGATTGCCTCTATCATCCAGCAAGCTTCCGCCAGTCAAAAACGTATTAATGAATTTATGCAAACGCAACCTGCTGTTAGTTCAGGTAACTTAAAAGAATTTCAATTAAAAGGAGGCATTGAATTCAGGAATGTATCCCTGACCTATCCTGATACAGGTATTTGTGCATTAAAAAATCTACATGTAACCATTGAGTCTGGCCAGAAAATAGGGATCATTGGAAAAACAGGATCTGGTAAGTCATCCTTTGCAGAATTAATCTTACGCATGTATGACTGCACGGCAGGTGAAATACTTTTTGACGGAAAAAATGTCAAAACTTTGAATTTGGGAAGACTTAGAGAACAAATCGGATATGTGCCTCAGGATGTATTTCTGTTTTCTGAAAGTTTAAAGGAAAATATTTCTTTTGGCAATCCTGACGCTACTGATCAGGAAATGGAACTCGCAATCTCCAATGCTTCTTTAACCAATGAAATAAAAACATTTCCCGACGGCCTGAACACTATGCTTGGAGAAAGAGGAATTACCTTAAGTGGCGGCCAAAAGCAAAGGGTATCCATCGCGCGTGCTTTATTAAAAAATCCTGAAATCCTTATTCTGGATGATTGTTTATCCGCAGTTGATAGTCATACCGAAAATCAGATTCTTACTGACTTTCAAAATACTTTGAAAGGAAAAACCGCCCTGATTATCTCTCATCGCATTTATACCCGCTTAAACTTTGATAAAATCCTGGTTTTTCAAGACGGGGAGATTTCCCATGCCGGAACCCATGAGGAATTATTAAAGGTAAGCCCTTATTATCTCGATCTTTATGAGCGGCAATTATCTGATGAAAAAATGGAAGCAGAAGGGTAATACAGCCAATATGCTCTGAATCAGCTGAATTTATGATTCATTCAAATATAGGGTAACTAAAATTGTTGCGCCAGGTAGAAATATAAGGGAAGTCCAATGGTAATATTTATGGGAAAGGTAATGGCAAGGGCCATAGGTAGAAATAAACCTGGATTTGCTTTTGGCACGGTCACTTTCATTGCTGCCGGAACAGCAATATAGGAAGCGCTGGCAGCCAGAACCGCAAAGATAAACCGATCACTTGTCTCTGTTGTTACCAGCGTGCTTACCAATGCAAATAAGCAGCCATTTACCAAAGGTATGAACACTGCAAATAAAACCGGAAACCAACCGAACTCAAAGAAGGATTTCAGTTTTTTTCCACTTGATATACCCATATCCAACAGGAAAATAGCTAAAAATCCCTTAAATAAATCATTGGTAAAAGGTTTAATGCCTTCCGCTTGTTTTGCATTTGCTAAAAAGCCAATAAGTAAACTGCCTAATATCAACAGAACACTTCCATTTGTAATAGCATGCTTTAATACAAATCGCTTATCAATTTCATTTTTTCTTCCTTTATTAAATAGTGTAATCAAAATGAGCCCGATGATAATGGCCGGTGATTCCATGAGTGCCATAATAGCCACCATATATCCATGCAATAATAATTGTTCTGATTCCAGAAAGGTGGACGCAGTTACAAATGTTACCGCACTAACAGAACCATAGGCAGCTGCGATGGCACCCGCATCGAATACATTCAATTTTCTTTTAAGGATAAAAAAAGTGTACGCAGGGATAAAAAGGGCAATAAATATACCAAAGATCATAGACCAGAGGATATTCATGGTAAAAGTTTCATGTGATAATTCCTGCCCCCCTTTAAACCCAATAGAAATCAACAGGTATAATGAAATAAACTTAGAGGAATTGGGTGGAATCTCCAGGTCACTTTTTAAATAAGTTGCAAAAACACCTAATACAAAAAACAATAAGGCTGGATTAGTCAAGTTTTCCGCCAACAGATTTACATTCATGTTTGATATTTCAAGTTATATATTCTGGCTGATCCCATAATCAGGGATTACACCAGTCACAAAAGGCAGGATCTTCTTCCACTTTACCATTTGGATATAATTGCTCCTCCGTTTTACTGCATTTCTGACACTTATAAAGATAGCTTAATGTCGAGGCTGTTGAAAAACCGCAACGTTTGCAAGGAAGACCTTCCTTTGACTCAACTATGGAAAAACCGGGAAAATGACAGTGAGGACATACAGTTTTGATATTATGGATTAATTTTTCAGCAGCGACCTTTATAACTTTTTGTCTGTTTGGATTATACATCGAGCGCATATCCGTTTCCACAAATACAGACCCTTCAAATTGAATCAGATAACTAAAGGTTGAAAGGAGCAAATCCCAGTCCATTATGCCTTTTGTCATCTCATCAATCCTGTATGTTGATTTTTTTATTATCAGGGCATGTGAAGGAAATTTGACTTTATTCGCAAAATGTATCAGTTCATCAACATTTGAAATTTTAGCTCCGGCAAAATTAGTCTCCAAACTTAGTTCTTTCCATAGAAAAGTAGCTTCATTTGTTTTATCCCTGATTACCAGAATCTCCTCATCTGCAGGAATAAAAGGTAAATGGGGGTGACTTCCAAAAGATCCTTCACTAGCAATACCTAAATCGCAACCGGACATATTCATGGCCATTTCGCATTTTAAAATAGCTGTCGTTAAAGGATCCTCCTTTCTTTCCATCTCACCGGAAAAAGTTCCAAATAAATCAGAATCAAATTGAGTTTGAACAAAACAGATGACACACAGTTCTTTCTCAAGGAGAGGAGCAAGGATATCTTCCTTTTTATGTTTTGTTGCCACAACCAATCTTCTTCCTTCAAACATTTCAACCATTATTTGTTGATTTCTTATTAAAAGCGCTTATACCCCCAATAAAGAGAAACAAAGACATTCCGGCAAGTAGATTTGTTCTAATAATATCATCTGATGTTATAGCTGAAACAAAAAGCAAGAGGAAAATAGCGAACAGAAGGTAAAATTTAAGCGTGAGATTTTTCATGTCATTTTTTTTTCTGCCGCAAAATTGTTAGATTTAATCCATAATTTTTTATTTATATTTAAAATGTTTTGCATAAACAATTTTTATGAATTATACCCTAAATCAATTGCAGATTTTCCTTAAGATTGTCCAAACTCAGAGCGTTACAAAAGCTGCTGAGGAGCTTCACCTGACCCAGCCTGCTGTTTCCATTCAGCTTAGGAACTTTCAGGAACAGTTTGAAATTCCTTTAACAGAAGTTATTGGCAGAAAAATATATATTACTGCTTTCGGACATGAAGTTGCCGAATCCGTTGAAAATATTCTGGAGCAAATTCAGGCTATCAATTTCAAAACAATGGCATATAAAGGCCAGCTGTCCGGTCGTTTGACCATTTCAACGGTGTCAACCGGCAAGTATGTTTTACCTTATTTCATTTCAGATTTTTTAAAATTGCATCCTGGCATAGAATTAATCATGGATGTAACCAATAAATATAAGGTAGTAGAAAGTCTCATTGCCAATGAGGTTGACTTTGCACTGGTTTCTATTTTACCAAAAACCATCCAGACAGATCAACTGGATCTGTTAATGAATAAATTATATCTCATTGGAAAAAATCCCCTTCAACTCGGCGAGAATCAGTCTATAAAGGCATTTTTTAAAAATATTCCTCTGATTTTCAGAGAGCAAGGCTCTGGAACCAGGCAAATCATGGAAAATTTTATTGAAGAAAATGAGATAAAAGTATTCAAAAAAATGGAATTAACATCCAATGAGGCGGTGAAGCAGGCCATTTTGGCTGGATTTGGATATTCAATCATGCCATTGATTGGCATTAAGAGAGAATTACTCAATAAAGAACTGCATATAATCCCACTGCCAGGATTACCATATATTTCTACCTGGCAGTTAATTTGGCTTAAGGGTAAGAAACATGGTCCCATTTCTTTATCGTTAATCTCATATATGGAAAAAGAGAAGGAAAATATTGTAAGGGAAATTTTTTCCTGGCATGAAAACTATTAAAAGAGGGCTCCATGTTCATGAAGCCCTCTACATCATAAATACAATAATTTGTCAGCCAAAAATATTAAAAAAGTTACCAGGAGTAATAAGCTTTTATTTAACGGTCATTACACCATTCATTAATCGCCAGTGTCCGGGGAAAGTACATATATAAGGATAATCACCTGGTTTTAATGGTGCTGTAAATCGTAATCTAACCGTTTGATCCGGATTGACCAATGCGGTTGAAAAAAGAATTTCCGGCATTTCAGGAACATAATTATTGGCGGCACCATTAGGATCCGTAATCATCTTGTCAGCAGCCTTCCCAATTTTTTCCAACGCTTTAGGTTTACCTATCACCAGATTATGTTGCATGGCATCAGGATTTTCGAATACGATTTCCACCGTTTTACCTGCCGAAACAGTAAACGATTTCAAGTCATATTGCATCATTTCCCTCAACGATTTAATTTTGATAACCTGAACATTAGGATCGTTCATTTCCTCTTTTTTCAAAATATCCCAGGCCTGCATTAGTCTTGTCAGCCGATCTTTATTTACGCCTGAAAGGGAGGAAAGCAAGGTATTTAAAAAAGGAATATACGCTGCTGGAACTACCGTTTTTTTCCTGTAGTTCCACCCTTCACTAATGGCTTTGAGTATAGCCTCAAACCCATTGGGGTCTAATTGTTTTGCTTTTTGCAAATAATTAATAACCACCGTTACATCGGCTAAGGATGCATGAGATTTTATACTTTTTGCTAAAACAAACTGAGGCATAGTTTGTGCCAGAACGAAAGAAACCTTTTTTGTCAGTGTATTATTATTTTCCTGACTTTCGGGTATTGAATTATCCTTATCAACACTCACGAAAATGTTATAATCACCGGCAAATTCACCTGAAAATGAAATATTTCCAGACCATGGACCATTGGTATTTTTTGTAATGGTAACGGTTTCTCCAGGTTTTACACCTTCGGCATGCACCTGGCTCACTACATCAATGACCTGTCCTTTCCCTGAAAATCGAATATTGAGGGGTAAAACAGTACCTTTTTGTACGGAAGCATCTCCCTGATTTGTCACTTCAATGGAAACGTTTATTCTGTCTCTTGGTGCCGGATTTGCGGGCTCAAATTTGATATTACTAATGACTAAGTCCGGTTTGTTCTGGTTTGATACTGTTGTTTTTTTTGTATCCACTGACTTATCCATGACATTTGAGTGATGATGAGCACCATGTTCATCGATTTTTTCATTCATTTTTTTTGCAGACAAGGCAATCTGAGCGTCAAAAATCTGATCAAGCATATCCAGATTTCTTCCAATGATACATGCATAAGCATCTGGAATCCATCGATCATCAATATCTTTTGAATTTTCCAGCGCATTCAGGACAAATCTTTTTGCCTTTTCATCTAATGGCATTTTACTCAAAGCCAGCAGGGTATTCAGAACTACCAGGGGTTCTTTATCCTCTGTTAATTTATTATCAATCAGATAATTAGCCATTTCACTGGAAGCTGGAAGCAGTTGTAATATCGTTTTACGGACACCATGACAAGGATGTTTCAATGCTTTAAGTAAGGCATCCAGAACATTCCCTTCAATAGCATTTAGACCATGTAACACCCAAAGGGCATGAATTGCCGGTGCATTAATTCCTATTTCATCCACTGAAAAGTCATTTACTATGGATAATAAATCTGGAATAATGTCTTTATTATTTCGTTCAACCAATAAACGCTGTGCGTGGTTTCGCCAGAACATATTTTCATTCTTCAGTGCCTTTACCAACGCTGCCGGGTTATTCAAGGACAGCGAAATAGGCGTATAAGCTGGTGCAGCATTATGTTGCACCCTGTAAATGCGACCATGAGTATAATCTCTCAATTCCGTTTCATAGGCATTTCCCTGACCCATTATAAAACCATCAGGTTTTGGATTATGCTGAATGATAAAGCTGTACCAATCGGCTACCCAAAGGGCGCCATCCGGACCAACTTCCGCAAACACAGGTGAAAACCATTCATCGGCACCTGCCATCAGATTAAATCCTTCCGTATCATTAAAATTAGTTCCCTTCTTTGTTAAAATATTCTGGTGTAAAACGTGCCCGGTGGGCTCTGCGACAAAAGCAATATTATTCCAGTATTTTTTAGGAAAAGATCGGGCGGTATAAACATTATGACCTGCTGCTGCGGTATAACCACCAAAAACATCTACTTGCCTTACTTTTGGTGTAATCGTTTTCATATCCTTGTGGGTGTCCGTACTTCTACTTCCATTGTCCACGCCATAGGAAGACGGATAATAATGATTTGGAATAGCCATATACCAACCGTGTGCGTTATTAGCAGTGGATCCGAAAACATCACCTGTTTCGTTAAAACCTAAACCCCAGGTATTATTGGATGTATTGGTCATAAATTCAAGTTTACTACCATCGGGTTTAAAGCGGAAAAAGCCCTGAGCAAACCTGATTGTATCTTTACTCTCACCGACTAACCCTTTGAAACCGGAATAACCTATAGCGCCCCAAATCCAGTTATCGAAACCATAATGCAGATTGGAAGGACCAGCATGCGTATCAAAGGTACCAAACCCTGTGAACAAAACTTTTTTGACATCTGCTATGTCATCGCCATCGGTATCTTTTAGAAAAAGCATATCCGGCGCCTGACAAACGACGAGACCACCGTTACTAAAAACCATTCCTGTTGGAATACTTAAGCCATCGGCAAAACGGGTAAATTTATCCGCTTTGCCGTCTTTATTGGTATCTTCACAAATAAGAATATAATCACTTCCCCCTTCATCCTTTCTCTCATTCGGATAATCTTTGGTGATGAGAACAAACATTCTACCCCTTTCATCCCAGGAAAAAGCGATAGGATGTACAACATCAGGTTCAGCAGCAAATAGTTCCAAATTAAAATCCACAGGCAGTTGAATATGTTTTCTACTCTCTTCAGGAGAGAGTGGATCTTGCCTGTATTGAGTACCCTCTCTTTTTTCATAATTGGGTAACTTAGCTTCCCGATATACAAAAGGCAAGGGTTTAAGGGCGGCATGCGCCGTTTTAGCTTCATCATTCACCACCCAAAGAATTCCCCGATAAATCAGTTCGTGAAAATCGGAATTTTGCCAGGTGCGCTCATCATGTCCATAAGCGGTATAAAAAACACGTCCTTTTCCATACTGACGGGTCCAGGTATAAGGTTCTGTTTTAACCCCAGGTTTATCTTTAAACTGATCAGCTTTTATTTCCCGTTCTGCCAGCACATTATTATCATCTTGCAGATGATTATGTAAGTAGGTTTCATCAACCACCTTAAATGGGCGGAGACCTTTCATAATAAAATGATCTGGTTGGATAATTTTTGCCTCAATGGAGTCCATGGTATGTCTCCAGAATTGCCCACCTACCATTTTAACGTATTCTTTGGAATTTCTGAAACAATACGAAGCACAATGAATGGGTAAAACGCCTTTTCCGGCAGAAACATACGCTAACAAATCCTTTTCCAGATCTGCAGGAATACTATCCCAGTTGGCATAAATGAGTAAGGCGTCATATTTATTAAGATTTTCCAGTTTCAAATCTGTTAATTGGTCTGTGTAGGTAAAATTAACCCCTTTATCACCCAAAGCAGCCATGATAGAAGGTAAACGCTCCATAGGCTTATGATGACCATTATCACCAAGAAACAGAATCTCCAAACGCCTGGGGGGTTGAGCTACCATGTTTAAAGCAGAAAAAACCAGAATGAGTAAGCATAATTTTTTCATAAAAATGTTATTTGACATATAAAAATATCATCAGGTTCAGACCGATTAAAATCAGGAAAAAGCTGCTTTAAAATCAGGTAATTTAATGATTTCACCCCCCCGTAAGGCAGATTCATGTGCAAGGATTCCCACGGAAGTCCAGTTCGCAGATTCCCAGGCATTGGGAAATGGATCTCTGTCTTCAATCAAAGCCATTAAAAATTCATGCGCCAGATGTGGATGAGATCCTCCATGTCCGGCACCCTGGGTAAAACTTAAGTGGGTATTTTCAGCCATATCATAAACACCCTGAGTAGTAAAATTCTGTATTTCCGCGGGAAGCAAATGCGCAAAATCAGGCACTTTCACTCTTTCCGGAATTTCATGCTCTTCCTTTTTAGCGGTATGAATGACGGCATCCTCTCCTTCGATCAGTGGCCATTCAAACGATTTTTTCGTTCCATAGACCTCAAAGCTTTCTCTATACTGGCGGGCAAGGTCAAAAAGAGAGCGATATACATAGGCACTCAAATCACTATCCTTAAATTTAATATGTGCCGATTCCACTGAAAAAGGGGAATGATGAATATCCGCTAATTCTTTTCTGATTGTTCCTGAACCAAAACAGGACACATAATCCGCCTCTAATTTTAATAACCCAGCAACGGGTCCAACGCAATGAGTGGCGTAATGCATGGGGGGAAGGCCAGGCCAATAATCGGGCCATCCATCCATATCCTGTTGATGAGAGGCTTTGAGAAATTGAATTTTACCCAATTCTCCCTTTTCATATAAATCCTTGACAAACAAAAACTCCCGGCTGTAAACCACTGTTTCCATCATCATGTACTTTTTCCCAGTTGCTTTGGACAATTTAACAATTTCCATACAATCTTCCACGGAGGTGGCCATAGGAACGGTACAAGCGACATGCTTACCAGCCTTTAAGGCCTTAATGGTTTGTTCCGCATGATTTGGAATTGGGGAATTAATATGAACAGCGTCAATTTGAGGGTCCTTCAACAATTCGTCATAATCATCATATCTTTTTTCAATTTGGAATGCATCGCCCAATTTATTCAGATTTTCCTTGTTTCGCTGACAAATGGCATACATATTAGCATGCGGGTGCCGTTGATAAATGGGTATGAATTCCGATCCAAAGCCAAGACCTACAATCGCAATGTTAATTTTTTTCATAAAATCAAGGATAAGGGTTTTTAAAAATGTAAAATGTTTCAGGTGATTTTCGGGTATTTCTAATGAATAATTTTTTTAAGATAGGTCAGACTGTCCGTCATAAGTTCTATTTCGGAATCAAAAGTTTTACGCCAGATATTTGCAGCCGCCAGTTTCATGCTAAATGCCTCAATACTGACCATGCCAGGATAATTCATTTCAACCAGCGATTTTATAATAGATTCGAAATCAATATGCCCTTTACCAAGAGTACCTCTGTCATTTTCAGAAAGTTGCACATGGATCAGATGATTTGCACACGATTTAATGGCATTTTCTATGTTTTTTTCCTCAATATTTGCATGAAAGGTATCAAACATAATTTTACAATAAGGATGATTCACCTCTTCCACAAATCTCAACATTTCTTCTGTACAGGTAAAAAGGTATGATTCAAAGCGATTTAAGTATTCTACTCCAAGGGTAATATCCTTTTCAGCGGCATAATCAGCGAGCGTACGAATATGATTAATACCAAATTGCCATTCTTCTTTCGTAGCAGGTTTGCCGGAAAAAACGCCTAAAGCGGAATGAAACGGACCTGAAAGGTATTTTGCACCTATTATTTCTGCGCAATCAATAGCTTTCAGATTATTTTCTAGGGCGTGTTTTCTCATTTCAGGAGAGGAACTTATAGGATTTGTATCGGGGCCATTAATAGCCACTGCGAGCCTTTCAAGACCCAGTTCATCCAGTTTATCACGCCAGATAAGCCAATCGGGCTTATTAAAATTAAAGATGGGAACCTCAACGCTGTCAAAACCTATAGACTTAATCTGATCGAGCACAGGAAAAAGAGCATGGTTTATTTCTGTTCCCCAAAGCAGGAGATTCATCCCAATCTTCATTTTTTTTAATCAAATTTAAGTTCTAAAAATTGATTAAAATACGTTTTTTTTTACCAATTTTTACTGTATTTTGATGTTTATTCTGACTATTTTACATAATATCATCAATATTTAGTTAAAATGAAGCCACTGTTAGAAAAATCAATAGAAAGTCTGAATCAATCTTATCTTGTAAAAAGACTACAGGAACCATTTTTTGATCCAAACTGGCATTTTCATCCGCATTATCAATTATTCACCGTTATAAAAGGGACAGGTACAAGATTTATAGGTGACGATATAAGACATTTCGAGGAAGGCGACACGGTATTTTTAGGACCAAACATGCCCCATCTTTGGCGAAACGACCGCAACTATTTTGAGAAAGAATCTCAACTTCAAACAGAGGGAATTGTGGTATACTTCAAGGAAGATTTTCTGGGCTCTGATTTTTTTGAAAAACCTGAAATGTTTGACATCAAAAGCTTGTTAAAAAACAGTGAGCGGGGTCTTGACCTGACGGGTAAATCAGGTGCAGAAATGGTAAGTGATTTAACCGAATTATTAGGATTATCTGGATTTGAAGGGATATCAAAACTCCTAAACATCCTACATAAGCTATCTGTAACCAATGATTATCAATACATTTCCAGTTCAAATTACACAAATACGCATAAAATATCTGAAACGGAAAGAATGCGAATAGTTCACGAATATGCATTGAAGCACTTTAAAGAAAACATTAATTTGTCCACCGTTGCCAGCCTTTCCAACATGACGGAAGCTGCGTTTTGCAGATACTTTAAAAGCAGAACCAATAAGACTTTTTCCGAATTTGTAAAAGAAATACGTATTGGTAATGCCTGTAAAATGCTACAAGATGAGAATAAATCTATTTCACAGACCTGTTATGAAAGTGGTTATAATACGATATCGAATTTCAACAATCAGTTCAAGTCATTGAAAGGAATTAGTCCCCTTCAATACCAGAAATTGTATCGGCGAACGTAAGGGTAAAACGGATGGGAGTACATGGTACACGTTTTTTGAATCAGGATTTTGAGGATTATTGTAGGGGCGAATTGAATTCGCCCTCCCATGATACCGATGTATTTACCTATTGTCGGAACAATTTTACCCTTTAGAGACGCGAT
>Ga0172376_10008056_pt1 | contig 11079 bp, 8 predicted proteins | sample Lak35m_FD_121114 | JGI IMG/M metagenome (GOLD analysis project Ga0172376, IMG submission 121114) | Freshwater microbial communities from Kabuno Bay, South-Kivu, Congo - kab_092012_35m | ecosystem: Environmental > Aquatic > Freshwater > Lake | place: Democratic Republic of the Congo: South-Kivu...
CCCGTCGGACCTGGGGGCTTGGACATAGTACCCCACGGTTTTGATATCGCTAGGCATATCGCCCAAAGAGCCTGTATTGATGTTGCCTGGTTGAATGACATACTCATCGGGCCGAGGTAGTCGACTGACGTCGATTTCTATCGATGAGGCTGCGCCGAAGATCCCCGGTGCAATGGCAGCAGGACTGCCAGTGGCACCTGCTCCTGCGGTCATTTGTCCCCCCGCGCCTCCACCGGCCATCGAACCTATCGCTGAACCACTTAACCCCCCACCAGTTGCTGCTCCACCAGATGCACCGCCACCTGCTGCACCGCCACCTGCTGCACCGCCACCTGCTAAACCGCCACCGGTTGCACCTCCACCACCTGCTGCACCGGTCAGGGCACCAAGAGCACCACCGGTGGCATTGTTCATCGCACTGCCGAGCATCTGATCAAGCCCGCTGGTGTCGTAGGGGTAATAGCGCACCGTGGTGCGAATATCTTCTGCGATCATGTTCAGGATCGCACGTGCCATCTGCGCTTGCCGAACGGTATCGCGCCCCCTGGTCTCATTGACCAAAAAAAGCTGAACCAATCCGCCGATTAAAATCGAGACCACGGCGGTCAAGCCCAATGCCAATAGGAGCTCAAGTAAAGTGAAACCCTTGGGCAGACTCCGAAAGTGAGAAATTCGCATTATTGAACGCCTCCTGCTGGTGCTCCCGCACCGGATGTGCCCGTCGAACCTCCACCGCCGGCTCCGCTTGAGCCCGTACCAGTCTGGGTAGGCATCGTGTCTAGGCCTAGATTGGGGTCGATCATCCAGCGAACGATGTAGAAAACCTCTTTGTTTTCGTCGACTCCAGCTTGGTCCGATACACTTAGCCGAACTCCGATCATATCCTTGCGGGCTGCAGCCTCGGTTTGTAGTTGGTAATACCAAGTTCCCTGAGGTACCGTGTCGGTGATGGGCATCCAACCGCCCACCCCTTCCAAGGATATCGCGCCGGTGACGACTTCGGCCATCTTGGATTCGGCCAATATTTGAGCCGTTGCCAAACGATGGGCAATAAGTCCATTGTCGGTTGCAGTTCTAGCGATGGTTGCAAGGATCGCCGCTGACATGGCCAAAATTGCAAGCGCTAAAACGACTTCAAGAAGGCTCATCGCCGATCGCGATCTCAAGCTTGCATGTTTCGCACGCGTCATCTTAGAAGCCTCCTTGGACTGCAGGACCAGGAGCCACAGAAGGGATGGACGAAGCGTCCACCGCAGATAGTCGAATCGATGTCGACTTGCCAGTAACCCCCCGCAGTTGCAACGCCATGCGTCGACCGCGTGAGTCCGCGAGAATAATTTGTGCTGTGGTCGAGGAACCATCGGGGTAAATCAGAAGCGGCGAGGAGATCCCGCCTTGGACGGCCGTACCGACCCCTCCAATCGGAGGTGCATCGCCATTCTTCTGAAGCTCAAGAGCGTTTCGAGCATCGACCAAGGTTTCGATTCCGAAGAACTGCACATCGCCGGCTAGTTGCTTTTCGTCACCTCCGAGCTGGCCTGAGGACATTCCAACTGTTCCGCCAACCATCCGGTCTGTTTTCACAAGTCCACCGGCATTCATCACCGTCGCACCGGCAGAAGCATCCGAATCTTCGTTGCCGCTAAGCCATGGACCAATCGAATAGGTGTTGCCATTGATCGTCGCGCGGAACACCTGGACTTGGCCCGTCCGCATCGCTTCCACTCTAGCTTCGAGCAACTCGTTTTGAAGTCGTTCGCTCGACTGCAATAAACGTCGACCGTAGATCATCGAATCCAATGTGGGGAAAGCAATCGCAGCTATCACCACCAGGATGATCAAAACGAGTATGACTTCGAAGAGCGTGAAGGCGTTACGACGAGACGATGTCATCGGAGGTTCCGGATTGTCCATCCGCTCCTAAGCTTCTGAGTTCGAAGCTCGAACCATTGACTTTGTATTCGTAAGGACGATTCCAGGGATCGACTGGGATCTTGTCAAGCAGTTTGGTCCAATCCCCAGGATTCGCTAAGTCGGCAGGTTGTGTCATCAGCGAATCGAGCGACGAGGGAAGTTGCTGCATCATCAGTTGATACTGCTTGATGGCAGAAGATAACTGTGCCAGTTGCGCCGTGGCAGCCCGCTTGTTGGCTTGGTCGAGCACTCCGGTGAAGTTGCGGATCGCAAAGCCTGCAATGACCACCAAAATGATCAAAACCAGCATGACTTCCAAAAGGGTAAAACCGCGGCGGAAGTTCTTACAAGATTTTCGATTGCGTTGCATTAGTATTCCTCCAATTCAATCTTGAGCGTTTCGATTGGTACAAGTGACGTAGCTGTTTAGTTTCGTTTCGTTTCAAATACTCAGCACCAGGGCCGCTAGCCGAGTGTATTGGCACTGTTGAGGACTGGCAACATCAAAGCCAGAACCACAAACATCACCAATCCTGCCAGAACCAGGAGCATCACCGGTTCGAGAAGCCGGATGACCGTCTCGAGCCTTCGGAATGTCGTACGCTCCAAGTTCTCTGCAATGTCCACTAGCACGGTATCCAAGGTGTTGGACTCTTCGGCCACCGAGATCATTTCGACGACCGTCGGTGGAAAGTGCCCAGATTTTTCAAGCTGTTTCGCAAGACGTTGCCCCGCGGTGATTTCCGTACTGGCCGACGAGACCGCTTCGGAAAGGATCTTGTTGCCCGCCGCGTTGCGACTGATATCGAGCGACTTAAGGATAGGAACCCCGTTTTTGAGCAAAGTTCCGAGCACTCGGCAAAAACGAGCCACGGCCAAGTTCAAAAATACCCCGCCGATCAGGGGCGTTTTGATCTTGATCAAGTCGGCTCGGTACTGCCCCTCGGTCGTTTCGAGATATTTCTTCAGAAGCAGCACGCCCCCAGCGATGAGCCCAAGGACAATCCACCAATAGTTCTGAACGAACTTGCTGATCCCAAGCAGCAACTCGGTTGCCGCTGGTAGCCCCTCTTTGGCTCGCATGCTTTGAAAAATACCTTCGAATTTCGGTACGAAGAAAATCAGCAGCACCGTAACGACCACCACACCGACACCCATCACGAAGACGGGGTAAGCCAGAGCACCCAAGGTCTTCCCCTTGAGCTCTTCTTGCTGTTCAACAAATCCTGAGACACGCTCCAGAGCGTCTTCCAAAAAGCCGCCTTCGCTCCCGGCTCGTGTCATATTGACCGCCATATCGTTGAAGATTTTCGGATAGCGGGCCATCGCATCGGGCAGCGATTCTCCCTCTTCAACCTTGGCTTTGATTTCAGCGATTGCATTCCGGAGCGTACGGCTCGAACCACTCTGCTGCGACAGGACCGTTAGCGCTTTGAGCATCGGCACACCGCTTCTGAGAAGCGAGGCCATCTGTCCATAGAAAGCTGCCATCTGCGAACCGCCGACGCGACCGGTCTTGCGAACCTGCTTGGTCTTGTCAACCTTGATCGAAATCGGGAACAACGATTTGGACCCAAGCTGCATTGCAGCATCGCGAGTGCTTGCCGCAGAGACGGTCCCAGTTACCGATTTTCCAGATAAATCTCTAGCGATGTAGGCGAAATCAGGCATCTCTCACCTCGCTAAATCGGGGGATTTGCATCGACTGAATAACTGCATTGTGGATGAAGATGCGTCTAACCAATGGTGTCCCCTTTGGTGGCTCGCAGAACTTCGTCCATGCTGGTGGTTCCCTCGAGTACCTTGCGGAATGCATCCATACGCAAAGTTAACATCCCGTGCTTGAGGGCTAGTTTTTTGATCTCGAAACTGCTGGCTCGATCGTGCGCCAACTGTCGGATCTCTTCGTTGGTGATCAACAATTCGTAGATCCCGAATCGGCCTGCATAACCGAGACCTCGGCATGAGCGACAGCCTTCGGGAAGGTAAATCGGCTTGCCATCGAGTTGCTCCCAAGGGAAATCTCTGGGCAGCTCATCTCGCTTGGGATGATGCGGCTTTTTGCACTGAGGACACAACCTCCTGACGAGTCGCTGGGCCATGATGCCTTCGACCGTGCTTGCCACCAAAAACGGCTCAATTCCCATATCGATGATCCGCGTGAATGAACCGGCAGCATCGTTGGTGTGAAGGGTGCTAAAAACCGTGTGACCAGTCAGCGAAGCTTGGATCGCATTCTCGGCGGTCTCTGCATCCCGGATTTCACCCACAAGAACGATGTCAGGGTCATGCCGCAGAATGCTTCTTAGCGACGCTGCAAACGTCAATCCAATCTTAGGATGGACTTGGATCTGATTGATCCCATCGAGCTGATACTCGACTGGATCCTCGGTCGTGATGATCTTGTTTTCCGGGGACTTGATCTCAAGCAACGAACTGTAAAGCGTCGTCGTTTTACCCGAACCGGTCGGACCTGTTACGAGAATGATTCCATGGGGAATGCGGATCAGCTCACTGAAGAGCCGGTAAGTCTCTTCGCCCATCCCAAGGCTTCGAAGATCGAACTTCATCGCCCCTTTGTCCAGAATCCGCATGACGAGGCTTTCGCCGTGAATCATCGGGATGACAGAGACCCGAATGTCGATTTCTCGACCATGAACACGCAGCTTGATACGACCGTCCTGAGGCAATCGCTTCTCGGCGATATTCAGTTTGGCCATGATCTTCAGACGGGAGATAATCGCCGCTTGGAAACGGTTGATCTCCGGAGGTACCGGTTGAGTCTGAAGAATACCGTCGATCCGATAGCGAACAACGATCCCGCCGGCTTGCGATTCGATGTGAACGTCGCTAGCCCTTGCGTCGACTGCTTCGACCAGGATTTCATTGACAAGTCGCACCACGGAAGCTTCTTGAGCCTGCTCGCTCAGTTCGCTCCCGTCGGCTTCGAACTTCTCAAGCAGTTCGATATCGTCGTCATCGTCGCTGCGAGCAGCAAGGAGTCCTTCGACCGTCTCGCTGCCGACACCTAAGTGTTTCTTGACCAGCTTGGCGATCTCGATCTTCTCGGCCACCAACGGAACCACCGCGCATCCAAGGGCCGCAGCGGCTTCGTCCAGTGGGTACAGTTCCAATGGGTTGCTAGTGGCCACGTACACCCGGCGGCCTTCCTTTTTCACTGGGAAAATCGCATGGCGATAGATCAGTTTTTGCGGGAAGTTTTGAAGCAAAGAAAGATCGACGTTGGCTTCTCGCAAATCGATGTAGTCGATCCCAAGCTCTTCGGCGATCGCCTTGAGGGCGATTTCTTCCTTCACAAATCCCTTTTGCACGACGCTTTCAATTATCCCGCCCCCGTTCATCGACGCGCGAGATTCTTCCATCTGAGCCTGATTCACAAGCCCACGTCGTACCAGAATGTCACCAGCTTCAAGTATCATCGGTGGATTGACCTGCTTTAGAATTGCCTAGTGTTAGCGATTGCCTCGGTTACCACGGTTTCCGCCACCGGTATTCCCTCCACCAGTACCAAACCCACCTCGGTTTCCGCCGAATCCACCGGTGGCACCTCCCATGCCTCCTCCGAATGGATTGGCACCTCCTCCTTGGCCACCCATACCACCGGGGATGCCGAACATCATGCCGGGGTTGCCACCTTGACCACCGGCGCCGGGGAACCCGCCAGGGAAACCCATTTGAACGCCAGTTCTACCTTGATTTCCACCTCCAAGTGCTCCTTGGAATTGGTTTCTGAGTTGCTGCAGAGCATTGCCCTGCTGCTGGGTCGAGTTGCTTGGTTGCCCAGTCGTTTGAGGATTGCTCGTCGAGGAGACCCTGGCCTGAGCGCCAAAGACCGAGGAAAGCGCAGAGCGAACCGTGTTAGGATTCACGCCGGCAATTGGAGCCACGATGAAACTATCCTCACTACCTTCTGCCGTTTTATCGAGCATCGTGACGAACTCTTCGACCTGTTCAAAGAGTTGCTTGGGTGCAACGACGATCAAGGAATTGTTCTTCTTATCCGAAGTGATCGTCATGGTGGCTTCTTTGAGCTCCTTGGGGGCTGACCCTCTTCGACCACCGCCACCCCCGCCTCGAAGCGCTTCGATGAATTCTTGTGGGCTAGGTGGACGCTGTGCGTTTTGAGCTCCAGCAGCACCCCCGAGTCGGTCTGCAAAGACACTACGCACGGTTGCTTCGACTTCCGTCACCGATGCGCTCTGAAGATAGATAATGTTCGGTGTTCCTCGCGTCTGAGGATCTACCGGACTGTTGTCGGTATCAATGATTTGGATAAGTTCTTCGATCAGCTGCATATCCAGCGGATTGGCTTGAACCCACAGCGCGTTTAACCTTGGGTCGGCGGTGATCGAGACGTCTCCGCTTGCAGTCATCGTACTCGATGCAGCAGATCCACCAGAGCCTCCACCCATTCCAAGCAAACTACCTAAGAAACCGCCACCGCCCAAGACGCTCCCGGCGACTTCACCAAGAAGTCCTCCGCCCCCTCCTCCTCCGCCGCCGCCAGAGGAAGCTCCATTGAGGACGCCTCGAATCAACTCTTCAGCTGCCAAGGCTGAAATGTGTTTCAAGTAAATAACGGTCGGCTCGGAGGGTCCTGCAGCCATCTGCTCCTGAACGACTCGAGATATTTCATCAAATTCGTTGAGCAACTTCGGGTCATCGCTTGTGACGATCAACCCTGCAGGGCCTTGGAAAACTCTAAGTTCGTTGTTCGCGTCTTGCGACGGCGGTGTTGCAGGTTGATCCGATGGACTCGATGGGTCTTGCGAAGCTACTTCTTGGACAGCTTTCGTCAGGCGGACTCCGGCGACCGATCGATTATTGGCCGGGAAAGGGAACTTGGCTGGTTCGCTAGCGGCCGCTTTCTGCCCGGTCGTTTTCTCAGGCGAGGGTGCCGGTTGGCTCTGTTCATTGGAAGGAGCCTCGGCCGGAGATTCCGATGGTGCTGGCGCGCCACCGCGAGATTCGATTCTGCGAATTCTCCGGTTTTGCTTGGTGGCTTGCCAAAGCACGTCGATTTGGCTTAGGAACTTGTCAGCCGACTTGCCCGAATAAGGAATGAATCGGGCCTTTTCACGCAGACCTTCCAAAGTCGGCCCGGTGGCTTCGACTTTTTTGAGTAGCTCGCGGACTTGGGATACCTCTTGCGGTGTCCCTTGGACCATGATCCGACGGGCGATCGTGTCGCCGTAGAATATTGGGCCCTTGGCGTTTCCGTCTTTGTCCTTCGAACTGGACTTACCAAAGAACTTCTCAAGCGTCAGGATGGCCGCTTGAGTGTCCATCTTACCAAGATCGATGACTTCGAAATCGCTGGTCTGACCCGAGAGCGTTTCAATGATCTCTTCGATGATCTTGTGATCGCTCGGAGTAGCTCGAGCGATGATGTTGTTGGACTTGGGATCCAAAGCCAAATTGATATTGGTTTGGCCTGAGAATTGCGTTTGGAGGACATCCATCGTCGTTTGCGGGTCGGAACCACGGATGTTGTGGCTCCTGACGGCTACCTGTTCGGCGGTGGTCGAAGCCGACTTGCCTTCCATGGGCTCGACGTCTACTTGGGTGACGATATCACGAAGCTTTTGCAACTTCTCTGGCGTACCGGTAGCATACAACGTGGTCCCAAAGGAATCGGTCGATATGCTTAGTTCGTCCGAGACATTCGTTCCATCCTTGAGTCCTACCAGTGGACGCGCGATCGCTAAGAGCTCTTCGGAACTCATATTCTTGAGTGCGATCGAGACGATCTTGGACATTCTCCCGGCGTCAGGCATTTCCGAACGCTCAATCGTTTCGCGAATCAGCCTCAACTTGCCTCCAGTCTCGGTGACAATCAACTGATTGGCAGATGGCAACGCGACAATCGAGCCTTGAGGACCCAGCAGCGGTTTGACCTCTTTCTCGGCTTCTTCCACACTTAGTCGAGACAGCATGAACACCGTCTTGCAGATCTCGTACTCGCCCCGGTTATCGAGCTCTTTGACGGGTATAAACTCGGAGACTTCTCGGATGTATCCACGAATGGTCTCGGCGTCACCGGATCCTAAGTCGATGCAAAGCAATGCCCGCTGCTTGCGAACCAGCGTGTAGCCACGGTTCAGCAGAACACCGTTCATGATGTCCATGGCTTGCGCGACGGTGTAGACGCGGTAAGGATCGCGATAAGTGAAGGTCCCAGGGGGAAAGAAATCGGTTTGTAGACTCAGTTCCGCTTCCTTGGCAAGCCACTTCAAGACGTCCGACCAAGGTGTCGAGTTGAAATTAAGTCGTAGGCCGAACTCTCCGGGGACTCCCGAGGGAACCGAATCGCTAGTGGTTTCGCGACGAGGCATCGATGCACTCAGGTCGGCTCCGGCAGATTCGCCCGGGCCAGAAGCCGCCGATGAATCGTCTTGGGCTTGAGGTTTGCCAGCTAGCGGTCCTGTCATTTCGGACCATTTGGCTTTCTGCTCATCGCTCATTAAATCGCCAAGTTGTTTAGCAAACTCGAGGGCACCTTTCTCAGGACCAAGTTGCCGCATGAGGCCTCTCTTGCCTTCGACGATGGTTTGGATTTTGGCCTGTTGCTCCTCGGTGATCGACAAGGCTGTCGCAATTTCCGGTTCGAGGGCTGCTGCCAAACCGAGTCCTTGAAGTCGAAGTTGCTCAGCACGTTGACGCTGCTGCTCGTTAAGCATTGCCATTCCGGCAACTTCGACCGCACGGAGATTCTGACGGGATCGTTCTTTGCGCTGAATCGGATCTTCGATCGAGCGAAGCTCGGCCGCAAAGTCGATCGCCTTGGCTTCGTGCTGCTTAACGAGATCTTTGAGTTTGGCCAACTGCTCGTCACTGAGGCCAAGGTCGGCTGCGGTGTTCGAATCCGTCAGAGTCGCCAACACCCCGACAATATCGGGATTGCCATCGCAATATCCAACGCTTGGAGCCGCCATCCCCAACGCGCAAGACAACAGCAAACTCGAAAACAACTTGGCGTTTCGACGCAACCTTAAGGACCGACGGTTCATTTTTCGCATGGTTCTGGACGCCCCTTTTGGGGGGCTAAGTCGTTGAGGAGATTATCGATTCACTCGGTTTTTTGGGTTGTAAGGCTACTGACTGTAGTCCAAAGTCAACATTTTCCCAGGTCTTTTGCTCGGCTCGGACCAGGAATCCAGCCTAACAAGACCCTAAAAATGCCGGTTTTGATAGCAAATAACAGCCTTGCAATCTTTGGGCGGCGGTTAGGCTTTCAGTCCTGCAAACCCAGGGAAACGCCAAAGGTTTCGAGGAAGCGGACTGGATAAAGCGGGAAAGACTGGCGGTTTTGGCAGGATTTTCCGGCTGTGTGCCGCAGGTCAGCCTGTATTCGGCTTTGAGGTGCATTTCTTGGAAATTAGCTTCGGCGGCTTGGCCATCGAGAGCAAACCATGGGAGGCTAACCCTACCTGTGAGCCAAAGTACCAGGCACGCTCCGCTGGTGCCGTGGGGGTCAAAGTAGCAGGCACACTCCGCTGTGCCGTGGGCGTCAAAGTAGCAGGCACACTCCGCTGGTGTCGAAAAAGCAGCACATGGTATTGAACTTACCGAGGTCAAGAGCGAGAATTTTCATCGTACGAGTCTCCTTGGGTTTGAGGTTGGAATTTTGTGACGTTTCTGCGTTGCAAGCGCAGAACTAGATCACGGGTCAGAGTCGCCAGATTTTATTCGAAGGTCTCCCGCCCCAAACCCAGGACTTACATGGATTCTTTCGGGACTCAAGCCATGCATCCGTTAGCGCCAAATGCCTGTTATCTCAGACTTCAGCGATTCTGCGTGGATCTTGGTTGGGTAGCTCCTTTAGTCATGCATCGGACGCCGAATGAATTTCATGATCGGCTAAAGCCATCTCTTACAAGGTACTTTTTTTCGATGTACGAAATGGATTCTCCGATCTATGTGCAGATCAATCCTCAGACGGATCAACACCCTCGTTTGTTTGCGATGAATATCTATGCAATTCGGTACCGGCTTTGCACCGGATGGCGGGGGTTCATGCTGAATCGGAACCAAGGCGAGGAGGTATTGATCCAGTGGCCTTGGTTGCATTCCAGCAATTTCGAAACTCCGCGCAGCCGGGGAATTTTTCGCACTACAAATCCTGAGTGTAATGGATATACCTGGCGTCGCATCCGCGATGCGGGACCTCCGTATACTCAGAGTACAACCTACGCTCGTTGGCAGGCTTGGAGGATCGCGAACAATCCGATGGACCGAAGCGGTGGATCGACCGTTTCCTGATGTAGAGTTTACTTGCCTCCGCTCAGCCATTGGTCCCGTTCGTCCTTAAGAAGTGCATTTCATGTTGCTACTGCCCCAAGCAATCAAAGAGACGATCGTATGGGCGGCTCCGCGTGTCGATACGAAAAATCTTCGCTGGGGATTGCGTTCAAGAGAATTACGCCCTGATGCCGAATTCTATGATTCAATGAATCCAGGATTCTTCAACCAATCTTCGTATATCCGTCAGGTTGCAACGAAACGCTCTGCGATTCTTGGGTCACAATCAACATCAACGTCGATTTATGGTCACCTGTTGTTAGTGGACTACAAGATCACGAACCATAACGAAGCGACGGAGATTGAAACTAATGGGTTTTTCGATTGGGCTGACAATCCTCCTTGGGATTTGTGGATTGGCGAGTACAATTCTCAATTACTCGTTTGGATCCCACAAGAACTTGTCGATGTCGTTCGCCGTGGAAATGACGTAGAGTGCATGGGTATGTTTCAATGGGTTGGTCTTCATGAATTAAACCTTGAAACGGCTGTTGGATAAGTGGGCGCCAAAGTACCAGGCACACTCCGCTGTGCCGTCAGCGTCAAGGTAGCAGGCACGCTCCGCGGGTGCCGTGGGCGTCAAAGTAGCAGGCACGCTCCGCTGTGCCGTCGGGGTCAAAGTACCAGGCACGCTCCGCGGGTGCCGTGGGCGTCAAAGTAGCAGGCACACTCCGCTGTGCCGTGGGGTCAAAGTACCAGGCACACTCCGCTGTGCCGTGGGCGCCAAAGTAGCAGGCACACTCCGCTGTGCCGTGGGGTCAAAGTACCAGGCACACTCCGCTGTGCCGTGGGGTCAAAGTACCAGGCACACTCCGCTGTGCCGTGGGGTCAAAGTACCAGGCA
>Ga0172376_10008058_pt1 | contig 11078 bp, 19 predicted proteins | sample Lak35m_FD_121114 | JGI IMG/M metagenome (GOLD analysis project Ga0172376, IMG submission 121114) | Freshwater microbial communities from Kabuno Bay, South-Kivu, Congo - kab_092012_35m | ecosystem: Environmental > Aquatic > Freshwater > Lake | place: Democratic Republic of the Congo: South-Kivu...
CGGCGGAGTGCATCACGATGCTGCTCGAGCGATGCGTGAAGCTCGCCAAGCTCCGCGAGCAGTTTGAGGCGGAAGTTGAACTGCTGCGCAAGGTGGCCTACGGCTCACAGAAAGGCGGTGCCGCATGACGTTGGAACAACTCACGCTCGTTTGCGTGGGAGTGTTGGTGAATGGATTCACGTTTGCCCTTGGCTTGTTGGCCGGGGCTTCCCTGAGAAAGAAGGAGATTCGACATGACCGCGACAGCTACGAAGACAAAGCCCGCCACTGGCATAAGGCTTCCCCGAACTGACTTGCTCGCCGCTCTCCAGGCGGTAGGCAAGGCAGTCTCGTCACGAACGCCAAAACCGATTCTGCGGAACGTCCGCATCGGCGACAGGCTCATCACTGGCACCGACCTTGAGGTGCGGGTTGACCTTGCCATCGAGGCTGATTGCGAGCCGTTCCTCGTGCCGTGGGACCGGCTGCTCAACATCGTTCGCGAGGCCCGCGGCGATGAGGTCACGCTCAAGCCCAAGGACACGAGCGTGGTCGTGAAGTGTGGCGGCGGCTCATGGACGCTGCCGACCGAGGACGTTCGCGAGTTCCCGGCGTGGGAGCCAGAGGGGCTCAAGTTTGTGTGCCGGATGCCGGCGGAGCAGTTCCATCGGGCGGTGAAGGCGACCGTCTACGCGACCGACAACGAGAGCAGCCGCTACGCGTTGGGTGCCGTGTGCATCGACGTTGACCGCGAGAGCGGCGAGGTCAATCTCATCGGCACTAACGGGCGTCGCTTGTCGGTGGCGAAGGTTGACCTGGGCGAGACGCAAGATCCCGACAGCCGCGAGGTGCTCATCCCGTCTCATGCCATCGGGTTCGTCGGCGACATGGCCGGCGGCGTGGGTGGCATCGAGATTGAGGCGACCGGTGCCGAGGTGCGGTTCCAGTTCGAGGGCACGACCGTCACGGCTCGCCTGACTGACGGGCGGTTCCCGAGGTGGCGTGATGTGATGGGCGAGCCCGAGGGGGAGCCGAACGTGCTGGACATCGCCGAACTGAAGGCGGCGACCAGGGCGGCAGCCATCGTGACGAGCGAGCAGTCGAAGGGCATCGACCTCTCTTGGCACGGCGAGACGCTGGTGCTCTCAGGTAAGTCGAGTGAATACGGCGAGTCGAGCGTGAAGTGCCCGCTCGTGGCGGCTGGCAATGCTGCGACTGTGAAGCTCGACCCGCGGTACATCGTGGATTTCCTGAACGGCATCGAGTCGAAGGAAGGCGAGCCGCAGGTGGAGCTCTACGTGAAGGATGCCGCGTCGCGTGTGCTGCTGCGGTGTGGCGATTATTCGGGCGTCATCATGCCGCTCGATCCGGCTGGCTGAACCACGTTGCCGGTCGGGCTGGCGTGAGTGCTGGCCCGACCGGCTTTCACTTTCCAAGGAGGGGGGGCGATGAGTCAGAACTACACAGTGGACGTTCCGCAGTTGTTCAAGTTGTGGAACGATTCGGACTACACGCGGGTGGAGATTGCTCGCGAGTTGCGGCTGACCGACAAGCAACTGCAGTCATCGGCAACCCGCTACGGGCTCGGCCCTCGCGGGGCGTGTCATCGGGCGTTCTCGATGGAGGATGTCGAGTCGCCCGAGGAAGAGCAGGCGTCGGCGGATTCGCTGCGGCTTTCGCCTTGGGTGCAGGCACGCATCAGCGAGATTGGCCTAGGGATGCCGAAGTGATGGCATCCCCGCTCATTGCCATTACCGGGCTCATCTACGCGTGGGTCTGCGTCGACCTCGCGTATCGCGGGCGGTATGACCTTGCGATTGCCTACGCGGGCTACGCGTTGGCGAACGTTGGGCTCTACTACGCGGCGAGATAACTGACCGCTCTCTTGCCCGGCGTGGCACGATGCGGGAATGCGGGCTCTGGCACTCATCGCCGGGCTGGTCGCGGTGGTCGCGAGTGCGGGCACCATCGAGGACTCTCTCCCCGACGCCCGCTACCGGCAGTATGGCGAGACGTTCGCCGCCTACACCTGCCGGCTCGTGGGCAAGAACACCGAGGGCAAGACGCAAGTCGGCACCTGCACGGTCATCGCTCCGCACTGGGCACTGACGGCGGCTCATGTGGTCGCCGATATGACTGAGTGCGATGTGTGGACGCGGGCCGGGCATCACCGCACCGACCGCGTGTTCGTGCATCGCGACTACACGGGCGGCTTCGGCGAGCACGACATCGCCCTCGTGCATGTGGTCAAGCCGTTCGAGTTGCCGCACTACCCGCCGCTGACCGATGGCTCGGAGAAGCTGGGCACTGTCTGCACTGCCGCTGGCTACGGCGTGACGGGCAGGCTCTCGAGTGGCTTCGCGATGGGCGACAACGAAATCCGAGCCGGCACGATGCGGCTCACCCAGGCGGAGAAGTGCGTATGGGTTTGCAAGATTGAGCGAAGCGGCAGCCCGCTGCCGTTTTGCATTGCCCCCGGCGACTCTGGCGGGCCGTTGTGGGCAAAGGCTGCCGACGGGCGAACGGTGCTGATTGGGGTGAACTCCTACACGGCGAAGGTGGGCAAGCCGCCGGTCAGGAGCCAAGCCGGCGAGGAGAGCGGGCATACCCGCGTGGCTCTGTACCTCGATTGGATTCGCGAGGTGGCGGGGAAACTTGACGAGCCCTGCACGCTCGCGGAATGTCAGCCGCAGTAGCGTTCTCAGTTCCGGGCGACCCGGTCCCGCAGCCTCGCCCGCGAGTCTCGACCGTGGGCGGATTCGGGCGGGCCTACGTGCCGAAAACGCACACGGTGCACGCGTACCGGCAGGCTGTTGCCATTGCCGCGAAGGCCGCCGGCTGCGAGCCGCACCCCGAGCCGGTAAACGTGGTCATCGACTTCGTGTTCGCCCGCCCGAAGTCACACCTCCGCAAGAGCGGGCTCCGCGCGGATGCCCCAGTGCTGCCGCGAAGCGACCTCGACAACATGGCGAAGGCGGTGCTTGACGCCCTCAACGGTGTCGCGTGGGTGGATGATTCGCAGGTGAGCCGGCTCGTGGTCGAGAAGAGCTACGGCACCGAGGGCCGCACGACCGTGCGGATTTCTTGACGCTGCCCCTACCGTGCAAGCGTCGCCACGGATCGGCGGCGTGTTCAGTGTGACCCAGGAGAATCGTCATGCGTTCCATCGTGTTCGTCTTCCTCGCGGCCCTTGCCGCTCCCGCCGTTGCCCAGGAGCAGAGCGTGCTCGTCACGCCCGCCCCCGTCGCGGCGAACTACGTGTCGGCTCAGGACCACGCCCAGGCTCTCGCGTGCTCTGGTGGCTTTGAGCACTGCCGCCGCCGTGGCGGCTACTACGAGGGCATCGGGTTCTCGACCGTCTCGCCCTCGGCCGCCGTTCGCCGCTGCTGCTTCTGGGGCGTGCGGAAGCCTCGTGAGGTGGGAACCGCCTACTGCCCGCAACGTCGCGGCTGGGTGGCCGTGGTTCGCTACTACTAAGCCTCGGGGGATGTCGCCGCCGCGGGAGCCCATGCCCGCGGCGGCGACCCACTATGCCGGAAATCACCCTGCAAGACCCGTTCGGGCTCGCCATCGTTGCGACCGTCGAAGCCTGCCGCGTGCGGAGCGTCATCGAGATTGGCTCATGGGACGGGCTCGGCAGCACGACCGTGCTGATGCACGCCCTGGCGAACGTTCCTGAGCCGCGCCTGACCTGCGTTGAGCCCAGCCCGGTGCGGCACGCCGCCCTGCAGGGCGTGGTGGCGGAGAAGCCGTGGGTCACGACCATCTGCCGGCGGTCAGTCGCTCGCGAGACGATGACGCATCGCGAGTTCGCCGAGGTCTGGCGGTCGCCCTACAACCGGCTACGGTTTGACGAGGACACGGTTCGGCAGTGGTGGAACGAACAGCGAACCGGGCCGGGCTACCTCGAGACGCTGACCGACGAGCGATGGGACGCGGCCCTCATCGACGGGTGCGAGTTCTGCGGCATCGACGACTTCCGCCTGCTGCGAAGTCGCGTGCGGGTGCTGATGCTGGATGATGTGTTCCACGCGTTCAAGTGTGCCGAGGCTCACGAGCAACTTCGCCGCGATCCGAAGTGGGATTGCATCTGGTCGAGTGCCTTCTGCCGCAACGGTGCGAGCATCTGGGTGAAGCAATGAGAACCGTCGTGCTGGTCAGCGGTCAGATGCGAACCGCCGACCAGTGTGCCGCCGGCATCCGCGAGCTCTATCCCGATGTACCGTTTGTGGTACACGCGGTCGCAGACGCAGACGCAGGCAAGGCGTTCGCGTTTCGTCCAGCGGTGACGGTCATCGAGCCGCAGTTCGAGATATACGAACGACGAGAATACTCATGGCAGATGGGCCGCGGGTGCCACGGCGTGCAGCGGGTGCTCAAGCAGTTGTGGGGGCTGGCTCGCGTCTGGGAAGTGTTCGAGGCGAGCGGCATCGAAGCCGACACGGTGGTGCGGATGCGGGCCGACCTCGTGTTCGCGAAGCCGCCCGAGCCGCCGACCGGCGTCGGCGTGCATGTGCCGAAGTTCGCGAACTGGTGGGGGCTCAATGACCGCTTCGCGTTCGGCGACTTGCAGACCATGCGAGCGTATTTCACACGGGCGGCACGGCTGGACGAGTACATCGACGCGGGCGGGATCTTTCATCCCGAGACGTTCCTCGCCTGGGCGATGAAGGGCTACGCCGTGCACCGCACGCAGGCGGTGTTCTCAACGCTGCGAGTCGACGGCAGCCACGATGAGCCGGTCTGGGTATTCGACGCAGGAGACACCGCGTGAAGGTTCTATTTGCCAACCCGCCCTGGTGGGACATCTCCGAGCAGTACCTCCGCTGCGGCGTGCGGGCCGGCTCGCGGTGGCCGTTCACCATGCCGGCGAACGCGATGCCGGGCGAGTTCAAGTTCGGCGGCTACCTGCCGTATCCGTTCTTCCTAGGCTACGCGGCGACCTACGCGGCGGCGAACACGACCGCCGACGTTCGCTTCCGCGACAGCATCGCCCTCCGCGAGACCTACCAGCAGTTCGCCGACTACATCGCGGTGCATCGCTTCGACTACGTGTTCCTCGAGACGGCAACGCCGTCATGGGAGCATGACGCCCAGGTGGTGCGGATGATTCACCATCTGCTCCCCGACTGCCGCATCGTCATCACCGGGCCCATCACGACCACGAAGAGTGACGAGATTCTCAGCACCCTTCCCGTGCACGCGTGCATCAAGGGCGAGTACGAAAAGAACGCGGTCAAGGTCATCGAAGGGGCGAGCGGCGTCATCGACTTCGACCTGATGACAACTGCCGAGATGAACGCGGCACCGCCCCCGTACCTCGATGAGACCATCGCTCACCGCTACTACGACTACAACCCCATCGGGCAGCAGTACCCACATGCTCACGTATGGTCATCTCGCGGATGCCCGTACAAGTGCATCTTCTGCGTGTGGCCTGCAGCGATGACAGGGAATGACCCAGACGGCACGAGCGTGCGGAAGGTGCGACACTACTCGCCTGACTACATGGAGGCGTACCTCACCGACCTCGTGACCCGCTACGGGTTCAAGAGCATCTACTTCGACGATGACACGTTCAACCTCGGCAACTCCCATGTCGTGAAGATGTGCGATGTGATGCGGAAGGTCGGCGTGCCGTGGTCGGCGATGTGCCGGGCCGATACCTCAAAGATGGAGACCTGGGCTCTGATGCGAGAGTCGGGCTGCTTCGGCGTGAAGCTCGGCTTCGAGAGCGGCAATCAGTGGGTGGTCGATAACATCGTCAACAAGCACCTCGACCTCACCTATGCGAGCGAGGTCGTGCACGAGCTCAAGAGGCTGGGCATGACGGTACACGGCACGTTCACCGTTGGGCTGCCCGGCGAGACGAAAGAGCAGATGCAGGACACGGTGCGATTCATTGAGTCTCTGCCCCTTGACTCGCATCAACTCTCGGGCACCGCCGAGATTGAGGGCACGCCGCTGCACACCCTGCGAACCGCCGGGCATCTCGATGCCTACGAAGGGGCGAGCCTGGACGCGACCGCGGAGATGCACACCGACGGGGCGAAGCGGTGGACGCAACTCGCCGAGGAGTTGCGGAACTCGTGAACATCACGGTCAGCGGATACAACCGCCCCGAGTACCTCGGGCAGACGCTCGCCGCCCTGCGGGCCTGCGACGGTATCGAAGCCTGCCGCGTGGCGGTGCTGCTTGACCCGTGCGATGAGACCGTGCACTGCGCCGCCCTAGCAGCCCGCTACGGCTTTGAGAGTTTCGCCTACTCGCACCGGGTGGGGTGCAACAACGCCATTCGCTACGCCCTCGCCTACGGGTTCGAGCAGATGGGCGGCGAGTTTCACGTTCACCTCGAAGATGACACCGTGCCCACGCGAGACTGCCTGCGGTGGTTCGCCTGGGCACGCGACGCGTACCGCGACCATGCCCGCGTGATGAACGTCTCGGGCTACCAGCGAATCAGCAACGGTCGCAACCACGAGTGCGGTGCTCGGAGATGGTTCACCCCGTGGGGCTGGGGCGTCTGGCGTGACCGCTGGCAGGGGCTCGCCGCCGGCTGGGTGGAGAACGACGCGACCTCGTGGGATGTTGTGGTCAATCACATTCTGCGAGCCGGGCGTCATGAAGTGTTCCCGACCGTCTCTCGCATCCAGAACATCGGGGCGGAGCGTGGCACCCATGTGCCCAACGCCGAATGGCACACCGCGAATCACCGCGTTGCGGTCACGGCGGATGACATCCCCGGCGAGCCGGTCGCGGAGTGGTCGCACGTAGTGGAGGCTGACCGTGCGGATCACGCTTGACGAAGTGCGGGCCCACCATCCCGACACGCTGCTTCCGCCCGACCCGGAGTTCGTCGACCTCTACCATGAGGCGGTGCAGGCGGGCCGCGAGCTTGCCGCCCGGTCGACCGTGGCGATGGTTGCCATCTGCCGGAACGCAATGCCGTGGCTCTCGATGACGCTGCCGCTCGTGGAGGCGACGGGCGGGCTGTTCCGCGAGTGGCGGGCGTTCATCTTTGAGAACGACTCCGCTGACGAGACGAAGGGCGTGCTCGCCCAGTGGCATGACAACGGGCAGCGGAACGTCTCGCTCAACATCAACCACCGGCCGCACCTCTGCCACACGATTGCCCAAGAGCGAACGGTCGCCCTCGCGGAATACCGCACGCAGTGCCAGCACTGGGTCAGCCATCTCGACCCGGTGGACTACGTCATCGTCTTCGATACCGACCCGTGGGGCGGTTGGAGCATCGACGGCGTGGCGTCCAGCATCTACTGGCTGGACCGCACCCCGGCCGCGGCAGCGATGGCGAGCTACTCGTGGGGCGAGACGCTCATCGGCGAGCAGCGGTTCGCGATGCACTATGACGCCTTTGCTGCAAGGCTCAATCACTGGCAGCGGCGTGACCAGCAATGGTTCCACCATTGGCATCCGCCGGTCGGCGGCTTGCCGGTGCGGTTCAACTCAGCATTCGGGCAGCTTGCGGTCTATCGGGCAGAGAACTATCTGCGGGCTCGCTACACGGGCGAGGACTGCGAGCATGTGTCGGCGCATCGGACAATCGGCGGAGCCGTGTACCTCAATCCTTCGAGCCGCTGCGTCTCCTTTTGGGTGCCGAATAATGGCGGGCAATACGGCGGTCATTGACCGCGCCACGTTAGAGATGCAATGGGCGAGCTATATGCCGCTCGGGCAGGTCGCTCAGTATTGGTCCGTGAGTTCGCATCAACTCATTCGCCTCCGCGAAGTCTGGGGACTGCCGCCGCGGAACGACCGCAAGCGACGCTACAAGCCGAGCCGCCTGGAGCGAATGTTGGACCCTGACGAGGACGAGCTCGCCGCGAGCGAGGCGAGCCTCGACCTTGCGCCGATGGTCGCCGAGCGTGTGACCTGCGTGCAAATCACATGGAGCGATGAGGTGCGTGCCGAGCGGCAGGCTGTCAAGCCAGAGCCGTTCCGGCTGGCCCGCCTCGAGACTCCTGACGAGGTGCGGGATTCCGTTGACGACCTCAACAGTGAGGCGGAGTGGTGAAAGGCATCCCCGACTACGTGCAGCGGCGGGTGATTGTCGAGTACGGCCGGCGGTACATCTACGCGACCCTGACCGACGCGAACGGCAAGATTCATGCGGAAGAGTTGTGGACGCAGCCCTTTTTGCTGGATGTCAAAGACGCGAACGACGAAGCTCACGAAGCGTGGCAGGCGATGTACCAGCACATTCAGGACACGGTCGTGTTCCCAACTGCAAGGGAACCGGGCGAGGGTGGTAAACCGGAGGAATAGCCACCAACCGGAGCCACACAATGCCGACCTACGAGATGACCGCCGCCGAGCAGGCGGAGTACGGAAACACGCTCAACATCTGGCAGGCGATTCGCCTGCTCACTACGTGGCAGCCGCTCATCATGTACGGGCAGCGGTTCGTGCAGGCGGTCGACCCGTACCAGAAGGGTCTGATTGTCGCCGAGGCGGTCGAGTGGCTTGCCAGCAAGACTGACGCCACCACCGACGACGAGGTCGTGCGGCACGTTGCGGCTGTGCTCAAGACCAAGGAGGGTGAGGCTCTGGTTCGATTCTGCCTCGGGCTTGCAGGCGTGAAGTGAATCAAGATGTTGTGCTACGCACCGTCGCCGTTGTTGCCGCAGTGGCTCTCGTGGCTGCGCCGCACTATCGGCTCATCCTCGAAAAGCTCGCTGCGGCCGCCGCAGCCGCCCAAGCCCACGGAGCCGAGCTCTCCCGCGTCGCAGCCGCACTCCTGATCGTAGCTGCGATGTGGGGCAAGATTCCGCTGCCGCGGTTCGATGTGCCGGCGGGGCCGGCGGTGACGGTGCCGGTCGATACGCCGAGTGCCGAGATGCAGACCGCTGTGAAGCCTATCGCCGCTGAGCTCGCGAAGTTGCCGATGGGCGACAGGCTCGTGTGGGCGGCAACGTGGAACAAGGCCGCCATCGTGGTGGCAGGGGATGCGACCGCGAAGGAGGTCGCGTTCACCGACACCCGCAGCCTGCGGACGTTCACCGCATTGGCCCTCGACATCGCATGGCGGCGGCTCGCAGGCCAGCCGCCGGGCAACGAATCCCTCAGGAAAGCCCTGGAAGCGTCCTATGGGGCAGTTGTGGGGACCGAGGAGGCTCCGGTCAGCCGAGACATCCGCGACCGCTACGCCGCATTTGCGAAGGCCGTGGCGTGGGCCGGGCTGAATGGGGGGTGACGATGGCCGGCGAGGCGTTCCTGCCATTGTTCGGCTACCAGCCCGACCCGGAGGGGTCCGCGGCGTTTGTCGCCTCGCTGCCGCATCCGACGCTCGCGGAAGCCGGGCCTGACCTCCAGGCGGCGAAGACCGATGTGAACCTCGGGCTCGCCCTGCTCAAGTGCTCGCCCTCGTGGAAGCGGGGCAGCCAGCCGATTGGCTCGTGCGTGGGCTGGGGCTTCGCAATGAGCGTCGATGTGCTTGCCGCGTGCGACATCGTGCTCCGCAAAGAGGCAGAGGTCTGGGGCGGGCGAACGATTGAGGCGAGCATCTACGGCGTCAGCCGGGTCGAGGCTCGCGGGCAGTCGCGAAACAACGGAGGCGATGGAAGCACGGGCTTTCACGCGGCGAAGGCGGTGCGGGATTGGGGCACGCTGCACTACGGGCAGCAGTACGGTAGCACCCGGTTCGACAAGCAGTTCACCGGCACCGATGAGAAGGCGTGGGGCCGCGACGGGATGCCCGACCATCTCGAGCCCTACGCGAAGAAGCAGCGGTGCAGCGAGGTCACGCTCGTTACCTCGTTTGATGACTGTGCGAAAGCCATCTCTAACGGCTTCAGCGTTTCGCTGTGTTCCATGCGTGGTTTTTCCATGCGGTTCACTGACCGCGGCTCGCTGGGTGGCGGATGGCTCACGCCCGCGGGAACCTGGGCGCATTGCATGATGGCTTGTGCGGTGAGATGGGACCGCCCCGCGTTGCTCGTGCCCAACTCGTGGGGCAACTGTTACTCCGGTGCGGTCGATGAGAAACTTCCCGAGCCGTTCCAACGCACAAGCGGCTGGGTCGATGCCGAGGTCATCGACTCCATGTGCAAGGGTCGTGACTCCTATGCCCTCGCCGGATTCTCCGGGTTCAAGCCGACGGCGATGCCAGAGAACTGGCTGGAAGGAATCGTGTGATGGTTCAGCGTTTCGTGATTGTGTTTTGCATCGGCATGGTTGGCTGCGTCGCCACCCTGCCCGCCGACCCCGGCATCTCTGCGGATCTGGCGACCGAGGCGGCCCGCATGGTGCTCGTGCTGCGGCAGGGCTTGCCGCCCGCCCCCGACGCCCCCTCGGGCAAATGCGAGAACTGCCGCGGCACCGGCAAGGTTCGCAGTGGAGACGGTATTGAGGTATTCACGTGCCCGCTCTGTGACGGCACCGGCAAGGCTCTGGGCTCTGTGCTGCATCCCGCCGTGTTCGTGCCTCTCGTGGCGGAGGGCAAGCCGTGACGGTTGCCGATTTCAAGCTCTGGGTCTGGCGTCATGTCGGCATCCGGCGGCACATCGTAGGCCGCCAGACGATTGACGATTTCACCGAGCTCGCCATTCAGCACTGGGAGCCACAACTCCTCAATCAGTGCATCGACGGCAGCCAGCGGGAGGTTGTTCTGGAGCAGGTGCTGAAGAGCGTCAAGCGTGGCTATCAAGTCGTGAGCGGGAAAGAGCCTGAGGAGTACGGATTCTTTTGGGCTCTTGTGCTCCAGGCGGTCGCGTCCATCGTGGTGCAACTCGTGCTGCGGTGGTGGTTCGAGTCGCGGATGAATCGAGTAAGGATGCTCGTATGGCAGCAGGAGTTGACGCGATGACCAACGCGACGAAAGACACGATGCTCTCGATGCTGAAAGACTACGGATTCGCGACCGTGGTCGCTCTCGCGTGCCTCTACGTGGGGCGGCAGGATGTGCTGCTCCCGCTCGTGAAGGCTCACACGGCATTCCTTGACCGGCTGGCTACAACGCAAGTCGAGATTGCCGAGGCGATGAAGGAGCAGACGCGGCTGCTCTACGCGTTGCAGCCGAAGCTCGGGCAGCCTGCCAAGAGCGAGCCTGACGCCAACTGATTTTCCGTCCCTGTATCACC
>Ga0172376_10008059_pt1 | contig 11077 bp, 8 predicted proteins | sample Lak35m_FD_121114 | JGI IMG/M metagenome (GOLD analysis project Ga0172376, IMG submission 121114) | Freshwater microbial communities from Kabuno Bay, South-Kivu, Congo - kab_092012_35m | ecosystem: Environmental > Aquatic > Freshwater > Lake | place: Democratic Republic of the Congo: South-Kivu...
AAGGATAAATCCTTCTTGTTGTGGAGCAATTCTTCCAGGACTTCCTTGCCAACCGCCCGTTCGTGGTCTTCCAAGGAGATCAGCGACTTGACAGCCGCTTCCACCTGGTGCGGATCATCGCTTGTCATGGAGGCTAAAAACTTTTCCTTCTCCTCTTTCATCAGGTATTTTTGGGCGTATTCGGGGATGCCCTTTTGCGCTTGGAGGGATTTGCGCATTTGCAGCCGCTTGAGGAAAGGCAAGTGTTCAGGGATTTCTTCAGCAAACAGTTTCTCAACAAAGGCTGCGGGGTCTCGTTTTGCTTCGCTTACCTGATGACTCAACTGCTGCCCCAACACTTGCGCCATCTTAAGCTTTTGGGAGAATTCTGGGTCGCCACTTTGGGGCTGTAAACTTTGCACCAATGCTGCCCCATCAGCTAAAGATGCTTTATTGAGGCTTTGCATAACGGTGGATGCCTGTTGATACAAGGCATGCTTTGCCAGAAAGTGCTGATATTGGATTGAACCTTCCCCATAGGCGCGTTTGACCTGTCCCTCAAACCCTGGTAAGCCTTTGCCTGTATGAAGAAGGCTATCGAAATGTGAGCGGCTCACCGAAGACACTTGGTGCTGCAACTGAACCTGGGCTTGATGCGCTAAAGTCTTGGCCGTATGGGTAAAGCGCACATAGCTTTCCACACTCAGTTGTTGAACCCAGTGAGGATTATTTAAAAATGCTGCTGGGTTTTTGTGGATGGTTCCCATCGCCGCCGCCTCGACAATCTTTTCGTGCGCCAACCTCAAAAGCTTGTCGCGTTCGGAAGGGGAATCGGCAATGGTGTTGACCGTGCTTGCTACATCGGCTAGATGCGCTTCCACATCAACGGGATTCTGGTAGGCGGATTTGGACAGCTTTTCAATAGCATCCCCCACCATAACCTTGCGTTTGTCATGGATCAGGCGGGCTTCATGTTCCGCCAGGTTGTTGGCAACCTGGATTTGGTGGCCTTGTAATTTGGCAGTGAGGAATTTTTTAGCCAAAGGGTTTTTGACGCCTTGGAGCATGAGTGCCCCCCGCTTTTCCAGGGCTTTGAGGACATATTGGGATAAAGGCTGGTTATGGTGCGCAAAATCAGGATGGTCGGGTTGCATCTTGACGAGGCATGTGAGGTTGCCTGTGCGGGGGTCAGGGGCGACATCAGTCAATTGGGTTGATTGATGAAGATGAGCCGTTGTGTTTGCCAAAAAGTCCGCCCATTGGGTGGTTGCAATTGCGGCAGCATCTTTCTCAACCTTTTCCTTTAAAAAATCTTGGGCGGTTTTATTAACCTGCCCTGCAATGTCGGCAATGGCAGCCCAAGGGGCTAGTGGCGTATTCATCAGAAATCCCCTCCCTGCTTAAAGATGTTGATGAGGTCTCGGCCTCCCCTCACAATATGCGCCATGTCCTGAAAAGGTGCGCCTTCCCGCATCTTGGTTATCCCATGGCGCAAGGCTTCCTTGTCCATAGACTTCGGCCTGGGGCGGTGGTAAATCATCTCCGCTTCCATAGCACGGGCGGCCATCTCGTCTTGATATGCCTGGAACCGCAAACTTAACCCTGCGGAATCCGCTGGCTCAATCCCCATGCCGGAGGCGAGCATTGTATAGGCCAACTGGTGACGCTTGGAAAGCTGGTTCTGGCGTACCTGGTCAATCTGGTAGGAAATAATTGCCCCGTATTCCTGTTGGGCTTCGGCAACTCGTCCGTTCTCCTGGTCAAAGTATTCCATTGCCCGCTTTGCTTGCCAGATGTGTTCGTTCCGCTGCTCCCGTTGCGCCCTCATATTGGCGTAAGTGTTGAACACGGATGCGCCCACGGAGAACAGGCCTGCGCCTCCCGTATTACTGAAAAAGCTTAGGATGGATTCAAACACGCTGTCCCCTTCCTATACCTTGTAATGTTCCAGCAATTGCGCTTTTGCGCTCAACCGTAACAGGGTGAAAGGCGCGGGCGTATTGACCGTAATGCTGACGCAAACGTCCCGCTTAATGGCTTCTTTCATAGGGATGTCCAACCAGCCAGATTGGTAGGGAGGAGTGAGTATGGCGGCCACTTCCTTGACCAGGTAGCCACGATCAGATGTATGGTTACTAAAATGGTTATGCGGCAATACAGGAGAACGCAAGGAATGCGGGACAACGGAACCGTCTTCCTGATGTTCCTCAACCCATCCATCTTTTGTGTTGTAAACCTTGACCCCTAAGCTGACGTTGCGTTTTGGGATTGGGTCAGCCTCCTCGCTAAACGCCAAGGGAAACAGCTTTAACACGGAGGCGTAATTAAACCCGATGGAAAATGCCTTAATGGGTTTTGTCAATTTGATCTGGTCGCCCTTGATCGTAAAGGGCTGCTCATAAAACCCGTTATCGGCAACGAGCGTCAGCTTGTCAGCAGGAAATAATTCGAGGGAAGGAACCGTAAACACAATCCGCTCACCGGAATCCGCTTGCACCAAGTCTGTATAAGTTTCCAGGCTTACGTTTTTAAACAAGTCTTGGTAAAGGGACATGTTTTTGAGATCCAGGAAACAATACTTGAAGAACCGGAATGTGTTTTTTTCCGCCCATAAATTGGTGTGTTTTTCTGCATTGCCCTGGTCAGACAGCAACAGGTAATGGCGTTCGATGTAATTCCTGACCGTATTTATCCGTGTATACAGTTGCAGGAGCAGGTTATTGTAATCCCGCCGGATGTCCTCTTCTAAAACCCAGATAGGTTCAGGGTCGCCACCTTCAATTGCCCTATTCAAAGCTTCGTCATCAACACCCTCTTCGCTGTCGGATTCCGATGTGCCGCTGACGCTGGCTTCAGGAGACAATTGCTCGTCTGAACCGACACTTAGTAAGCCTTCAGCGTTCCCTTCATCACTGTCGTGGGATTCCCTTAACCGCCTGAGTGCAGGGGTGATATTCCCGTCCTTGACAGTCACTGCCAACACCTCGCTTGCCAGGGCAAAATCGATATCCAGGCCAAGGCTGGCGCACACGTCAAGAATAATTTTGGTCTTATCTATAAACGCCAGGTTCATGTTGCGGGGAGCGAATTGAGTTTGTGGGCGTACCTTGACGTGCACTTCCTTTTCTTTCAAGAGATTGTCGAGTTCTTCTTTTAGGAATAAAACCTTGCGCTCCGTGTCCAGGTCGTCAAACTCCCGACCTTTGTAGTTTCCTTCGACCGTCAATGCCTTGAGCCAGTCGATGATTTCCTTGGTAGTGAAGATGCCGCGGGAAGCAAGGTCAAACTGGAATGCATTGTCCCAGAAGTTTTTAGAGCCATAGCCACGTTCGTGTAAGTATTTAATTTGATCGAATAAATCCCCCGCAGCTTCTTCAAACCCTGCCATAAATTCTAAAAAGCATTTATTGATATGGGTCACGAACGCTTGCACGGTTGCAAAATCATTCCGTAAACCGATATTGTCCAGGAATGGCTTAATCAACCTCAAGAGCTTATCAAGGATGGCGTGGAACTCGTCAAAGATGCCTTCCTTCAAGCGCAACAGGTCTTTACGGCTATGGAAATTGATATAAGGCTTTGTCTTATGAGTGATGGTGAAATCACGGTAATCAAGGAAAAAGAGGTTATCCCAAGCGCGTCTGTTTTGATCTTGTTTAATCCCTTCGAGGATTTGGCGCAACTGCTCAACGGTTTTAGATATCTTATGGAAGTTGAAATTTTGGATCGACATGTTGGAGGGAAAGCGGATCAGCCCTTGCACCTCCTCAAGGAATGCGCTCCACCGCCCGATATCGGTCAAGAGAACTTTGCGGGCTGTTTTAAAATACCGTTCCAAAAATTTTCTGGACTCCCATTTTAAGGAGTCAGCCCCCACCAGCTTGCCGTAGAGGAATCGTGGGTCTCGCTCATCGCCATCGATTGGCTGACCATCACCAGGGGGTCGACCTTCGACTTCTATAAACTGGCCATCGATGGGATAGTTTTCCATAAACAAGCCATCGACATAACTGCCTTTGATGAAGGGGGCAGTATCAAGTAGATTTTCAACGGCCTCATCTTCGACAGGATTCTCAGGAATAAATTGATCTTCTGCCATGACACCCTGTACAAAGACGCCACTTGCTAATTCTTCCCACGGCACGCCATCGATCAGGAAATCTCGTATGTCAAACTGTTCCGCATCACGATCAACCTGGTGGTGAAGCCGTTTGGAAAGCAGGGCATAACCCTGGGATACGGTATCCACTTCCTCAAAGAATTGGTTATTGTCGATCAAGGACTGGACAGCCCTGTCGAGAACAATTTCCGTCTTGTCTTGAACTTTGCTGGAACAATCCAGGTAGGTAGCCTCATGGACAAGTGTGGGATGACTGGAAATTTGCCCCGTTTTGAGGACTTCCAGGTATTCAACATCATTGCGCACGCACCAGAAGAACACGGCGTCATCTTTGAGCGTGGGTAGGGCGCACATATCAACGATGCGGGCATCCCCACCCAGGTAATGCTGCACCCAACCCAAAATTTTCAAGTCTGCGTCATGGGTGAAGGTAAGGAAATGCCCGTCCCTTAAGAGGACAAAGAGCATATTGAATGGTGTGCGGACAGCTTCTAGCCGGACAATGCCGCTGGCAAACAAATGGTCAGCGTAAGCGGTGAGCGAGTGAACCTGGTAGCCGCCCCGTTCCCGCGACCAGGTGAGGCAGGAAATGTTCTTGCGGTTACCTTCCACAAAGAATAACGCCTTGTCCAGAACAATGGGCTTAATAGGGGCAACCCCCATGTGCAATTCCTTATGGACTTTGACAAATTCCCCCTTATCCCGCTGTCCTTCCTTCAACACATAAATGCCGTCGGTGGTACCGACCAGAAGCTCTTCGCCAAAAGGAACCGCCCACAAGACCGGATCGAAGGTTTCTGAGACAAAGGTGCCGATGATGGGGCTTAAGGGATTCCTGGCTTGTACGAGCGATGGGTAAGCCACATCAAAATCCGCAAAATCCCCTTTTGCGCTTCCCGCAATCCGGTGGGAATTGGTTGGCGACCCAAACCCCCACAAGCGGTTGGCAAACGGGGCAATGACTTCGGTGCGCAACAGCAGGGGGACTTTGTCCTTTTCCTCTTCGGATGCTTTTTCCAACGCCTCGTTGACCTGTTCAGCATCGATTTGGAGCAATTCAGACAAGCGTTGCGGCGTGTAGGTGGTCACAGGCCATTCCAACACCTCAAAAGCAAATAAGGGTTTGAGGATATCGGGATGGTCGAGTTTGACTTGTTCCACGATTTGGGCATGATGGCAATAGGCCGTTAAATCTTCAGACAAGAAGGAACGGCGAAAATCCTCCCTGATTCCCTCCCTTGCCTCTATAGGGGGTCGACCTTCGATGTCCCGACGCTTTTGCGCATAAACCTTGTTGACCTCATCGTTAAATTTGGCAAGGGCGTCTTCCTCGATCTTGAAGCGGTAGAGAGGATGGTTGAGGCCGAAGCAAATATATAAAACCCCCTGGTAAGTGCAGTAGCTCATGGATTTTAGGGAAAACGGGCGTCCCATTTTATACTGGAAGGTTTGCACTAAAGTTTCACCATTGTAAAAGGCGCGGATGCGTAAAAAACCTGTGCCCTCCCGTTCAAAGCACAGCAACAGCGAGAGTTCCCGTGAATAAGGAAGGTGGATCATGAGTTTTTGGACGCCGTGCTTCATTGCTGCTCTTCTCCTCGCGGTGAGCCTCTTTGAAGATTATCTTCCTGTGGAGCGAGATAAATCGCGTCTTCTTCATCCAAAATACTGTAATCAAAAAACCGTGCCTGTTCGTCAATTTGCTTGCTGATACGGTATAAGCGCGAGGTTGGGTCTTGCGCAACTGGTGGGTAGGTTAGTTCTTCTTCAAGCGCAATAAGGGGAAGTTCGTCTCCGGAGTCACTGCTTGTGTCGCTAATGCTGATACTCTCTCCCTCGCCTGACCCCGCTGATACGTGCGCATCAGCCCTGGCTCCTGATTCCTGCAAGGAGGCTGTGCCTCCTTGCGTAGCCCAAATGAACTCGGTGCCTGGGCGTCTGGTGACGCCACTGGACGGCAGGACAAGCCAGTTAACCATCTTCTTTGCGCCGTTTTGGTACAGGGGCAAATCCGACCGCCCCTCAATGGTGGGCGTTAGCTCCCCTGCCGCAAAAGATGACTTTGTCCCATAAACCCAATTTGGTGACTCTGTCGCCATGCCGCCCAACCCCCCCTCAAACCATCCGATAGGCGTTCTGGATAAACCCATCCAGCCGTACCTGCCGCTTGCACTCTTCCAGCTTCTTCAAGTATTGAAGCCGCAATCCATCCGCAAAAGCCGCATCCGATTGCAGGGAATAGGCAACATCCGCTGCCAGGCTAAAACTTGCCAGGGCAGCATACAGATCGGGGATCAGTTCTTCATTTTTGTCAGCATCAAACTCATCAATCGTAAAATAAGACGTCCTTGGCACAGACCGTTTCTTTCCCATGATCTCATAAAGCATGACGCTCGACTGATAAAAGCATGCCTCAATTTTGCCACCCTTGACCCAAAGGTGCTGCTGTGCATCGATGTACCATTCGCGGTTTTGCGAGGGGGCAATGACCAATACACTTAGGCAATCATTGATTGGGTGTTGGTTTTCTTCTGGGACTCTATCACTCCGCAGTTTCACTTTCTCGAATTCTTGGGGTTTTTCAGGGATATAATTGCGGAACTGCGCAATGGAGAAAGGCCACGGGCAAGCCATATAAGCTTCCTCCATGGCCGATTCAATAAACGTTTGCGAAAGTTTCTCAGCGCGGGTTGCCGTCGATGCCCTGGATACCCCCATCTCAACGCCCAATAGGGCGCACGCTTTATGGATAATATCCAGGGCAATTCTGCTTCCCATGGCCTCTTCCTCACTTTAGGCGAACAAAGCACGGGCAGCATTATTGCAAGCATCCCCATCAGCTGCGTTAGCTGCCAGGAGCGGCAAGCCCGCATGGTCTGCCGCCACATACGGCGTTGCGCACTTGATGCACACCACGCCCTTGTCTTCCATACGCACAGCCCCAACCGAATCCGAAACGTAAATGCTGTACGCATAGTGGTTCAGGGGCAATTCGTCAATCTTGGTGATAAATGCTCCCTTCACACGCCCAAAGGTCATGGCGGATTCCGCAAAGGCATAACAATCTCTAAAGACGTAAAGAGGATTTAAATTTCCCAGGGCAGCCGCGGCCAGCCCAATCCGCGCAGGGAGCAGATCTGTCAGGATAAACGTAAAGCCCATAAAGGTATCAACGTCTCCCGACACCAATGCCCGTACCGTATTGTAATCGATGCTGGTAACGTGGGGATCTTCCAGCAAGTCGGTAATTTGCTCAACCGTGCATAAAAGATAAAATTTTTCCCGCTGTGAAGGGTATGTCCGCTTCAGCCGTTGGCGTGCTGCTGTCAGCTTTTTAACTGTGAGCTTAGAGGCTGCACGGTTTACCCCTTGGGCATCCACATCATCCCCTGGCATAATGACGGACGTCGCTGGCTGGGCAAGTTCCCCATTCCCATCTGCCGCACCAACCGCTAGGGGGGCATTCCCAAGCGAGCCTATCAAATGGACAATATTGCTGACTGTTAGAAAGGGGTAGGTCTGCTCAAGGCCGTCTTGCGCTGCGTTGACCCTTTTGCCAGGAACCGTCCGCGCAAAAGCGGCAATGATCTTCCTGTCCCAATCCCGCCCCATGGCGTTAGCTGCAAGCTTGACATACTTGCTTTTCGGATCAATGAGCATGTTGAGGTTGTCACCCCTGTCTAAGCAAGCGTTCCAGTAAATCATCTGGGCGTTGAGTTGGCGGCGTTCCAGAGGGATTTGCCGGATCGCCACCTGGTCAGCGATGTTATAGCCGACGTTATCTGCCCCAAACGCAACTGGTTGGCCAGCCGCATCCACATGGGGACGTTGCAAGGCTTCTGCCGTGCCTAAAGTGGTAAAATGCTCCACCTCATGCTCCATCATCTCGTTTTGCACGAGCTTGGAGAGAAGTGATCCCTCTTGCTGGAGGGACATCCGTAAATTAGCGTTGAATTGTTCCCGTATAGCGGGAAGTTGTTGAATAGACATAGAAATAGTTCCTTAAGGTTAACGTTAAAAAACTCTCGGTACTTCGAGACTTCTTCTATGTCTTATCCTTAAGGAGTTATCCGCTCGATGCGCGGGCTCTGGACGAGATTATATGTCCGACGTCTGTTTACAAGCGATCTTGTAGAGGTCATTTACCCGCTTTATGGGTTCCTGACGCTTTTCAAAATCATTGCTCCAGTAGTTTACCTGAAAATCCCCATCATTTTCAAGTCTTTTGATCTCTGCCAACGCTGCTTCCCGCGAGGTCGGTAAAGGGGGCGGTACATCTCCCGTCACCAAGCGGTCGGAGGCCAAGTTCTCCCCGACGCTGCTTAAGAACTGCACCAAAGCAGGGTTATAGTTCGTTTGCTCAACCAAGGCTGCTAAGATTTGCTTGCCGGATGCGTCTGAGCCGAATTTTCCCAAAGCGGCTTTAATCTGGTTCATCTTCAGTTCCATCTGGTCGCCAAAGGCTTTTTCCAGGATTTTAAGGTTTTCCTGACGCTCTGATTCGCGTGCCTTTGCTGTTTCACTTTCCATCTGTGCCGAAAATTCCCGCATTTTGGCAAACACCTGGCGTCCCTGCCGGACGCTCAAGCCACTGTCGTACAACATCTCCTCGTAAGCAGCCAGCAAGCCTTCTTCATCGGCGACCCGCTCTTCGTCCGGTACATATTTCCTGTCCTCTGGCCGCCCCACCTTCCTGTAAAACGCTTCCCAATCAGCATTGGGCGCATCCTCTTTGGGAATGGCAATACGGCTGCTAAAAGCTTTCTCGCCTTCCAGGTACGATTTAGCCAGGCTTTCCAAATCCCTGAACTTGGCAAGCGAGGGCGTGTTTTTTAAGCCATCCGGCAGCGTATCCCGCCAGGTGATATTAGAGGCATCTGCGGAATCATTCCCTGATGGCAAAGACTCGGATGACGGGGATGTCGCCGAAGGTTCTTTAGGGTGTCGACCTTCGACAGGGGGTCGACCCTCGACTGCCTGGGCAATCGTTGTTTCAATCAAACTGGTTTGTTCCGTCATCGGAGCCTCCTATAATGTTATGGATGGGGTTGGGGTTCAAAAGCTGGAGAATTTCCAGCGCAAGGGCGCGTTTTCCTTCGTTAAAGTCTGTACCAGAAGCTGCCCCCGTAAAGCTCACCGTATGGAGCAAGCCCCGCTGGGCAATGTCCGCCAAGACAATCCTGCCACTGTCCGACAGGAAGGTATCGCGGTAGGCTTGGCGCATCTTGTCCAAGTCGTAGGCACCCGTGCCGTAAGGTGGGTGTTTCCGGCCTTTAAAGGGCTGGGGGTACATCAGCTTGTCAAAATCCAGGATCATCGCATACCTCCTTGAAGTTGTTGCTGTTGCATTTGCTCGATTTGAAGGGCGCGTTTCTGGCGTACCTGGATCTTCTCTTCTTCTGTGTTCATGATACCTTGGGGGATGCCCTTGAGATCGACAAACAACTCGAATACCTTATCCCAGTTCAGGTTGTCGTAAATCTCAGGGCAAATGTTGGCGATCCCTGAGCGTTGCAGGAAGCTTAAAAGTCCTTCCGTGCTGTTATAGGCCGCCGATTTTTGGGCTATGGAAAATACCGAGTTGTAGCAAATATTGAGGTCTTGCTTCCCATACCCGACCCTGCCTTTTGAAAACTGCTCAATGCGCCCATATTTCTCTAAAATCTGGTAGACAGCGAGGATCAGGGGGTTTAAAAACTCAGTTTCAATTTCCCCAACGGTTGCCCCCATGAGCCGCATTTGTTCGTCCGAGCGCATTTGGACTTCAGGGACAGTCATTTCCTTGGATTCCTTGCCCATACGAAAAATGTCCATATAGAATGCCTTGAAGATAGCGTCACGGCATTGCGCCATCTCATCAAAGGAAACCTGAATATTCTCCACAGGTGTAACAGGGCGTATAGGATCAGCAATCCCATTACGGTAAAAGTTGATGGAGCCTGGCGTAATGGAAAGCGGCAGGTGGTAGCCGTTCTCCGGCACCAGCAGCGGTGGGTCTAAAGCCTTTTTGGTAATTTTGACGTTATCCTGGCGCAACGTATTCAACAGCATGATATCCGGCATCACATGCTCCCCAGGCGAGGAACCATAACAGCCATCGGAATCTTCCGCCATCCATCGGGTGACCATAAATGGGAAATAATCATAACTCCCTTCCTCGATCAGGCGGGTATTCCCGAAATCAATATAAGTTGATCCATAACCCTTTTTATCGGGGTTTCCCTGAACAACATGAAGGATTTCCAGCTTTTCATCCTGCCTGTTCTCATTCAGCAGTTTTTGGAATGCGCTGTCCTTTGGCCATTTCTTGGCGGCGTTTCGGGCAGAAAGGGTAAAAAACCGGAACATCATATCCACCCTCCCCAGCGGGTTCTCCTCGAAGTAGCATTCCCTGATATTCAAGGAGCGGAAGAACATCAGGTCAGGAAGTTCTGGGGCTTCCTCGATATGGAATACCGCTAACCCACGACCTGCGAGGCTCAAGAAAAACTTGCGCACCTGGCTGTAGAAATTATTAAAGGGATTGGCAAAAACTTGTGTGATTTCTGATTGAACCCCATCCCGCCAAAGTTTTAGGTCAGGGTTATTAGCAGCGGGGTCTTGCTGATCTATAGAACTAGAAGCATCCTTATGTTGTGCGCCTAAGCTAAACCAGGGATAGGAGGGGTTTACAAGGAGCATTTGCAAGCCCGACGCCAGTTGCGTCCGGCACCAGATCGGCGTCGAGTCAACAACCTTTTTAGTACTCTTTGAGGCATTTTGCGGATAGATAAAGCGGTCAATATCCGCCCACGCACCTTCATAGGGCTGCCGCTTGCGCTTCAAGTCCTCAAAATGCTCCGTCAGGGTTTTGATCCGCTCAGTGTCCATAATGGAACCCTCCTGGAGTAAACCCATTACGGGGCAACGGTGACGCGCCTCTTTTCTTGTTATTGTTGGAGGCGCGTCCCGTGGGGACAAGTCCCCTTGGTTTTATAA
>Ga0172376_10008060_pt1 | contig 11077 bp, 14 predicted proteins | sample Lak35m_FD_121114 | JGI IMG/M metagenome (GOLD analysis project Ga0172376, IMG submission 121114) | Freshwater microbial communities from Kabuno Bay, South-Kivu, Congo - kab_092012_35m | ecosystem: Environmental > Aquatic > Freshwater > Lake | place: Democratic Republic of the Congo: South-Kivu...
CTAACCGAAAATCTGTGAACCTAAAACTATCGCACTATCGTCACCCGAAGTCAACCCCGAAGCGGCAGGAGCAGCCCAAGCAGCATCCGTACCATCAGAAGTTAGCACATAACCATTAGCACCGATAGCGATACGCCCCACAGTCGGACCAGAACCCATCGTCAACAAATCACCACGAGTAGTCATCGTCGAAGCAAACAAATTCGCCTCATCAGCATCAACAGCAGTAAACACAGGGTAACAAGTAGCACCAGCGTTATGCGAAGCAGCGGTAGTGTTATCAACACCACGAGTAATCGACGACAACGAAGAACCCGCACGTGCGCCTACAAGAACTTTTTCTTCAGTTGACAAACCTGGGTCAATCACCATAAAGAACGGACCGCCAGCGGTGACGTTCCAATCCGTGACAGTTCCCGTCAATAGTGCGGTAGTGTCACCAGCGGTAATAGAGTTCGTGAGCGTACATGCTGGAGCCGCACCCTTGTAAGACCGTCTAGTGACTGCTGCCATTTATGCTCCTAATCTTGTACCGAACGCATTGTAACCGTACAGGTTCCTTCCAAATCCCAGTCTTGCTGGTATCCGTCTACAACCTGAAATTCTAAATCTTCAACCACAACAGAAAACGTTTCCGTGTTCTCTTGATAGTTTACCACCACAGGATTTGTTACCAAATCCCGTAATGCTTGTAGTTCTGATTCTACATCAAAATAGTACTCGGTGTCATATACCCGTAGTCTGTGGTGCATAAGTAGCGGTACTCGGAATACTTGGCTTCGGGCTGGTGAAGCATACGCTCTAGCCATCCATCGGGTGAGGGTTGGGGCTGTGGTTGCTGACCCTCGGTTTAGTTCCAATTTAAATTTGGCTTCAATGAATTTGGCTTGCGGACCCGTGGCTACCGATTCTGTAGCAAGCGCTGTTTCGTGTGGCGTCATCGATGCGTATGCGCCCTCGTCTGATGAGATGTATGGGGCAACCGTACCGTATAGTGGGGTGGTTCGGGTGTCGAATTTGGCTACGAATTTACGGTCTGGGATACCCCAACGGTAGATACCTGTGACAATTTCCCCTTGTGTCACATAATTTGCTGAGTCTTCCACATACACACCTGCGCCCGATACCGCGAACACCCGCTTGTTATCGTAGGTGGCACACGAGAGGACGTCCGCTGTTGAAGTGTGCATGAGGTCTGAGGCGTGCGCTGGGGTGTTGGTTGCCACCAACGATGACAAGTCCAGTCTGCCCAACCCTGTGGATGTGCCGTCGTATTGTGACCAGTTGTACCAAACAAATTTGTCTTCGGCTGTGAACGACAAGACATCGCCCGTCGTTGGAATTAGTGCGCCCGCTGTGAGACTTCCCGTGCTGTCTGGTGTCGAGTATCGGACGCCCTTGTTTGTGCCGATGAATATTCCGCCGAGGTATCCGTAGATGACTTTAGGTATCTCGCCTGTCGGTAAATCGAGCGCTACTACTGGCTGGTCTAATACACCTGCCGAGGTGATGGTGATTTTGTATACGGCTCCTCGGTCGCCTGAGTATCCTGAAACATAGATGGCGTTTTGTCCCGATGCGAAACTTGTCCAGTTCCATGTGGATATCGGGTGTGTGTAGTCATCTGCGCCGACGTTCCCTGACGGGTCGTAGAATAGTTCTGTTGCACTTGACGCACTATTGCCTGACACCATGAGGTGTCCTTTGACGAAATCTACGTAAACAAATTCGTGACCATAAGCGACGTTCGATGCGGTGTGTGAGGCGTTCACTTTCCATAACCCGTAACTGTTTGATGTGCCAGGGTATGTGAGGTAGATGTTTGTGCCGTCCGACGCTATATCTCTTGGTGTGCCTGACGGTAAACCTGTCACCGCCGTCCATGTTGGTGACGCCGCGAACGGGTCAGATGAGTAGCGGACTGCCGTGCCATCCAACATATAAAGTTCGTTGTTTGCCACGACAACTTGCAGGTTTGTGTTCGCTGATGAACGTGATTGTTTTGTTGCTTGCAATAATGTCAACTGTCCTTTGGTCCACGGGTTGACACCTTTGCTGGATTGGAAACGGTAATCTTGTGCGTCGGCTGTGTCCGCATATTTTTGACCAGCACCAAAATGCCATGATGATTCACCTCGACGCCACAAACCTTGAGGGTTGATTGCTGCCTCGCCTGGGCTTGTTGACTGGTCCACAGAATCACGCACACGCGGTTCGAAACCTCTAGTAAACGTGCCTGCTTTCTGGTCGACGAGATATGGTCTGCCGTTGATAGCCAGCGGGAAAATGTCTGGTACGAGTTGTGTTGTTGTTCCGCCCGCAAAAAATCTTGGTGCTGGGTAGAACGCATCGGTGAAACGTAGAAGCGTTGTCACCGTTTAATCCTTAGATAAAAATGTTGGGTACGCTCTCGCTAGACGTGCTGCCTCTGCTTGGATGCGGTCTCGTCGTAAACGGATTAAACCTGCGGTGCTGTTCGCTACCGAACCCATTGTCACTTCGTCTGCTCGGCGTGTGTCGCCTTGTGATTCGGTGAAGTTTCGTTTAATTTCTCGTGGTGACATCAACCGTATTTGTGCGCCTAACGCAACGATGTCGGTGACGCTTTCTTGTACGCCGCATGTGCTGTTGATATCGGTTGCTTCTGTTGCCGCCGAACTGTATGGGGCTTTGTAGACGATGCGTAAACGCCCTGGGAATACTGCCTGGTCAAAACGCAACGCCAAACCTGAAGCGAAGTCGTCTGTTGGTACGTCACGTACTAAACGGATTTTGCGGGCTACAGGATAGTCGTCTGTTTGGTATCTAACCGAGACTGTCAGCAGGTCGATGATGCTTGTGACCGATGTAAGGTTTATCATCGGGTCTGAACCGTTGTAGTCTTGGTTCAATGTTTTGACTTGGAACAATCCGTGCATCGGTGATGACAGGTCTGCCATTTCGTCGTTGATTGATTCCAACACTTGTGCCCGCGGGAATCGTGGGCTGACCGTAATGAGTGCGCCCGCCGTGTGCGCGGCGGCTGTCGTCCCGTTGAACCCTCGTTGAACTGTCAGCGTTTTCGTTGGTACATCTGTCGCCCAAATGTACATCAGTTCTGAATCGATTTCGAATACTTGACCTGCTCGCAGTCCTTCCAACGGATAGGTGACAACAACACTCGTATCGTTTGATGTGAGTGTTGTTGTCAGTTTGTTGCGGGCTTCTACCGTTCCAGATAAAAGTTGTCGCAACGTCCTATCAATGACGACTGCCGCGGTGGTCATTTACTTCTTTTTCTTAGCCTTCTTCATCGGCTTGCCAGTTTTCTTGGCTTCTTTCTTGGCGGCTGCCATACCCTTTGCTGAGTATGAGAACTGTTTTTTTCCTACCATTGGCATGTTATTTGCCTTTCTTGTTTCGTGCGGATATTGCTTTAGCCTTAGAACGTGCATCGGCTTTCGACGAAGCACCCCAAGCCTGTAAAGATAATAGCAGTCTTGTCGGTTTACCTTTGCTATCTCTTTCAGGTCCTGGCATGTTTCCCATGCGTGCAAGGAACGATGCACGGCGAGGGTTGTCGCCCGATTTGACTGGCGGTTTCAATGTGCCGCCCTTGTATGAGGCGCGTCCTTTTGCGTTGAGTCCGCCTTTGGGGTTTTTGCCTTCTTTGCGTTGCCATGCTGGTGTTTTAGCCACGGCTCGCCCTCATGTTGTCAATCAAATTTGGGTATGGTCGTCCCGCTTTTTTTGCTGCTGCTTTCGCTGCCGCTTTCTTTGCTGGTGACAGTTTCTTTGATTTCTTGTTTGGGTTTTTTGTTTCCCATACAGGTTTTTTCATGGTGTCTCCAATAGGTATCCCGATTGTTTTAATGCATTACGAATATTTAACACTACAGTATAGGTTGCGTTCGGTTTCAAATCTATGGTATGGGTTCCGATTGTGGCTTTGATGGCACGTTTGACCTGTACTTCGCAGGTTGGTTCTAACGCCATCCAGGTCGATGGCACAGTTTTGTTTGATGGTTTAACTATCTCTAACAGTTGTTTGGCTGATGTATCCCAGTTGAATGCTTCTGTTTGTGGTGCTGTTCTTTCGGCTTGTTTACGGTATTTGTCACGGTTGTTGTAGATGTCTTTGATGGCTTCGGCTGTTGCTTCAGGGTCGGGTTCATCCCAGTCGCCCATGTTTTGCCATACACCTTTGGCTGTTGGGACGGGTGCAGTCGGGATTCTGTGTGTTGCCAAATCCGAGAACTCTTTGTGACCGTGGGCGTCGGACAGGATGGTGGGTATCCCTGCGGAGATTGCCTGTAGGGGCATCAGTCCGAATCCTTCGCCTCTGGATATGGATATGAATGCGTCGGCGGATGATACCAGATTTCGTTCTTCTTCGACGGTCATCCATTCTCGATGAACTATGACATTCGGGTATTCTAAATCTTTTGGTGCGAACAGATGTGGTGGAACTATTTTGATGTGTAGTTCTGCGTCGGGTAGTTGTAGTTTGTTGAATACTTCTAGTACGACATCTAGTCCTTTGCGATACCATTCAGAGCCACCACATAACAGTTTGAATTTTTTGTTCGGTTTATGTGGTTGGGGATGCCAGATGGTGCGGTCTACGCCCAACGGAATGACATGAACGTTGTTGTGAAATTGTGAAAATATTTTCCAGTTGTGCAAACTTGGGACGGTAACAGTTTCAAAGTTGTTGAGATAATCAGAAAATTCTGGTGGCAACCAGTTTGTTTCCCACATTGTCAACAGGTGCGGCACTTGTTGTTTATGCCAACCTTTAATCAAGTTCGGTCTTAACGCAAAAATTGTATGTTCGGCTTGTTTGTCGAACACAACATATTGCGACAATGCTTCGCGTAACCCTGAGACCATTTTCCCGTAACCGACTTTGACAATATCGACGCCAACAAGGTTCAGGTATTTGGTAGTATGCCCGTCTCTACTTGCCATGATTCTTGTGCACGCCTTTCCACCTCTGCCGCACCGTCGATACGTTTAGGTTGCAAACCGTTTTTCCTTAAACGTTTATAGGCTGGCATATCTTTCTGCCAACCACGTTCAGTTTGATTAGTTGCCGCGACCCTTGCACCTTTGGATGTGGTGCTATTTGTTCCCATTCTTATCCCAGCGATTCGACACCCGAAACATCCTTCGATGTCCAGATTCGGATGTGTTTCCCTGTGTTTCATGTGATGTACGCCCCGTATCCTTCTGCTGTTAACGTTGCCGCTTCGTCTGATGTGATTTCTGTTGCGTGCCCACCATAATATATTTTCGAGATTGTTGCTGCATCTGAGGGCTGGTTCTCGGTGATGGTTCCGTCTGTCAACAGGAATACGTTGCGTCCACGTGGGCTTAACGCCACATGTTTACCCCATTGGTTCGCTAACCGTTCGCTGGCTGCCAAGTATTGTCCGTCCATGAATTCTCCGACTATGACGGGTGATACAAAGTTGTCCGTTGGTGGGTTGAATGTTGGCATTATGTGATGCTCGCTCCGAATCCTGCTGCTGTTAGTTCTGTTACTTCTGTGTCGTCCAAGAAAATGTCGTGCCCGCCGTAATACACTTTTGATATTAGTTCTGGTCTGCGTGGGTCGGTTGTTTGATATGTGTTGTCTGTGAGTTTATACAGGTTGAATGCGCGTATTCCTTGCGGGGTGTGTGCGAACAGTTTATCTGCGTCGGTTTCTGGGTAGCGTGCAGCGAACGAGTAGTCGCTTGTGATGCCGATACGGAAGATGTGGGATTTGGTCCAATCCGCTGTGCCTGTGCCTGTGCCCGACCCTGTGGCTGTGCGTCGTTCAATGCGTGCCCCAACACCAGTCTGTGTTCCCGTGCCTGAGCCTGTAGCGGTGCGAATAGATACCAGTAGCCAGTTACCTGTTTGTGTTCCCGCACCCGAACCTGTTGCGGTACGGATGTTGATAACCAAATCGACGGCTGTACCCGACCCGACACCCGAACCTGTTGCGGTTCGTGACGGGATTTGCCCAGAGAAAGCGCTACCTGAACCTTCGCCTGAACCCGTAGCGGTTCGTGGTGCGATATGCAAACCTGTCGAATCGAACGTGCCGACACCTGAACCCGTAGCAGTACGAACAGCAACAAGGATTCCTACCGCGGTAGCACTACCAGTACCGTCACCTGTCGCGGCGCGGAATCTAACAATGTTTATTGAAGAAGAAGCAGTACCCGAACCTGATGCTGTAGCGGTAACAGTAATGACTGCACGGACACCAAGATAGAAACGTCCACCCGTAAGATACGGGAAACTGAAATCGGTGAGTTGACCTAAACGTATTTGAGCGGAGCCAGAAGCAACCTCAGATGTGCCGCCACCTGCGCCTGTCGCTGTGCGTTGTACTACATGAAAGTATGTTCCACGGTAAAACGGGTGTGTGTCAACAAACGGTTCAACGTAACCTGTGACTGCTGTTTGTGCCATAGGGTTTACCCCCTACGACTAATCGAGAGACAGCGTAAGCGAAGTGATTTGAAAAGTATCGCCAGCGGTCACAGCAGCAGACGACGACAAAGCACCAGTCCACAAAGCGTTGCCCGCAGTTGAGTTATCCCACAATGACCAATGCGTGATTGTTTCTGTTGCTGCAACGTTCGTCCATTCAAGGGTTGCGTTTGTTGCGATAGAACCCGACGAAGCGGCAGCCCAAGAAGCCTCTTTGCGTGTCGTTTCTGTTGCTGCGTTCGATGTTGCAGCCTCACCTGGGTCGCCTGTGTGAAGTTTTACGTACACGTTTGTTGGCATAGTCCAAGCGGTTTTGCCTGTGGTGTGTTCCAAAATTTTTAGTTCGGCGTAGTTGGAAATGGACATAGAAACCTTTCGTTACCAGAAGTATAGCAAAGCCCCCACCTTTCGGCGGGGGACTCTACTACTTGTTAATCAATTATTGAAATTGATTAAGCGGCGTTGTCACCGATGCTTGAAGCCGATTCGATTCGACGAAGCGAAGCCTCGCGGAAGCGACCGTAGCCACCAAGCCAGTACCAACCGAGTGGTTGCAAACGCATCAAGATGTCTGTGACGTTGCCACGGACAATCTTCGGGTTCGCACCATTGCCGTCTGTGACGCTGAACGCCTTAGCGAGCGCCTGACGACCCATTACGTGTGTGCAATAGGCGTCGATGGTTCCAGTTGTGCTGGTTCCGTTCGAAGCGTTAACAAACTTCTTGGCTCGTGGTGTTTCGATGAAACGTACCGACTCGAACTTGCCGATTTCACCGTTGTAGATACCTTCTGGGTTCACGTAGTTCGCTGGTGTGCGCCATGATGCTACGTCGGTATTTGAACGGAAGTCATACGACACGTCTGGGTGAATGAAACCCATGTATGAACCTTCGAACGTTGCGACGTTTGCGCCGCGAAGTTGTGCGACAACTCTGCGTACATCGTCTGCGTGAAGGATGTCATCTGTCTGAATTGACTCACGGCTTGTTGGCGTCGTTGCGCCACCTGTTGCGTAAATAACGTTGGTTCCTGCGGCGAGAACTTCACGGACAACTTGGTCCATTGAGTCACCAGCGTTGTAGCCGATGATGTTCGCTGCCGCCGAGTCAACATCCAAGAATGCTGTGCCACGGAGTTTCGCTGTGGTTACTACTGCGTTGCCGTATTCGTTCAGAGTTACAGTTACCTGGCTGTCTGAGAGCGCCGTCGGGGTTACGTCAGTTACTTCGTTCAACGTGGCTGTCGCTGCCGCGATGTCTGCGAAGATGGTGAATGTGACACCAGTTCCAGGCATTGCCTGTGCTACTGGTTGTACGTCTGCTGCCTGGTCGAAGAGGAGTTCTGAACGCAATGCGAAATACGCAAGACGGTCAAACGCCACCTGGTCAACCGACAGAGACGAGAGTTGGGTTTCGCCTGCCATGATTATTTATTCCTTTTGTTTTGAGGGGGATATTACTGTTGTTGTGCTGCCCGTGCCTCAGACAAAATTTGTTCTACTTCTCGTGGCGAAGTTGCTTCGTTCAACCTGCGTGCCCAGTCAACTGGTGGTTGGGATGTTTGGCTTCCAGCGGCGACTTTGTTGGTTCGCTGCCAGGCTTGCATCTCATCCGCAGTTGGCTGATTCTGGGGTGGACTAATCAATTGCGCCTCTACAGCAGCCTGACGGATTGCTTCTGGGTTTAGGTCGCCGTCGTATGCTTTGACGAAATATTTTGTCATTGGTTGAAGCGGGTCGATGCCTGCTTTAACAAATGCCAATTCTCGTTTCGCTGCTTCGGCTTCCGCTACTTGCTTTCGCAGTTCTGCGGTTTCCTTTTCCAGTTGCTTCATCCTTGCCCTAACTGGGTTTCGGGTTTCGGATTCTTCTATCTGGTCTTCGCTGTCGTAGTTGTCAAACTCTGACATATGGCACTCTCCGTTTCTGCCCACATCACATCAGAGGTATGTGATGGCTGCTATTGATTTGTCACCCCGAATTGCTCCGCACAGACTGGGGGATTCCTGTGCAGGTTCTTTAACTGTATATCACAGTTAAGTGGCTGTCAACTATTTGATTATTGAACTGTTTGTAGGCTGACTGCGCCGCCTGCTTCAAACGCCGCTTGGCGTCGTCGTCGCCGTCGTGCGATACGTCGCTGTGCCGCTTGTTCGTTTGTGAAAGTTCCAGCGAGAATGTCTTCTTGGGTGATTGTTTCTTCACCTTGTAGCGGTCTGAACAGCCCTGCTGTTTGCCCGATTTGAGCGAACCCTTGTCGGGCTGTTTGGGTGGATACGCCTTGTAGTGCAAGGGATTCTGCTTGTTGGGCTGTTAGTTGCATTCCGCCTGATGTTTTGCCTGCGGCTGCGATGGTTGCGGCTCGGGCTTTGCGTTCGATTTCTTGACCAGAACGTGACGGGTCGAGGATGTAGGCTGCGAGGTCTGCGTCTTGTAGTTCTGGGATGAACATTTTTAGTTGGTTTAATACTTCTGGGTCAGAGTTCTTAACAACGTTATACGCTTGCTGGATGCGGTTACTGTACTCGACGGGCGACACATCGTTGGCTATAAAGTTGGCAAAATCGTTTTGCGTGTCATAAAACCCGCGAGGCAAACCAAGATTTTTATTCACCGCCAAATACGATTGCTCTTGGCTGACATACTCTGCTTCGGATAGCAGCGTCAAATTCTTTTTAGCACGCTCAATGTTGCCTTTAAACCTTGCTTGATACTGTGGCGTTTCACGAATTGAACCAAACAATGCGTCCGTGTTCTTAATCAAAGATGGGTCATTTATCAAAGCCGCGGCTAGGGGGTCAAACAACCCTTCAAGACCGTAACGTCGAAGGATTGCTTTAAGTTCGTTTGCTGCTGAACCCGTAAGAGAAGTGGGTGTCGCAAGATTATTGCCGCCAGTATTACTACCGCCAGTATTGCTACTGACAACAGGAGCACCTGGGAAAGCGTCTTCTGCTCCGCGCTCAGCAAGGTTGCGGGCTTTGCCTTGCTCAATAAGAATATTCAAAGCATTGGTGCGCTGTTCTAAAGTGCCAGCACCAATACCAGTACTGGCTACAAGTTGGTTAATGTACGTTTCATCGCCGTAATATCCACGTGCTTCGTAAACAAGATTCGGGTCTAAAGTCTGAGGCGCAGGCGGAGTTATCGGACGACCACGAGCCTCAGACAATGCTTGTATATCTTCTGGTGTCATTGACATTAGCCGAGCACCTTTCCAAACCCGCGAACAATCATCGAAGCAGCATCACGAAACAGGCGCTTAGCCTCATCGGTTTCCATGAACTCTGGTTGGCTGCGCACAAACCGACTCCATTCAGCGTTGGTCATCAAACGTGCCTCATTGGTGTTCGGGTCAACATAAGACAACAATTTACCCCATTTATTAGCGTTAGAGAAATCTATTGTCTCAGGGTCAACACCCAAAGTCGCGGCAGCAAGAGCCTTATAGGTTGCTGTAGCCTGCGCGATGGTCCGACCAGCCGCCAACTGTTTAGCCAAAGACGGATACAGATTCTCTGCATCCATTCTCATGTTCTCTTTAATCTGCTCAAGCGTCATTGTCTTGCCAATCAGACCCTGGGTGTAAGCATTAACATCGTTTTCGGAAAGTTTCAGCCCGTAATCGTTGGCGAGCGAACGAATACTTCTCGCATCGATACCGCCTGTGATAGCCGCAGATGGTGTCTTTGCTGTGCCCGCTGCCCCAGTTTTAAGAATTTCTGCACCGACATAACGCCCAATTTCGTCATTATTCCAACCATATTTGTAGGCTTGTAAAGCGAGGTTCGCCAACGATGCGTCAGGTAGCGTGTACCCTTGTTTGCCAACATAGTTACTTATCTCTAAGCGTTTAGCCTCAATGTTTGTTTTCTGTGTGGCGGGGTCAGATGCCGCTTCTTCGGTGAACGCACGTTCTTTCGCTTCGGTTGTTTTCCACCATGCAGTTGATTTGACTGCGTTAAGAAATCTGTCTTTGGTGAAACCGAGTTGGACTGCTTCGTCGACAATCTTTTTTAAATCTGGGATGGCATCGTAAAGGTCAACAATCCAACCGTATTGGCTTTTGGCGTATTCTTTCCAAGATTGGTCAGGTGACGCTTTGGCTTTGGCAATCATGTTTTTGTACAGTTTCGGATACTTTTTGATTGCTTCTTCAAGTTTTCCGCGCACAGGACTATTTGGGTAGCGGCGTGCCACTTCGTCTAAGAATTGTTGGTCGGCTGCTTCTTGAGAAAACACGTTTAACCCTGCAATAGTTCTGACAGAATACCCATATAATCACTATATTCTGTGGCTTTGGCGGCGGTTGGTTGCAGTTTGCGTGCTTTTTCTTGAGCGAAAGCAGTCGGGTCTGGCGGTTGAACAACTGTTCCACCCGCGCCAGTTGCTGCGCCACGTTGATATTCGGTTTCCATTTGACCGAACTCTGTCACCAATTTTTTGGTTTGCTCTGGGGCAAGTGTTTGTCCGATAACGGATTGTGCGCCACGCTTAAACGCTGGACGCAAATCGATGGGACTTGTCAAACGGACAGCCGCCCTTTGTGACGCCGCAGGAATCTCTAAAGGATTCTTAGCATAATATTCTAATGCTGTTTGAATATCAGC
>Ga0172376_10008061_pt1 | contig 11076 bp, 15 predicted proteins | sample Lak35m_FD_121114 | JGI IMG/M metagenome (GOLD analysis project Ga0172376, IMG submission 121114) | Freshwater microbial communities from Kabuno Bay, South-Kivu, Congo - kab_092012_35m | ecosystem: Environmental > Aquatic > Freshwater > Lake | place: Democratic Republic of the Congo: South-Kivu...
AAATTTCAAATAGACATAGAAGATTCTAAATTAGATTTTTTCATTAAAAAAGCAAATGAAGAATTGAATAATTATAGGAATTTTTCTAAGGATATTGAATTGACTCCATTTAAATCATTAAGAAAAGATGGAAAATTCAGAAGAAGAATAGATTGTCAACGAATAAATTATATAATAAATAATACAATTAACAAATTTTTTTAATATATGGCAAATACAATTTGGTTACTTGAAGGAGCCGATAATACAGGTAAAACAACATTAGCAAATCAGCTTATTGAAAAATACGACGCTCATTACATTCACTGTAGTTGGTCTCCAGATCTTGAAAAATATTCAATGGTTGAATATTTAAGCAAAAAGTTTCTTGAGGCTTTAGATATTTCACTTACAAAACCAGTAGTTTTAGATAGACACGTATTTTCAACCGTTATCTATGAAAATATTTATAGACAGGGAATATGGAATAAATCTGATTTACAGTATTATTGTAGCAGAGTTTTTGAAGTTGTGAAACAATCTAAACAGATAATTCCAATTATTTGTACTTTGCCAAAAGCTAAATGGGAAGAAACATTTAAAAGTTCTGAAAAAGAAGAAATGTATGAATTTTCAGATAAAATGATTGCTATATACGATGCGTACAATAGGTTATTGGATGAGAATTTTCTTGAAGGATATGGAAATCTTGGAATTGATATTAAAAAGCATGATTTTATAAATTTTCCATTCGAAATTTAATTATATATCAATTGAAAACATTATTAATTACTTAAAATATATGACACAAAACATTTATACAGACTTGGTAAAACAAATGCATACTCAATATGGTATTCAAAATAACAACAGGCCATCTCATTTATCTGCTGAAGAAAAAGATTTTAGAGTTGCATGTCTTCAAGAAGAATTAAGAGAATACAGAGAATCTACTACTTTAGAAGACGAATTAGATTCTATTTTAGATCTTATAGTATTTGCATTTGGAACATTGGAAAGACAGGGAATGCTAGAAATTGCTGAAGAAGCTTACAAAAGAATTATGAAAGCTAATATGGCAAAAGAATTAGGCGGAACTAAGCAAAGAGAAGGAACTCCAGCTTTTGCTATAGATCTTAAAAAACCTGCTGGTTGGGTAGCTCCAAATTTTGACGATCTTTTATCTAAATAAGTATGGAAAAATATATAAAGAGTAAATCGTTTGCAGACGCTTATAAAATTACAGCTTTTAACTTAATGAATAATTGCGAGTATGAAACAGCTCCTCGTAATTATAAAATTAAGGAAATCTTAAATTATACTTTATGCATAACGAATCCGTATTCTAATTTATTTTTCAATGAAAAAAGATGTCCAAGTCTAAAATACCTTAAATCGGAATTAAAGCTTTATTTTTCAGCTGATAATCTAACTGAAAACTTTACAAAAGCTTCTAAATTTTGGGGCACTATTTCTGATAATGGGGTAACTACAAATTCAGCTTATGGGTATTTACTTTTTAAGGACAAAAATATTCACGGAATAACTCAATGGGAATGGGCAAAACATTCTTTAATTAAAGATAAGGATTCTCGTCAAGCCATATTGCATTTTAATAATCCAAGTCATCAAACAGCCACAAAAGATTTTCCGTGTACACTTTACGCTATTTTTAATATTCGTAATAATAAATTAAATTTAACAAGCCACATGCGTTCAAATGATCTGATTTTTGGATTATCATACGATATTCCATTTTTTGCATTATTAATGCAATGTATGCGATTAGAGTTGATCGATCAATATCCAGAACTAGAAATTGGGGAATATACTCACAGCGCAAATTCTATGCATTGTTATGAAAAAGACTTTGGTATAATAAATGAATCTCTTAATTATTCATTTGAAGAAATGGAAATTCCTATTCTTACTAAAAATCCAATTCTTACTTTAGATGGTGGGGAGCAATTTAATAATTGGTTAAATTCATAATATGATAAATAAAGCATTAATATTTTTAGGTCTTTCTGCATTAATGGTCGGAGCATATTTTATAAATCAATTAGCTTTAGCACTTTACATTTTGGTGTCTATTGGAATGTATTATGAACTAAAAAATATAAAATTTGAATACAATAAAAAATGGAATTATTACTTTGGATTTCTTAATTTATTAATATTATCATCATATACATACAATAGGGAGTATTTCTTTTATGTTTTAACTTGTATTATTTTAACAGATACAAGTGCGATGTTATTTGGAAAATTATTTAAGGGGCCTAAGTTATTGGTTAATATAAGTCCTAATAAAACTCATTCTGGATTTATCTGTTCTATATTATGCTGTATAATTTTTGGTACTATATTTGCAAACATACAAGGGTATGAAATAGATCTCTTATTTATAAAATTATTATTTATAGGATTATTGGCTACTTGCGGAGATCTTATTGAGTCTAAATTTAAAAGAATTGTAAAAATTAAAGATACTAGTAAACTGTTAGGGGCTCATGGAGGAATACTAGATAGAATTGATTCTTATTTAGCTTTAAGTATTATATTTGTATTATGAAAATATATTGTTGCGGGTGTAAAAAAGAAGTAGAGGCTAGATTAACTAATGGAAAAGAAGTATTTCCAAGTAATTTGCCAATAAAAGATTTACCTTTTTGGAAATGCGATGTATGTCGAAATTTTGTTGGATGTCATTATAAAACCAATAAACCACATACACCTTTGGGGTGTATTCCTACTAAAGAAATAAAAGCTTGTCGTAAACAAATTCATGTTGAATTAGAGCCATATCTTAAATCTGCTACAAGAAAAATACGCTTTAAAATTTTTGGATTTCTTTCAAAAGAACTTGGGTACGATTTTAGTATAGCTGAAATCAAGACAATTGATGAGGGATATTATATTTTAGACTGTATTAAGAAAAACAGTAAATATTTTCAAAGTTTATGAAAGATAGAATGAAAGCATACTATATGGCTGTGGCTTTAGATACCGCTGCTCTTAGTTATGCTGAAAGAAAAAAAGTTGGAGCTGTTATAGTTAAAAATGGAAATATAATAGCATTTGGTTACAATGGTACACCAAATGGAAGAGATAACTGTTGCGAAATAGACCAAAACACTACTAAACCAGAAGTTCTTCATGCTGAATCAAACGCCTTAATAAAATGCTTACTCAATTCTCAATCTACAGAGGGAGCCGATTTGTTTGTAACACTTTCACCTTGTTTTGAATGCTCAAAACTTATAGTACAATCAAAAATCCGAACTATTTATTATTTAGAAGAATACAGAGATAAAACTCCTATTTCTTTTTTAAAAGAATGTGGAATTCATATTGAAAAATTATAAAGAAATTTTAAAAATGTTTCCATATATAATAAATATTATTACAAAGAATATGGCTAAATTTTCTTTTTCTCATTTAAAAGATTACATTTACATTGGAGGAATTATTATTGCAATTGCATTACCTCATATAAAAAGTAAATTGGGTATAGATGGAATTGAAAAAAATCAATCAGATATTCAAATTCAAATGCAAGAAAACCAAAACAAAATTATGGATAATCTAAAGAGTCTTAAAAAAGTTAATTGCGACAATATTATTTTGCTTAAAGGAATTTTACGTCTGCAAAATGAAACTTCAAATAGTAATGAATTAATATTTGCTAAAATGAAAGTTGATGCTCTCGAAGTTAGCATGGCAAGATCTAGAAATGCTGAAATAAGAAAAGAAGTGCTTGAAGATTTAAAAGCATTCAGTGCAGAAAATGAATGTTTATTTTAAATATGGAACCATTGTATCATAAAAAAGATTGCCACGCTTGTGGAAGTAAGAGATTTAGAGTTCTATGGGGTTTTTATCCTGTTTGGTTATGCTCTAATGAACACTGCGGATATATGACTGGGTTTTGGTCTGACGTTGCTTTAAAGACTTTAAATTTATTTGATTTTCTAGGCTTTGTATCACCTATGTCTCATTTTGCATTTAAGGTATATTTAAAAGGAGACAATTATTTAAAAATGATTTATAAGTCAATTATTTACCGACATCATGAATAGAATTGTTTTTTCAATTATACTTTTAATTAGTTCATGTCAACCATGTTTTGCTTCAATTAAAATAGGAGCTGGACAATCAGCGGGATTGTATTATACAACTGCTGCATATTTGTGTACTATTTTTACAAAAGAATTTAATGAAAAATGTGAGGTTATAGTTACTAGTGGATCAAAGGAAAATGTTGAATTATTAAATTCTAAAAAAGTTGACATTGCTCTTGTTCAAGAATCATTAGTCCCAAATAAATCTACTAAAATATTTAAGTTGTATTATGAATACTTATTTATTCTATACAAAGAAGATAAAACAAATCTTCAAGATATTTTTAAATTATCGTACAATATTGATAAAAAATCTGGGTCATATTCTACTATAGAATCAGTATTAAAAACATTAAATATTCCATTTACTCCAAGTACTTCTCAAAATTTAAAAACTGAGTTTGATGACTTTTGTTATTCTGACTCAGCTATTAGAATATATCATATAGGTTTTCCGTCTGACTTAATAGAAACTACTCTGCTTCAATGTAGCAACGTTAAAATATATTCTTTAAATAAATCAGAAAAAGAAATATTAGAAGCCGCTGAATTTTCAATTTATACAATAAATTATCTTCATCAATCAATAACCACCATAGCTACTCCTGTATATTTGATTGGATCTGATCCTTTAAACAGGTATTCTAAAACTATAGAAAAATATAAGGCATTCTTAAAATTATCAAATCCTCATCTAAATTAGTCGATATTTATTATATATTCCATAATAAAGAATAATCGATTAATTTTTGGCTTATGATAAAATTACGCATTACAAATTTTCAAAGTATAGAAGATCAGACTTTAGAAATATCAAAATTCACTATTCTTATTGGAACTTCTAATCTTGGAAAATCAGCTGTAAATAGAGCATTAAGGGCAATTCTCTATAATGATTTTGATAAATCATTTATTCGAGTGGGAGAAGACACTTGTAAATTGACTTTAACTTTTTTAGTTGAAAATGATATAGGAATAAATCAAATAGAATTTACGCGTTCGTATTCTAAAAACATAAATGAGTACAAGGTACATTATACTAATGGAAACATAGAAACTTTTGATAAAGTTGGAACTGATACGCCAGACATTATTAAAATTCTAGGATATAAATATTTAGAGTTAGAGAGAACTTCTCAAAAAATAAATATGAATTTTCAAAGTCAATTAGAGGGGTTATTCTTATTTAATTCATCTGAAGTTGAACTTTCATCTTTTTTTAATAAAATTTTCAATGTTGATAAATACGAAAATGCTTTAAGGGATTGCAATAAGGATATTTTGAATTTCACTAAAGACTATAATAAGGCACAAAAGGAAATTTCTATATTTGAAACACAATTTACTTTAGCCGAACAGGATAAAATAGAATCAAAAGCTAAACTGGAAAAAGCAGAAGCTTTAAAAATTCAAGCAGATAAATTATTATTGCTTCAATCTAAATTAATTGAGCTTAAAAATTTGAAGATTGACAAGGATAATTTAGCACTTCAATTATCTTCTTTTAATGCTCAGTATTGTAAAATAACTTCAATTTCAAAAGCATTTTTTAATTATGCAAACATTAAAAAATATACATTTTTAAGATCTTCTGAAATTCAGTTGAAGTCCAAAATAATACAAGATTTGAATACTTTTGGTAACATTCATAAAATTTCTAATAAACTAGAAATTTATAATAGCATAAAATCATTTAAGTTATTACAAGAATCTCAACAATCTCAAACTTACTTATCTGGATTAGCTACTTTATACCTTACCAAACTGAATATAGACAAATTAAAAAAACTATATTCGTATAAGAAATATTTGGAGCAATCTAAATTCATTAAATTGATTAAAGAAAATATTGTACAATACACAAGTATAGAAAAAGCGTATAACTCTGTTAACGAAAAATTGGGTATTTTAAAGCAAATAATTTTAATAAAGAAGCTAAATATTTCCAAAAATTCAGTACTTCTTCCAATTGAAATAGACTATTCTAGTTATATTAATAAAGAATTAAGGCAAAATAATAGAGTTTGCTCTTCATGTAATCAAATCTGTTCCAGTCATTTATAAAATTGTCGTATGAAAAATAAAACCGCTATAATCCATTTAACTGATATTCATTTAAATCCATTGGGGAAAATTCCACAATCATGCAAAGAAAATTATCATAATATAGTAAAAGGAGAATTTGAAGCTTTAGGTCTTGAAATAGAAAAATATAAAACTGAATATGAAAACGTTGTTGTATGTATTTCTGGAGATATTTTTAATCTTAAACAACAATCATATTATACTCCAAAAAATATAGAATATTACGCTTCTATATTGGAATCAACTTTTAGAAATATACCAATATTTTCTATTCCTGGAAATCATGATCTAACAAAATCCTCTATGGATTTATTTCATGAGTCAGCTTACAATTTATTAGTAAAAGCAACTAAAGGAATGATAGATGTGTCTAATATAAATTATGAATATTCTGATAGGATTTCTATTTCCGGCATTCCTTACTATGCTACAAATGAAATAAGAGAGCGTTTATCTAAATTTCAATTAGATAAATCAAAAACAAATATTATGATGCTACATTCAGATATATTTAAAGATTCTTCAGAAGTAGATTGGTATTTAGAAAACTATATTACACATAAAGAGGTTATTGAGCTTAATCCAAATTTAGACGCTGTTCTTATGGGTCATATTCATAAAGAAACTTCTCCATACAATATAGAACATTCCAGAAAAACATGGTTTAGTAAACCTCATGCTTTTTCACGTATGACTAAAGAGTATTTATCAAAGAAACAAATTGAAGAATCATATCCAAGTTATACTTTAATAGAAATTGACACAAATGGAGATATTCAATCAGCTGAAACAAAAAGAATTACAGTTTATCCTGCTTCAGATTTTATAGATTTTAAAGAATTAGAATTAATTAAAGAAAGATCTAATAAGTTTTCTTCCTTTATTGCACAAATCCAACAAACTTTTGGCACAGTTAATGATTCATTTTCATTGGAAAATCCAGACGAATTGTTTGCTAAGATTTCTATAGACAAAGAAGTTAGAGAAGTTTTATCTAAGTATTTGGCATAGTATATGGAAAATGGAATAAATATAAAAGATCTTATTAACAGATTTGAGAAATCTAGCCATAAGCTTTCTTATTCAAAATTTAAAAGATGGCAAGATTGTGAATTTTCTTGGTTTGTGGATAACTATATAGAATCAGATGAAACTGAGATAAATCAAAGATATGCTATAACTGGTACAATCATTCAAAGAATATTTCAGGAAATTATAAACGAAAAAATATATACAAAATATTCAAAAGTTTCTCAATTTAATGAATGGATACTTCAAAATGTTAAAGGATTATATGACTGCATTGCTTTTCCAATATCATCTCAACATAATAAGGAAATAAATAATCAACATTATTTTACTACTCCTAAAGGCATATCTGAATTACGACGAGCACAAATAAAATATCCTCTATTTACAATTACATCAGACATAGCTCCAAATTATGTTTCAGAATTAGAGTTAATAAAAGACTATACTTCAATAGAGAATTTAAAATATACAGTAGCAAACATTATAATAGAAAATACTAAAACAATATGTTCTAATCTTAAATTAGATTTGCAAAAAACAGTCTCTGAAATTTACATAAAGTATCAAACTGAAAAAGGTCTAATATTATCTGGTAGAGTAGATTTTATTGAACGCGATTATACATCTGAAAATTATTTTGTATTTGATGGTAAATTTAATTTAAACCAATATGCCGATATTAGGCAATTGATTTATTACTCATATATTATCTATAAAAATCATAATACAATACCATATAAAGCTGGATTTTGCGGATGGAAAGATTCTGAATTCAATGAAGTATCTGTTTCATTAGAAGACTTTAAAAAATTAGAAGAACATCTAATTGAATACGAAAATAGAATTCCCACCATATTAACTTTATTAAAAGATGTAAAATCTGATTATATTACATTAAAGGAATTAAATAAGATATTTAAGACAAATTCTACATATCTTAATTGTAGATTTTGTTCTAGTAAATTATTTTGTTCTAATGCTTACAGCGGTAAGAAATAATTATTATATATTAAGTAAATTATTATAAATATGACTATGGAAAAAAATAAATTTGAACTTTTCTTTGATCAAATAAAATCATTTGATTACAAAAATGCATCTTCTGAGCAAATTCAAGGACTAATAACTCAAGCTGGTGGGTATGAAAAAGAACTTCAATCAGAAAAAGTTAAGTGCGAAACAAAGCTTGAATCAATAAATAATGACATATCTCAAATATCTGAAATTATAAAGCAGCATATTCCAAATATAAATGAAATTTCAATTGAAGAGGCTCAGTCTCAAATTGAAAATGAAATTCAACAAATTGCTTCATCACTTTAATTTTTATAAAATATATGACTATAGAAAATTCTTTACAAAATTTAGATAATTTATTGCTTGAAAATAATGCTGTAAATTTTACATACAATACTAAAAAAGATTATACTAAATCTTCTTTAAAATCTCTTGATTTTACTTTGCCTATTTCTCATTTAAATCAAAAAGCATTACAAGCAGTTAAAATTCTTGAATCTTTTTCATCAAATGAAACTTTAGTTAAATTTGATTTGTTTAGAAATGTAATAAAAGTTTCGGCTCTACACACTACAATGTTTGCTGATGTTTTATTTAAACTTCAAAATCCTATTGAAGAAATAAAAGAAAATGAATATTTTTCTTTTGTTATAGCATCTGATTTATTTATCAAATTCATATCAGTAATAAACGAGGGTGAGCTTAATTTTTCAATAGATTATTCATCACAAACATTAGTATTGAAGTTTCAAACTTTATTAATTAATCTTCAATTAAAAGCTCCTAGTGAATTTTTAGACTACGAATCTCTATTGGAAAAACCTGAATTATGCTCTAATATTTTTTCAACTGATAAAATTAAAAATGCAATTGATTTTTCTAATTTAATTTTTTCTAAAGCTGAGGAAACTAATAAATTAAAAGAAATAAATCTATCAAAAGAATTGGTATTTGCATTAACAACTCAAGTCGGATCTTCTGGTGTAAAATTTGAAAATTTTGGTGAAATAGATTATGTGATTAATCATGGACTAATAAAGGTATTTTCTCAAATGCTTTCTTTATTTAAAGAATCTGATTCTAAAATCTTTAAGACTGATAAATTTATTGTTTTCAAAGATTCTAATATTCTATTTGGAACTCCAATTCCTGTTAATTCAAATAAAGAGCTTAAAACTAAAATAAATAAGGTTTCATTTGAGATGGATGCAATATCTAAAGTTTCTGTGAATAGAAAAACTTTAATACAGTCATTGACAGCTTTATCTATACTATTAAAAGATCTTCAAGACGATTTAGTTAAGTTTACTTTCAATAACAATACTCTTAAGGTATCCGTAATAGATCAAGTTACTAATAAAGAATCATTCGATACATTTACAATAATCTATTCTGGTCCTGAAAAAGTAGTTAATCTTAAGTTTGACAATATTCTTAAAAATCTTAAATTTTTTATTAATAGAGAATTAGTGGATTTTGAGGTTATCGTTTTATCAAACAATAGCAATGGAATACGAATAACTGAAACTCATTTAGGCGTTTCTTATTCAACTTTCTTTATTTCTTGTGAATAAACTATGGCGTATGCTCTTTCTCAAGATTTACTTAAACTGTGTTCATCTAAAATATGCACAACTGAAAATAAAGAAAGAGCAATATCATATATTGGAGAAAAACGAAAATTAAATTCAGCGAATTTTAAATACGTTCCGTTTTTAACTGGAAATTTATCAAAATTCGTATCTGTAAATTCTAGTGTTTTTTCTAAAGATTGGTTGTCTGATAGTTTGTATTTTCCAATAACTTCAATTGAAGATAATAAACTTATTGGATTTGATGTTCGCTATACAGGAAATGATCCAGAAAGGACCAGGTATTATAAATTTAAAGTAGAGAATAGTTCTTTATTTAATTATAATTCTAAATCTCTATTTGAATCTAAAGAGGTCCTATTTGTTTATGAAGGCGTTATAGATTTAGAGACATTAGATTTTTGTCTACAAACACAAAATCAATTTAAAAGTTATTCTCATATTTCGCCATTAACGTGCCTAACTAATTTTAATTATTTTAAGTGTTTATTATGCTCATATTCACATCTTGTTATTGTTTATGATAATGATGAAGCTGGACAGAAAGCAATAAGTCGAATTAGAAATTGGATGGAATTGGAAAATATAAATAATATTCATTTTCTAACTTATTTGTCTAAAGATATAAATGATGCATATAAAATAATGGGCCAAGATCATTTATTTAAGGCTCTTGATAGACTTTATAATGAAATATATGACAACTAGTGGATCAACTCAAAAAAATGTATTTGTATTATTGCGCATAATAGATACAATTGAATATTCTCCTTTATCTCGATCAGCTAAATTTATTCAAATAATAAATACTCTTACTAAAAAACAAAGAGATACTTTATTAGACGGATTTGCAAAGTATTTGGCAAGAGAAATCGCTGATCAAGTTAAAAAAGCAATATTAAGTCAAAAATATGCTGTAGGATATAAACCGCTAACTCCAAAATATTTAGACTACAAAAAAAGGAATAAGCTTGAATTAGGTTTTTGGAGAAGCACTGATTTTTTAGTGCAGCATGTAACTTCCTGGAAATATAAAGGTGTATACAATATTGGATTTCAAAAAACTGTTGCTAATCCAGAGTCCAAGTCATTCCCCACGTATAAAGTAGCCGCCGCATTAGAATTCGGAACAAAAGATAAAACTGGAAAAACATTAATTCCTAGCCGTCCTGTGTTCCGCCCAGTTACAGAAAGTATTTCAAAACGAATAACATACTATTTAGATAAATATTTAGAGTCTATAGATT
>Ga0172376_10008062_pt1 | contig 11075 bp, 7 predicted proteins | sample Lak35m_FD_121114 | JGI IMG/M metagenome (GOLD analysis project Ga0172376, IMG submission 121114) | Freshwater microbial communities from Kabuno Bay, South-Kivu, Congo - kab_092012_35m | ecosystem: Environmental > Aquatic > Freshwater > Lake | place: Democratic Republic of the Congo: South-Kivu...
CCAGGCCGGCGTCCAGCAGTCGGTCACGAGCAAAATCGCCGGCGCCGGAAGATCTGCCTCGATCTCGAGAAAGTCGGTTCCTTCGCGAACGATCTTCACGGTGCCGGCCGCGCCGCCTGGCTCGGGCTTCGGATCCGGCTCTTCCTCCAGCACCACCTTCTTTCGGAAATCAAAATCTTCGCCCCCAAGTTCCTGGAAGATCGCGTCGCGGTCTTTTCGCACCACATAGTCTGAAACCAGCAGCACACGCGGCAACGGCTCGTGCTCCGACTTTGCGATCTGGATGCCCTTCTCTGTCGGCACGACGGCGTATTGCAGCCTGAGCATCGCCAGCGCCGGCCCCAGCTTGTTGAAGCCAACGTATTGCGTGGCGTTATTCGGATCGCCCCCCTGCGTCCAAGTCACAAACTCCGCGTAACGGCGCACCACGCCCGGGTCGAACCCCCAGACGTCGTTCACGCCCATCGACATGGCGCTATTGTGGTTGAGCGGATTGAGGATGCGATAGTCGCCCGGCCGATCTTTGAAGAACCGTTCCACCTCCGGATTCACCACGCTCGCGATATCGAACGTGGACCGCTGCCGGCGGGCCGCGATAAAAACGTCGCCGATCGCCAACACCGCCAAGGCAAACGCCGCCGCCTTCGCATTGCGTTGCGCGAAAAAAAGCAGCGCCGCGGTCACTCCCAGGAGCAGGGTCGCGACGAAGAGCGTCACCGCGGCATTCGAGCAGGCAATCGCGATGAACTGTGGCATCGCATAGGCCCGCGGATCGAGGTAGGTCTCCTTCGTCGCTTGGATCGCTCGCATCAGCGGCCCCAGATCGCGGGCGGCCACCATGCCCGACGCTATAAATGCCCCCGCAGCCGCGACTGCACAACCCAAGGCAAACGACCGCTTCACGCCCGAGGCGATAATCCGCTCGAGGCCGGCCCCAGCCAATAGCGTGGCCAGCACGATCGTCTCGAAGCTGAACTTCGAAATGCTTCGAAACTTGTCGAACCCCGGAACGAGGTCGTAGAGCAGCCGGAAGAGGGGCGTATTTTTGCCCAGGGCAAGCACGAACGTGATCGCGAGCGTGATGAGCAAGGCCCGCTTATGCGCGAGGCGGCCCTGGATCGCGCCATTTGCCGCGAGCACCAGGCCCGCGACACTGAAATAGAGGCACATCTCCCAGAGATAACAGCGGCCCCAATAGGGCACCTGCTGCATGTCGCCAAAAAATCCGGGCGCCAGCAAGGTGAGAAGATTTTCCGGCGGGAAGCCGAACATCGATGCGAATTCCCAGGGCAGGGGGGCATCGCGAATCGTCTCCTTCGCAGCCTGGATGCCGGTGAGCAACTGGACCGCCGCGAGCGCTGCACCGCCTGCATAGATCGCCGCCAGCCCTGCCCCCTGCGCAAACACCCGCCGCCAATCAAAGCCCGACCAATCGAGTCGCAGGAGCGTGTAGATGCCGACAGTGAGCGCGGCATAAAAAACATACTGCGGATGGCCGGCGAAAATCTGCATCGCCACGGCCACCATGCCGAGCAAGACCCACTTCGCCTGCCGGGTGTCGAGCCACTCGTCTACGGCGAGAAAAATGAGCGGCACCCACGTCATCGCGGGAAGGTTTGTGACGTGGCCAGCGTGAATGTGAAGAAAGTGTGGGCCGCTGAACATGATGAGGGCCGCGGCAAGGAACGAGGGAATCGGTCCCAGCCCACGTCGCCAGGCCCAGAGCCACATGAAGGCACCAAGCAGCCACACGCCGATCGCAATCGTCCAGTTAAAGGCAAGCGCCGCCGGTAGCACGAGGAAAAGCCAGTTGACGGGATAGAGCAGGGCCGCCTGCATGCCGCCGAAGTAGGGGGCCCCGCCATAGATGTGAGGATTCCAGAGGGCGATGTTGCCCTTGGCAAGCTCGCGGAAGCCGAAGTCACGCCAGGAGACAAACTGCAGGTAGAGATCGGTATCCTGTGCCCCGAGAACACGGTTGCCGGGAAGAAAAAGCAGCTCGCCGAACATGACGACCACGAGGGCCGCCAGGCCACCGAGGGAACAAGCAACGGAGTGCTTTCCCAGGGCGGCTATCCATGGGACTTTTCTTGACTCGCCCTGCATCGCAGTGTCCCGCGATGGATCGTTTTGTTTCTGACGCTGCCGACTCATAAAAGCCACCCTCGGGGCCCAGAGTTTAACGTCGCGGCCGGTGACACCCACACGCTATTTCGTAGACCGTGTTGGCAGGCTGAAGTTTGGAGTGTTGGTAGGCGGGACTTCATCCGGGGCCGTTTGCGAGCCGACGTTTGTTGCGATTGCCGTCGGGCTCTTCCTCGATTCGGTCTGGCTCACCGCCCGGCCGCGGCTGCACGAGAACGCCACGAATCGGCTGCATGGCGGCCGCCGTGCTCCTCGGCATGGCCTGCATCGAACGGCAGAAGGTGTGGGCCAATCCACTCGCGCTCTGGGAAGATACGTTTCGCAAAAACCCGGCGGCCTACACACCGGCCTCCGGCCTCGCGGAGGCGCTTCGCGAGGCTGGGCGGTTGCCCGAGGCCGAGAAACTCGCCCGGAAGTCGATCCGGCTATCGGAGGAGAAACGGGGCGAAGCCTGGGCCGGGCTCGCGCTCATCCTCGACGCCCAGGGCCGGGTGCGGGTGCTCGCAATGGAGCGGGGCTACGCGGAGGAATGGGGGCGGTTGCTGCGTAGGACAGGCGTCTCCACCTGTCCATGACAAAGACAGGCTGAAGCCTGTCCTACCTTTGGTTACACTCTGCGAACTATGGGGACCAGCAAAAAACTGACGAGGCGGCGGCGTGAGGACGAGTCTCGCGACGCCTTTTACGAACAGACGCCAGACGCCGACCAGACCCCGGCGCCCGTAAGTCGCATCGATCGCTGGCGCACCCGAATCTTCCAGGCCGCGCTGATCATCCTCGCCGGCCTCTGGATCTACTCGCCCACCTACCACGGCGACTGGCTCTGGGACGACGACCAGCTCCTCACGCAAAACCTCACCGTGCAGCACCGGGTCTCCCCCGACCCGAACGTGCCGCCCGACAGCCTGCGATCGCTCGCCAAGCTCTGGTTCAACCCCGACGGCGCCGACTACTTCCCGCTCTCCTACACGGCGCTCTGGGCGCAGTGGCCCTTGTTCGGGCTGCAATCCACCGGCTACCACGTCACCACGATCCTGCTGCACATCGCCGGCTCGCTGCTTGTCTGGGCGCTGCTCGCAAAAATGAAAATCCCCGGCGCCTGGCTCTCGGGACTCGTGTTTGCGATTCATCCGGTCTGTGTGGAGAGCGTTGCCTGGGTGTCGGAAACGAAAAACACGCTCTCGCTGCCGCTCTTTCTCATCTCCGCGATCTGCTGGGTGGGCCAAGACGACGAAGCCGACACCGCCAAGCGGCAGCGGCTCTACGGCCTCTCGATCGTCTTCTTCCTACTGGCGATGTTTGCCAAGACGTCGATCGTTGCCTTCCCCGTGATCACGCTGCTCTACGCCTGGTGGAAGCGGGGCACGGTCACGAAGAACGACCTGATCCTCGCCGCACCGCTCTTCGCGATCTCGATCGCGCTGGGCCTCGTGACGATGTCGTATCAATGGAGCCGGGCGATCGGGCAGGAAAAGATCATCGTGGGCGATCTTTTCTCCGTGGGCGGCTTCGCCTCGCGGACGGCGATCGCCGGCATGGCGATTCTCCACTATCTCGCGTCGATCGTCTGGCCGGTGAACCTGCTGCCGATCTACCCGCGCTGGGAGGTCGATCCGCCCAAGGCCTGGATGTTTCTCGCCTGGCCGGTGATCTTCGGCGCGGCCTGGTGGATGTGGACGAACCGCGACGCCGTGTCTCCGCCCAATTGGGGCCGCCATGCGATCTTCGCCCTCGGCTTCTTCCTGCTGATGGTGGCGCCGGTGCTCGGCTTCGTGACGATCTCCTACATGCGGATCACATGGGTGGCCGACCACTTCATCTACCTGCCGATGATCGGCATCATAGCGCTCGTCTGCGCCGGTGCGATGCAGCTTTTTGGCCATGCCCAGGAGACATCGAAGCCCACGTTTCTCGCCGGCGGCGCCCTCCTCTTGGCCGCGCTCGCGATCCTCTCCTTCCGCGACGCGGTGAACTGGATGGATGAAGACCACATGTGGGAATACACGCTCAAGCACAACTTCGACGCCTGGCAGGCCCACAATCGGCTCGGCGCGAAGAAGTTTGCCCGCGGCGACGTAGACGGCGCCCACTTCCACTTCCAGAATTCCACGCGGCTGCGGCCCGACCTCGGTGAGACCCACAACAACCTCGGCACCACGCTCTCGGCGCGGGCGCAGATGTTTGCCCAGCGCGGCGACCAGGGGGCGGCCAAGCGCGAGATGGACGCGGCGATCGAGCAGTTTGCCGAGGCCTGCCGCGTGACGCCGCATGTGCCGGCGATCCACGTGAATCTCGCCAACGCGCTGGCCGCCGCGGGACGCTTCAACGAGGCGGCCGACAAATACAAGGAACTGCTCAACAAGGAGCCGGGCAATCCGGCGCTGATGAACAACTACGGCGTGGCGCTCTACAAGCAGGGCAAGAAGGAAGAGTCGATCGTGCAGTTCAAGAGGGCGCTCGAGATCGCGCCCAATCTGAAGGATGCACGCGAGAGCCTGGCCGTGGCGCTCGGCGAGAAGCCCGATCCCGCGGCGAATCAACCGGCGCAGCCGGCGGCATCGCCGCCGCCGGGCGGGCAGCTGGAGCTCGGCCCGCCGCCGACCTCCCCCACGCTCGGCCCGGCGCCGCTGCCGTAAGCGTCCCTAGGGGGTCGACGCGTGCTGTTTGCGGCCTACGGAAGCCCGCAGCGCAAGCGAGGTTCATGCGCTCTCCACCCCATCCAATGCCGCCCAACCCGCCCCTCGAAAAACCTCCCCAACTCACCTCGCTTGCGCGTCGGGCTTTCGTGGGATTCGCCGAACGAATTACCGGCCGAGCCACGTGACTCGCGCGAGGTGCAACAGCTCGCCGATGCTGCGCTTGCTCTCCGCGAAATCTGCCTTGCTCGTGCCGCGCGTCCGATCCGTAAACGTGATCGGCACCTCCACGATCCGGCCGCCGGCGCGGTGCACTCGCCAGAGGAAGTCTTCCTGAAACGCATAGCCCTGCGCAAAGGGCTCTTGGCTGATCCGGTCAAGCAGCGAAAGCCGCACCGCTCGAAAGCCTCCCGACGAATCCCGCGCCGGCACCCAGAGCACCCAGCGGGTGAACCAGCAGACAAGCCAGCTCGCCACGTGCCGTGAGAGCGGCCAGCCCACCGTGCGGCCGCCCGGCACGCGGCGCGAGCCGATCGCCACGTCGGCCGGCTTGCCCCCGACCGGGTCGAGCGCCGCCAACAACCGCGGAATGTCGGCGGGATCGTGGCTGAAATCGGCGTCCATGTTGACGGAGACCTCGAAGCCGCGGCTCTTCGCGGAGCGGAAGCCTTCGAGGATCGCGCTGCCGAGCCCGCGCCGGCCGCGCCGCACGAGCACGTGCACCCGCGGGTTGTGCTCGGCCGCGCGGAGGGCGATCTCGCTCGTGCCGTCGGGCGAGCTGTCGTCGACGATGAGCAGCTGCACGTCGGGATCGGCCGCGAGCACGGCGTCGATCAGCGCGGCGATGTTTTCCCGCTCGTTGTAGGTGGCGGCCTGGACGAGCACGCGGCCCGGCGGCCAATCGTCGCGGGAATGGAGGTCGGGGGTCATGGCAGGCTGAAGCCTACCCTACTTGTCGCCGCGGCGGAGGCGGGCGAAGAGGCTGCGGTAATCCCCCGGACGCACGGTGAAGATCGACTTCTTGAAGATGTCGGACGGATGCTCCACGAGATCCTCCTCGATCACCACCATGTCGCTGTCGTCGGGCTCGCCGGCCGCGTCGGCAGGCGGCTCCGTCACGGCCAGCGCGATCGGACGCTCCGCGTCGGCAGCCGCGGCCACTCGCGCCGGCGGCTGCGGCTGCGGCAGTTCGAGGGCATCAAGCTGCCGCGCCATTGACAGCCCCTCGCGGCTCGACACGTGGGCATGGGCGCTGAAATCGTCCGGGCCGCGCATCACGAAGCGTTCCACGACGCGTTCCTCCTGCTCGAAATATTCCTCGAACGGATCGGCATACGGATCAAACACGAGCTCCACCTCCGGTCCATGCCAGGGATCAGTGCCTGCCGCGCAGCCAGACTTCTCGGCCCGCAGCGACTCGGCCGCACGGCCCGCCCCTTCGAGCACGCCCTGCTCGAGGATGGTGTCGTCGACGCCCAGGTCGTCCATGCCAAGATCATCGGCCGCAGCATGGGCCGGCTCGCCGAACGTGCCAAACTCGATCACGCCCATGCCGTCGGCAAACGAATCCACCTCGCTCTCGGCCGGAAACTCGATGCCCGCATGCCGCGCCGGCTCCTCGCCACTGCGGGCGCCCGCCGCCGCGGAGCCCTGCGCGAGCGCCGCGGGCGCCGGCAGCCGCTGGATCTCCTGCCAGGCCGCGGCGATGTCGGTCGGCGCGACCCGCGTGCGGCCCGCCTCCGCCACGAGCACGAGCGCCAGATCACAGATCTGATTGATGAGCCGCGGCACGCCGTCAGACGCCGTGAAGACGGCATCGTCGCAGCCGGGCTCGAACTGGCTCTCCCAGTCGAGCGACGCCATCCGCATCTGCGTGCGCACGAAAGCCGCCGTCTCAGCATGATCGAGTGGCTCGAGATAAAACCGCCCGCCGATCCGCTGCGAGAGGCTCTCCATCTTGGGACTGCCGAGGATCTCCTCGAGCTCGGCCGTGGCCGCGAGCACGATGTGGACGGCCGGCAGCGGCGTGGGGATGTTGGTCAGAAGCCGCAACTCTTCGATGAGCCGCGTGGGGAGCGTGGTCGCCTCGTCCACGAGCACCACGAGCCCGGAGCCCGTCGCAGCCAGGCCGCGGATCCGCTCGACCACGCCGATCCGCAGTTCGGCCTCGTCGATCCCGCGGTAGGGCTCGCCGATCTCCGCGAGGATCGATTGCCAGAGGGCGCGACGCGTGCAGATCCGCGCCCCCGAAAGCAGCGCTACGTCGAAATCGTCGCGCACGCTCTCGGCCACCTTCGCCAACAAGAGCGACTTGCCGGTGCCCGGCGGCCCGACCACGAGACCGATCCCCTCGCCGCGGCGCACGAGCCGGTCGAGCCCGTGGAGCGCGGCATCGATCTGCTTGGCCGCGTGGTAGAAGTCAACGCGGGGCGCGGCGAGAAAGGGACGGCTCGATGGGTGGCGGCGGGGTGCGATCATCGCGGGCAATGGTTCCGAGGTGGTCGGCGAAACGACTCTGTTGTTTCGACCAACCCCGGCCGCTTCCTGCACCATCTGCCGGCGACGTAGACTTTTCCGACTAGGCCGGTAGGGTAGGCTTGAGCCTGCCACGCTGTATCCCCATATGTTCCACATCAAAATCTGCGGCGTGACCACGCCCGCCGACGCGCGGCTCGCGGCCGAGGCCGGCGCCGACGCGATCGGCCTCAACTTCGTCGCCAGCTCGCCGCGGCGGATCAACGCGGCCACCGCCCACGCCATTGCGGCCGCGCTGCCCGCGGGCGTCTTGAAGGTGGGCGTGTTTGCCGGGATGCCTGCCGACGAGATCCGGCGGATCGCCGCCGAGGCCGCGCTCGACGCCATCCAGCTCCACGGCCTGCTCGCCGGCGATGCGAGCGCCACCGACCCACCCGAATGCTGCGCCGAGCTCGCCGGCCTGCCGGTGATCCGCGCCGTGCGCCTCGAGCCACACGAGGCCGACCCGCTCGCCGCCGCCCGGGCATGGATCGCCGCAGCACGCGCCGCCGGCAACCCGCCGGCGATGGCGATCGTCGATGCGGCGGTGGCCGTTTCGCGTGAAACCGGCGCGACCGCGCTTGGCGGCACGGGCGCGACCGTCGATTGGAGTGCGTTTGCGTCGGCGCCGCCGCTTGGCATCCCCGTCGCCCTGGCCGGCGGCCTCACGCCGGAGAACGTCGCCCTGGCGATCCGCGAGAGCGGCTGCCGCGCGGTGGATACGGCCAGCGGCGTGGAAGAGGCTCCCGGTCGCAAAGACCCTGCCAAAGTACGGGCTTTCGTGAAGGCGGCCCGCGCTGCGTTAGGCTCGTCTACCCAAGGCGGTTAGGAGGGGTATCATGAGGGCGTCTTTGAGACCCCCTTCATTCCCGCCCCCAACGGTCTCATTCCGTTCACTTTCTTCTGTCCGGTTTCCATTTCAGGAGGTTCCCGTGGCCCACGTTGAAACCCGTCTGCCGTATAAAGTTGCCGATCTCTCACTCGCCGATTGGGGCCGCAAGGAGATCATGCTGGCCGAGAACGAGATGCCCGGCCTGATGGCGCTGCGGGAAAAGTATGGCCGCTCGAAGCCGCTTGCCGGTGCCCGCATCGCCGGCTGCCTCCACATGACGATCCAAACGGCAGTGCTCATCGAGACGCTCAAGGAGCTCGGCGCCGAAGTCACCTGGAGCAGCTGCAACATCTTCTCGACCCAGGACCATGCCGCCGCCGCCATCGCCAAGGCGGGCTTCCCGGTCTACGCATGGAAGGGAATGACCAACGAGGAATTCGATTGGTGCATCGAGCAGACGCTCTTCTTCCCCGACGGCCAGCCGCTCAACATGATCCTCGACGACGGCGGCGACCTGACGTCGATGGTGCACAACAAGTATCCGGAGCTGCTGGGCGGCATCCGCGGCCTCTCCGAGGAGACCACCACGGGCGTGCACCGGCTCTACCAGATGCACGAAAACGGCGACCTCAAGCTGCCGGCGATCAACATCAACGACTCCTGCACCAAGAGCAAGTTTGACAACCTTTACGGCTGCCGCGAGAGCCTGGCCGACGGCATCAAACGGGCCACCGACGTGATGGTGGCCGGCAAGGTGGTGGTGGTGTGCGGCTACGGCGACGTCGGCAAGGGCTCGGCCCATGCCATGAAGTCGCTGGGCGCCCGCGTGATCGTGACCGAGATCGACCCGATCAACGCCCTGCAGGCGGTGATGGAGGGCTTCGAGGTGACCACGATGGAAGAGGCCGCTCCCCGGGGCCAGATCTTCGTGACGGCCACCGGCTGCCGCGACGTGATCCTCGGCAAGCACATCGAGAAGATGCCCAACGATGCGATCATCTGCAACATCGGGCACTTCGACCTCGAGATCGACGTCGCCTGGCTCGACGGCACGAAGGGCATCAAGAAGGTGGAGATCAAGCCGCAGGTGGATCGCTACACGCTCCCCTCGGGCAACTCGGTGATCGTGCTGGCGGAAGGCCGGCTCGTGAACCTCGGCTGCGCCACCGGCCACCCGTCGTTTGTGATGAGCACGAGCTTCACCAACCAGGTGCTCGCCCAGCTCGCCCTCTGGAACGAGACCGACAAGTACGACGTGGGCGTGCATCTCCTGCCCAAGAAGCTCGACGAGGAAGTGGCCCGCCTCCACCTCGACAAGCTCGGCGTGAAGCTGACGAAGCTCACGAAGGAGCAGGCCGAGTATCTGCACGTGCCGGTCGAAGGGCCGTTCAAGCCGGAATACTACCGCTACTAATCTCACGCCCGTGGGGCGCATGACGAGCGATCAGGCGGGGGCGTCGCGAAAGCGACGCCCCCGTTTTTTGTTTCTCGTGAAACCAACAAAAAAAAGGTGTCAGGACTCTTTTCTTCCCAAAAAATTCTTGTGCCGGAGCGAGACTGCGGAAAAGAGTCCTGACACCTTTTTTTTGTCGTGCTACGATTCCGGCTTCGAATTTCTCCCCCCGAAGCAAGGACAAGCATGCCCACCGTCGCCCCGCTCCGCGGCCTCCGCTACGACCCCAAGCACGTCGGCGCCCTGTCGCAGGTGATCGCGCCCCCCTACGACGTGATCGACGCCGCCCTCCAGACGAAGCTCTACGAGCGGCACCCGGCCAACGTCATCCGGATCGAGCTCAACCGCGAGGAGCCGGGCGACAGCGAGACCTCCAACAAATACACCCGGGCCGCCAAGTTTCTCAAGGAATGGCGCGACCAGGGGGTGGTGATGCAGGAGCCGGCGGCAGCCCTCTACGTCTACCACCAGGAGTTCGAGGTGGAGGGGCAGAAGCACGTCCGCCGCGGTGTGATGGCCCGGGTGCGGCTGGAGCGATTCGGCACCGGCAACATTCATCCCCACGAGGAGACGATGAGCGGCCCCAAGCAGGACCGCCTGCTCCTCACGCGGGCCTGCAAGGCAAACCTCAGCCAGGTCTTCGGCCTCTACCCCGACCCGCAGGGAGAGGTGCAGGCTCTGCTCGACAAGGCTGTGGCCGGGCAGCCGCCGCTCGAGGCCACCGACCACTTGGGCGTGAAGAGCTGGATGTGGCCGCTCGCCGACGAGGCCGTGGCCGCGAAGGTGGCCGGGCTCATGGGCCCCAAGCCCGTCTTCATCGCCGACGGCCACCACCGCTACGAGACCGCCTGCAACTACCGCGACGAGGTCGCGGCCCAGCATGGCGGCACTCTGCCCCCGGACCACCCGGCGAACTTCGTGCTCATGATGCTCGTGGGCATGAGCGACCCCGGGCTCGTGGTGCTCCCCACCCACCGGCTTTTCGTGGAGCCAGCCGTGGCCACGGCCAAGGATCTAGCCGCCAAGCTCGGCGACTGCTTCACCACCGAAGCCGCCGGCAAGGGACCGGCCGCGGCAGACAGCGTGTGGGAAACGATTGAGACCGAAGACGAGCAGGGCACGCTCGGCCTCTATACTGCCGGCGACCAAGCCTGGACGCTCGCCCGGATCACGCCCGCCGGCCGGGCCCGGATGGACCAGGTGGCCGCCGACCACGGCCCCGCCTGGCGGAACCTCGGCGTCTCGATCCTCCACCGGCTCGTGATCGGCGAGCTGCTCGGGGCCAAGCAGATCCCGACGCCGGGCTACGTGCACCTCGTCCGCGAGGTGGTGGACGGCCTGGGCACGGGCACCTATCCGCTGGCCGCCCTGGTGATGCCCGCGAGCGTGGAAGACATCCGCAAGGTGAGCGAGACCGGCGAACGCATGCCGGCCAAGAGCACCTACTTCTACCCGAAGCTCGCCAGCGGCCTCGTCTTCAACCCGCTCGAGTAAG
>Ga0172376_10008064_pt1 | contig 11069 bp, 11 predicted proteins | sample Lak35m_FD_121114 | JGI IMG/M metagenome (GOLD analysis project Ga0172376, IMG submission 121114) | Freshwater microbial communities from Kabuno Bay, South-Kivu, Congo - kab_092012_35m | ecosystem: Environmental > Aquatic > Freshwater > Lake | place: Democratic Republic of the Congo: South-Kivu...
GCGCAGCAGCATGGGGTGGTTTGGAGCCTGCCCCTGCAGGCCGGCTCCGGGAGGCCAAACTCCCATCCTCGATACAGTTGCGTCAGTGTTCATAGAGAACGTTTGACTCGTGGCACAAGTAGGTGTAGAGCTTTTCCAGGTCGCTGTCCTGGTAGGGAATGACCTGGCTGAGAAAGCTGTAAAGGTTGCTGAAGGCTTGCAGCTTGCCGCGCCAGAGATCAACTTCTTCAGCATCCTGTGATTGGAGCTGAACAAAGCGGGCTCGTGCCTGATCCAGAACGGCATTCATCGCCTTGTGATCGCCAGGACTCTGGCGGCGCTTCGGGGCAAAAAAGACCCTGCAGAAGTCAACGACTTCAGTCTGAAGGTAGAGGCCAGGCGCGTCGAGCTCGGCCTGCAGTGCATACAGTCTGTCTGAGTCGACCTCCTCGCCGATCACGGCGCCGTCATAGTATTGCTTGAAGGCTTCCTGGATCTCTTCTGGATTGTTGACAAAATCCAAGACGAAGGTGTCATCCTTGAGCGGATGAGTGCGATTCAATCGCGACAGGGTCTGAACAGCCTGGATCCCTGAGAGTCGCTTGTCGACATACATGGTGTGAAGCAAGGGCTGATCGAAGCCGGTCTGGTATTTTTCGGCCACCAACAGCACTTGATATTCAGGCGTTGCGAAGGCATCGGGTAGATCTTTTTCTTTAATACCACCATTCATGTCAACTTCCGTGTAGCTGATATTGGGAAGCTTATCGTCTTCAACCTTGCCGGAAAAAGCGACCAGGCTGCGGATCGGGTATCCCTGGGCTTGGATGTATTGATCGAATCCCTGCTTGTAGCGCACCGCCTCCATTCGCGAGCCTGTCACCACAATCGCTTTGGCATGGCCACCGATCTTATGGCGGGTGGAGACATAGAAGTGCTCCACCATCACTTCGGTTTTCTGGGATATGTTATGGGGATGCAGCTTCATGAAGCGGGCCAGGGCCTTGGCGGCTTTCTTGCGCTCCACGTGCGGGTCCTGCTCCGCCTTCTTCAACAGCTTGTAGTAGGTCTTGTAGGTGACATAGTTCTTTAGTACATCTTCGATGAAGCCTTCATCGATGGCCTGCCGCATGGTGTAGCGGTGGAAGGCTTCACCTTTTCGGCCAAACAACGCGAGCGTTTTGTATTTAGGTGTAGCCGTGAAGGCGAAGAAACTGATGTTCGGTTGCCGGCCGCGCTTAGCCATGGCTCGAAAGACACCTTCCAGGGCAGCATCCTCCTCCTCTTCCTCCAGCTGCTTGGCCTTTTGCCGCAGGGCTGCACCTCCCAGCACCCCTTTCAGTTCGGTGGCCGACTCGCCAGACTGAGAGCTATGGGCCTCATCAATGATCACCGCATACTTGCGTGTCGGCAGATGATCTTGGCCGGCCTGGCCTCGTTCCTCATTGAGCTTGGCCAGCTGCTCACTGACAAACGGAAATTTTTGCAGGGTGGTGATGATGATTGGCACACCAGCCTGCAGAGCTTCGGCGAGCTGGCGTGAATCCTCATCAATCTTCTGCACCACGCCCTGACGGTGGTCGAATTGATAAATGGTGTCTTGCAGCTGGCGATCGAGGACCAGGCGATCGGTGATCACCACAACACTGTCGAACAGGCGCTGATCCTGATCGTTGTGAAGGCTGGAGAGGCAGTGCGCCAGCCAGGCGATCGTGTTGCTTTTGCCGCTACCGGCGGAATGTTCAATCAGATAGTTGTGGCCTACTCCTTCACGGACGACGGCCGCAAGGAGCGTCCTGACAGCTTCCAGCTGGTGGTAGCGAGGAAAGATCAGGGTTTCCTTGCGGATCTTCTTGCCTTGCTCGGAGGTCTTCTCCTCCACAGAGAGATGCACAAAGCGGGCCAGCAGATCGAGCAGGCTGTCACGCTGCAGCACCTCTTCCCAGAGATAGGCCGTCTTGTAGGTTCGGCCTTCAGGATCAGGTGGATTGCCAGTGCTGCCCTTGAAGCCTTTGTTGAAGGGGAGAAAATGGGTGGAGGATCCCGCCAGCTTGGTGGTCATGTGGGCTTCTTCCGTATCCACCGCGAAATGCACCAGGCTGCGCTTGGCAAACACAAAGATCGGTTCACGCGGATCACGATCCTGCCGGTATTGATTGATCGCGTGCTTGACGGTCTGCCCTGTCAGTGGATTCTTGAGTTCCAGCGTGACCACAGGGATGCCATTGACCGACAGCACCACATCCAGCGACTGCTCAGAGCGGGGGCTGAAGTGCAGCTGGCGCGTGAGGCCGACGCGATTGGCCTGATAGCGCGCCTCCAGCTCAGGATTGAGCCCATGGGCGGGGCGGAAGAAGGCGATCCGCAGGGTTTTGCCGAAGCATTTGAAGCCATGCCGCAGGGTGGCCAGCGCTCCCTGGCTGTCGAGCCATTTGCACAGCGCCTCCAGCACGCGTGGGCCGGTCTGCTCGCCGTGCAGGGCCTCCAGCTTGCTCCAGATCTGCGGTTGGGTGGCGCGAATGAAGGCCAGCGCCTCTTCGGGGAAGATGGCCCGCTCGCGATCAAAGCCATGGCCATCCACCGCTGTGTAGCCAGCGGCGAGCAGCTGGGCTTCGATCACCGTCTCAAAGGCGGTTTCCGAGACGCGCTTGTCGCTCATCGGCCCGGAGGTGCCGCCTGTGGCGGTGGGGCGTCATCGCCGGCCAGCAGCGGTTTGCCGTTCTGCCAGGTGACGGCGTAATGCCCCAGCTTTCGCTTGGTGTCCAGCGCCTTGGCGACGGACTGGCCAAGGGCTTCCAGCAGCTGGCGGCCATATTCCGAGGGGCTGGCCTGGGGGGTGGCAGTTGACGTCATGCCTGGGCCTCGTGGAGCAGCAGCTGATACCAGCTGGGATCGTGGATCGTGCGCGTCAGCCCATTTTGCTCGAACACCAGCACCGGGCGGGCTGCGTGGTTCATGAAGCAGGTGCAGCGATCCACCCGATGGCTGAAGTCCTCCAGCAGGTGCCGCAGACTACGGGGAAAGCGTCGCAGGATATCGGACTGGGGGATGTTGTTGCCGCCGTGGGCCACGCGTTCAGCCACCCGCAGGGCCGACATTTCCGCACTGGGCAGCGCCAGGTAGATCAGTTCCACCCGCCAGCCCTGCTGTCGTAACCGCTCCACAAGTCGCAGATAGGTGCGGCCGGCGAGGGTGGTCTCAAAGGCAAAGCTGTCGCGGGCCGCGATGCGTGTTTCGAGTTCCCGCAGCACAAGGCGGCTGGCCGCCAGCAACTCACGCTCGGGCGCCAAGGGGGCCAGGCCAGCGGCGATCAGGTCTGCATTGATGAAGTGGGTGCAGCCAGCGGCGCGGGGCAGGAACTCCAAAGCGAAGGTGGTTTTGCCGGCGCCGTTGGGGCCGGCGATGATCCAGCAGGTGTTTGCTTGTGAGGAATTGCTTTTGATACTTCTAATCGACATCATATCGGGTGGGTTGCAACTCGCGACGCACCATCTCCGTAGCGCTGCCAAATCTCGCCTGTGATAGGAACCAGCGCTCGCACAAAGATCCGAAGCCCTGGCATGCTATTAACCCATTCGTGATTTCCAGATTTCTGATGCCGCCCCCTCAACGTCAAGATATGACTTGGGTAGCAGTGGCGTTCTCGCTGGTGCTTTGGTTTTATCCCATTCTAATATATATCCATTCTTGTCTTTGCGTTTGATCTTCGATCCAGCTCCAAGGCTAATGGAAAAGAGATCCAGGAACCGCCTAGCCCCAACGCCAGTAAATGGTTCAAAGAGGACATTTGTAGTATTAGCGGCATCTACGCTTTCCGTCTTAGGAGTAATGGCGTCCGAGTGGAGCTCAAAAGCGCTGCTTTTGGGATACGGCTCAACATAGACTACCCGTTCTATCCCGGCATCAATAATATGCTTTGCGCAATTGTGACAAGGGAAAGTGGTGCAGTACAGTGTTGCTCTATCTGTTGCAATGCCAATCCGTGCGCACGACAGTAACGCATTCATCTCGGCATGAACGACTCTGCCATACTCAGTAAGATCAGATAGCCTGCTGCTTTTTACGATTTCCTCGATGGCTTTTCGTTCTGAGTCGTCTGCCGCTAAAGACTTCATGAGTTGGCTTGTAATCTCATCAATTATTTCGGTTTGAGCAAGTTTATTCGAGTCAGATCCCTTCTTATAGTCTTTCCCGCCAGGTACGTCATACGCTTCACCGCTCTCTGGATTTATCTTTGTCCAATACTGTCCTCCACCGGGCCTTGGATCATTCGCTCCGGTTGCCACAATCTGGTAATTGGCCGTTATTACCGCACCCACCTGCCGAGAGAGGTCACTAGACCTTATAGATGAACTAAAAGCCATAAACATCGCAAACTTATCGAAAGTTGGTCCCCGAAATGGATTTGAGAACAAAAGCTCGAGAAATCTCTGCAAAGTGTTCTTGATGTAATCATTTTTATTGCCAAAGTTTATAAAGAAATCCGAGAGATGATATGTATCTCTTGTCTTTTGTCCATAGTCTGCTCTCTCGTCTTCGTCAATGCGGATTAGTTCTTCCGCATGTGCCTGTGAAACACCCTTGTCGGCGACGAGGAAGTTATGTCTTCGCAAAACATCGGCATGGATACCTATGAGGTAAAAGCCGTTCCCGTATATTCGACGGAGATACTCGACTTCAGCGGGATGCTTAAGTGAATTTACGATGTAAGCGATTTTGGCGCAGCCCCTTTGTCCCCTGGATTTAATCTGATCTGCAACGCCGGCAGCAAGTATGGCATTATTTCCCGTATCCTTGCGAATCTGATCACCGGCTTTCATGTATTCAGTTGTTCGAATATACCAGTCTTGCTGGCTGCTTGGATGTGGCAAAAGCTCGGAGACGCGAATGTCCTCGCATTGATATCCAAAGATTCGCAGGCGATCCCTAAGCGGTTCGAGTACTCGATTGGATTCGGTTCCAACCGGATTAACAATGCCAATAACTAGTTCCGTATCTGAAAACTTGTTTAGAAGATAACTACTCTCGATCGTACTTGTGGCTGAGCTCTCTTGAGCAGACACAGCCTCGTCGCTGGCTGCCACGAGAGCTTCAGTATTGTTGAGTTCTGCAAATTCATTTGGATAGAGAAGATGGGGGACGCTATTGCGAAGCTTCTCGAGGCCAGGGCTCTTCCCTTGAAACTGGATTGTTCCTGTACTTGTGAACCAATTAAGAACTCCACCCTCAATGCGCAATACCTTCTTGTGTTGACTTTCTTCTGACCACTCGCCACCAAGTGAGCTCAACTTGGATTTCAGTTGTTCGAATGAATCAGTGAACTTAATCGTCATGAGACCTCTTTTCGATGGTAATTTGCCCATTGACTGCGGAACTGATCAGAGCAGCGCGGCGCTCGGAAAGCAATCGAATCGACTTGGATATGTTTTCATGGACTGGAGTGACCCTAGCGGTTTGCCGCCTAAGGAATGAGACAATCTCCTCTTGTTCGGCAATTGGCGGAAGAGGGATGTGAATCTCCCCATATCGGCTCGGACTCAAATTGGCTTGGCCGATGGCTGGGATAGCATTCTTCCTGGCGAAGAGCAGAAACTGTGTGGAATTCAAAAGAGTGTTCAAATACTCTGGTAAAGCCAGATGATTTGTTCGAAGCCGAACTAGATAGGAGGCAAATGTCAACGGTTCCTCTGGGTCAAAATCCACTAGACCAACCTTGGCAATCTGGTCGAGGCTATTCGTTCGATTGAAGACCAGATCGTTTCGCCTTAATAGCAAGCTCTCATCGACCTCGGTAATCATGCCAGACTTGGAAATGTCAATCCGGCCATCAATAATACAGCTCATGCGAAGAACTGCAATGTCTCCCTCATCTCTAATGCTTTCTGATAGTCCATAGTCCGAGCTCGCCCAGGTTCGCTTTAGTTGCGGAGTATCCCAATGTCCTGGAATCCTCCCCAGCCAATCCTGCCCTGAGTCTTTGAGTGGCGCGTCGGGGTTGAGCCCTCGCGTGACGACACGACTGATGAGGGCGATCCGCTTTTCTTCCAGTAGCGCCAGCATGCGTTCCTTCTCGGCAATCAGCCTATCGATTCGAGCGGTTTCGCGGTCGAGGTAGTCGGCGATGAGGTGTTGGCAGTCCTCACTGGGAAAAAGCATCAACACTGAACGCAAGTCTTCAGCAGACAACTCCATGAAGGTCGAGCCGCGGCCTAATGCTTCCAGTGCGGGGCGCAAGTGAATCAAGGCGTAATAGTAGAAGCGCTCGTCGATTCCATCGAATTTTGTCAGCAGAAAGCATCCCTGATTGCAGGCTGCCGGCGCACTAAGAATTGCGGTTTGACCAATCGGGGCCCTTTTCGATAGGACAATAGGTCCCGTTTCGGCGAGGCTGACACCGCAGCTTCTGTAACCATCTTCTGTGATGCGACGGCGAGTCTGGTTGACGTAGCGATCGGAGAGGCTGCCGAGATCTTCCGGTGTCAACCAATTGATTTCGCCATCCCAGTACTCTGCAACGCTGCTCGAAGGCGTTGCTCCAGACCTTGTTTCGAATAGAAAGCGAAGGCGCCGCGATGTTGGAGCACCCGAAATGGCTGGTGTCACTTTGTTACCTCACCCAGTAAATCCAGGATCCACTGCTCCACCTCAGCCAGCTCCGCATCAATCTCCTCCAGCGGCCTTGGCGGTTGATACTGGAAGAACACGCGATTAAAGTTGATCTCATAGCCCACCCTGCCAATGCCGCCATCCAGTTCGTCGACGGTTTCCCGATCGATCCAGGCGTCCGGCACATAGGGCAGCACTTCGCGCTGCATGTAGCTGATGATGTCCTCCTTCAGGGGGATGGATTCGGCATCCTTGAGGTTGGAGTCGTCTTCGTATTCGAAGGTGCCGCCCTGGCCGTCGCTGTGGAGCCCCAGCAGGCCATACAGCTGTTCCTGGCTGAGATCCTCAGGCAGGGTCTGATTGGGAAACAGATCGTCCCTGTGCAGCGACAGTGCTTTGTGCTGTTTGGCGATCACCGGCGCCGCCTCAGGATCGGAACTGGTGAAGCACTCACGGAAGATTTTCCTTTGCGCTGTGCCCTTGGCCCTCTTGGCCCAGCCTTCGATCCCCCTGGGCAGGCGCTTGAACAGACCCTGCACTTCCTCCCAGCTGTCGTTCCAATCGAGCTGGGGTTCGCTGCCGAACACCTCCTCCACCATCTGCAGGGCATCAAACAGCTCCGGGCAGGTGTCCAGAAAGCGCTCGCGGGATTCCGGCGTGATTTCAAACCGCAGCCGCAACGGACGCAGCAAGCTGATGCGGAATAGCCGAAGTCGTCGTTGTCGAACAGGCGGCTGGTCTGGCTGTTCTCAAACGTGCCGTGTTCGCGGGTGATCGTGTCGATGGCGGCCTGGTCCAGGTAGCGGCGCTTGTCGCCCAGGCTGCGCTTCATCGGACTCCAGCGCTCGCGGGCATCGATCAGCTGGATCTTGCCCTGGCGGTGCGTCTGTTTGCGGTTGGTCACCACCCACACAAAGGTGCCGATGCCGGTGTTGTAAAACATCTGCTCCGGCAGGGCAATGATCGCTTCCAGTTGGTCGCGTTCGATGATCCAGCGGCGGATTTCGCTCTCGCCGCTGCCGGCGCCGCCGGTGAACAGGGGCGAGTCGTTGAACACAATCGCGATGCGGGTGCCAGGCCTGTCAGCGGTCGTCTGGCTTGAAATCCTGCATCTTGCTCATCATGTAGATCAGAAACAGCAGAGCGCCATCATTGATGCGCGGCAGCTTGCCGGCATAGCCACAGAAGTTGGGCCAGCGATCAATCGTTTTCTTTTCTGCCTTCCAGTCCACACCAAACGGGGGATTGGCCAGCAGGTAGTCGAAGCGCTGCTCAGGGAAGGGATCGCCGATCAGCGTGTTACCGAGCTCCACGCGACCGTCCTTGTGGCCTTTGATCAGCAGGTCGGACGCGGCCACCGCATAGGAGCGGGGGTTGTAGTCCTGCCCAAACACCTTCACCGTCGCCTGCTCGTTGTGGGCGCGGATCCAGTTCTGGGCTTCCGCCAGCATGCCGCCCGTGCCGCAGGCGGGGTCGCAGATGGTCACGATCACACCCGCCTGCGTCAGCACCTGCGTGTCGGGCTCCAGCAGCAGATTCACCATCAGCTGAATCACCTCGCGCGGGGTGAAGTGATCACCAGCTGTCTCGTTGGCGGCTTCGTTGAAGCGGCGGATCAGGTCCTCAAACACCAACCCCATGTTGATGTTGTCGACCCGGTTCGGGTGGAGGTCGATCTCACAGAATTGGGAGACGACTTGGTAGAGGCGGTTGGACTCTTCCAGCTTCTCGATCTCTTTACTGAATTCAAACCGTTCAAAGATTTGGCGAATATTCTCGGAAAAACCGTTGATGTAATCTTCTAGGTGGCGTGCGATGTTGTCTGGATCTCCCTTCAGCCCTTGGAAGTCCAGTCTGTGGTGATTATGGAAGCCAAGCGCTTTGCCTTCCTCATCCTTAGCGAGATTATTGAGGATGGCATCGATATTGGGAATGCTCTTGCTCTTCAATTCTTCGTGGCGCCTGAGCACCGCCTCTTTGCTTGGTGCCAGCACGGCGTCAAAGCGGCGAAGCACGGTGAGCGGCAGCATCACCCGTTCGAACTGGGGGGGCCGGTAAGGACCGCGCAACAGGTCGGCGACGGACCAGATGAAGTTGGCGAGCTGTTGGAAGCTGGTATTTGGAGTTGTCATCTGGTTGTTTATCTGGCTGTTTGTACGTAAACGGCTTTGGATCGATGATGGCCGTTGGCGTTAAAAATACTGTGATGGCTGAGCGGGCTTTCATCCTCGCCGATGCGATCGGCCAGCTGGCGGATCACGCTCCACACCGGCTGCTCCGGATCCTCTGGCCGCAGCGGCAGGTAGAAGCGCACCAGCTTGTGGTCCAGCTGCACCAGCTGGAACGCCTTGGCGCGGCTGCCCACCTGCTCGGCGATCCTGTTCAGCTCATTGTCGAACACATCGCACAGCCGCTTGGTGAAGATCAGCGGCAGGATGTAGTCCTTGTATTTGGCGGCATCCTTGGCGCCACGGATCGAGCAGGCCGCATCCCAGATCCAGGATTCCAGGGATTTGTCCTTGGGCTCCGCTGCGGCAGCCTTGCCGTTGCGGCTGGGTGTGGCGGGCTTGGCGGCCGGCTCTGCTCCCACCAGGCTCACCGTGTCGCTGCGGCCCCGGCCACGCACCACGATTCGGCGGGCCACCAGCTCGGCTTTCACCGCTTCGTATTGGCTTTCGTCCCAGCCCAGGGCCTGGCGCAGCACTTCGTTCTTCACCGGGCTGCCGGCCTGCTCCATCGCTTCGAGGAAATCGTCGAGCAGCTCCTGATCGGGCATCGAGGGGCTGGGCTGGCTGCGCTGGGGTCAGTCTGCCTGGTGGGGGGCTGTGTTCGCCAATTCCCCTGCCAGAGCCTGGGATTTAATGCAGGGTCTGCATAGTTTTCGGGTCCGCAATCAATCCGCCCAGATCTCCTCCAGCTCCAGCCGCAGCCCCGACAGCACCTCGCCGCCCTCCAGCACCTCAGCCGCCTCCAGGCGCTCGGGTTCCGCGCCCTGTCGCCAGATCTCCACGGCCCGCTGCTCGGGGAACAGCAGCCAGCCCAGCTGGGCGCCGCTGGCCAGGTAGGCGGTCAGTTTGCGGCGCAGGGCTTCGGCTCCCTGGGGGTCCTCATCTGAAGGGTCCACCAGCTCCACCACCAAGTCGGGGCAGAGGGGCGGGAAGCCGCGGCGTTGCTCGGCGCTCAGGGCCTGCCAGCGCTCCAGCCGCACGGCTGAGGCATCCGGGCTGAGCACGCAGCCAACGGCCAGGCGGAAGCCGGTGAAGCTGTCGAACACTGTCCAGCCGCCGTGGCTGCGGGCCCAATGGGTGAGTTGATAGCTCAGGTTGGTGTTGCGGGCGCCCGTGTCGCCGCCGGTTGGGGTCATGCGGATCAGTTGGCCGTCAGCCGCCAGTTCGAGCACTGCCTCGGGGTTGGCCTCACACACCAGGGTGAACTGCTCCGGCGACAGGCGCAGATTTGCTGGCAGGAGCAGAGAGTGCTGGCCGTTCTGAAGTGTGGCTGGGGCCTGTTCCTCGGCCTCGAGGGCGGTTGGGGCAATGGTCATCTCCCCGATGGCTATCGATCTTGAATCTAGGCAGACCAATGGGATCGGTACGGATAGCGCCCGGGCGCCCCACTCCCACCAACTAGATTTGATTGGTTGTGCCTCGGCGCCCCGTGCCCCTCGCCCCCGCGCCCACCCCTCCTGCGCTGGATCCAGACCAGGCCCGCGCGCTGCTCAAGGCCCTGGCCGATCCGATCCGCCTGCAAGTGATTGAGGCCCTCGGTGGCGGCGAGCGCTGCGTGTGCGAGCTCACCGAGGAGCTGGGGCTGGCCCAGTCGAAGCTCTCCTTTCACATCAAGGTGCTCAAGGAAGCCGGCCTGCTGGCCGATCGCCAGAGCGGCCGCTGGATCTACTACCAGCTGCAGCCCGAGGCGCTCGAGCAGCTGCGGAGCTGGCTGGCGCAGCTGGCCTCCAGTTGCACCGTTCCTGCCAGGCCCTGCTGCTGAAACCGAAGCGAAACGGCACCACAGCAATGGGCATCTTTGAACGCTTTCTCAGCCTGTGGGTGGCGCTGGCGATCGTGGCCGGCGTGGCCCTCGGGGCCCTGTTTCCCGGTGCGGCGGCAGCGATCGAGGCGCTGCAGGTGGCCCGCATCAACCTGCCGATCGCCCTGCTGATCTGGGGGATGATCTATCCGATGATGCTGGCGGTGGATTTCGGCGCCATCGCCTCCAAGGGGGAAGGGGGCCTGCGCCGCCAGCCCAAGGGCCTGATCATCACCGTGGCGGTGAACTGGCTGATCAAGCCACTCACGATGACGGCCATCGCCTGGCTATTCATCCGCGGCCTGTTCGGCACCTGGATCCCGGCCGAGCTCGGCGATCAGGTCATCGCCGGCATGATCCTGCTCGGGGTGGCCCCCTGCACGGCGATGGTGTTCGTGTGGAGCCGCCTCAGCGACGGCGACCCCAACTACACCCTGGTGCAGGTGGCGATCAAC
>Ga0172376_10008065_pt1 | contig 11068 bp, 7 predicted proteins | sample Lak35m_FD_121114 | JGI IMG/M metagenome (GOLD analysis project Ga0172376, IMG submission 121114) | Freshwater microbial communities from Kabuno Bay, South-Kivu, Congo - kab_092012_35m | ecosystem: Environmental > Aquatic > Freshwater > Lake | place: Democratic Republic of the Congo: South-Kivu...
CCTTTATTAGGCGTTATCAAGACTCCACGTAAACCCTCGCAGGGAATCGACTTGCGAGGGTTTTTCGTTTCCATCACCAACGACTCATTGAGGTTGCTGGCGTGAACTGATAACTCCTGAAAATTCGTGGAAGCGTCACTCAGGTAGTTCGAACGGCTGACCATTGGATGTGCCTGGCGGTTGGTCATTTGCCGGCATGTGATACTCGACGCTCTGGATAACGAACGCCTTGGGGCTTGGTCGCTACAAGAAACATTCATGCTCCGCGTTGCTGGTCGTTTGTGTCAATTCCTAGTGACGCGGCTCGCTGGAGTAATTCGGTCCAAGTGCCTGCATCAAGCGGTAGGCCGTGTCGTTGTCGAGATTCGCGAGTGGCTTTACTGCGATCATGTGGTAAGCGAGCCGCTTCAGTCTCCTGCTGAGGACACGCCGAGCGAGCGAAGTTGGCGAGTCCTTGAGCTTGCTGTGTGAAGTGCGGCCGACCAGCAAAGCGCGCAGGGTCGATCACAATTAGGATCACGTTGTTGCATTCTATTTCGCCTTCAGCAGCTGGTGGACAGCGGCCTCCACTGAGACCACCAACCAACATGTCGAACAACAATCCCAGTCCAAAACCTTTATAGCCACCCATCGGCAAGATTGTGCCTGGCGGATTCGTTAGTCGTGCATGCGGATCGTTTGTTGGTTCTCCGTTCGCGTCGATGAGCCAACCGTCGGGGACGGTTTGGCCAGCCAGTCGAGCGACGTGCAGCTTACCGTTCGCGACCATGCTGGTGCTGATATCCAACACGATCGAGTCATGCTCCAACGGTGCTCCGATCGCGATCGGGTTGGTGCTGATCACGGGCCGCACTCCGCCTGGGGGAGCGACGCAGGTCAATACGCCGTTGTCATTGACCGAAAGCAGACCGACAAGACCTCGGGCCGCGAGTCTCTCGGCCCATTCACCCAGCCGACCGATGTGTCCGCAGCGTCGTATGGTTCCACAAGCGATGCCTAACTCACGAGCCGGCTGATCGAGCAGGTCGATCAACCGTTGCATCTGCACTTGTCCGAAACCCAAATGGCCATCACAGACAAACGTGGCGGGAGTCTGCGACAAGACTTGCAATGGCACATTCGCCCGTAACTCATCCAAAGCCAGGGCATCGAGATACTCCATGACTCGTACAACTCCGTGTGAGTCGTGTCCGCAGAGATTCGAATCGACAAGGCTCTGAGCGACCAGTTCTGCTTCGGAGTCGGGGACTCCGGCAGCGACGAACATTCGCCTGACGAGATTTGTGAGTTGAGCAGCCTGCAAGGTGATCGCGGACATGCGGCGGACTCTCCCGATGGCATAAGACTCGATGGGCGACACCCCGTCAGGCCCGCAAGTTGCGAGGATTCATCGCCGTTTTACGGTGTCTCGCCAAACCTCGTTCCAGATGACACAAGACGTCAGACGCCAATCAGGTCACGCAGATGGAAGTGATGTTTGCCGAGTTTGCCGCCATAGTTCCCGGAGGTAATGAAAGTGACACCCTGACAAGCCGCCGCTGCGTGCAAGCCGGCGCGCATCGTGGCTTGGACTGCGTCGAAGGTCAGACCATCGATCACGATCTCGTAGACGGCACCGGTGCCGTCCGGCAGTTCGCTTTGAGTCTGGGTTCGCAACGTTGGGCAATAGGCATCGTTCGTACTGGCTTTCAACTTCTTATAGATCGAGCCCACTTTGCTGCCTGCTCGAACGATACCTCCGGGGAAGGGCATGATCGCATCCGGCACTTTTCGCATCGCCGTGACTGCTGCATCCGTCGCGGCGAGCGCCGAGGCTTGTGTTGTCCCACAGATCAACAAGTTGCCGCCCGCAACGCCTTTGATGCTGCCGACTTTGTCTTCACAGACGAATTCGCCATCCATCACGGGGATCCGCCAGAAACGTCGTTCGCCAAGCTTCTTAGAAATCTGATGTCCATCGCCAAAGAATCGTAATTGAGCGCCTAAGCCCAGCCGTTCCTCTTTGGGGCGTCCGAGCAATCCGTCGTAGCACGCGGTGGTCGGACAAGTCAGCACACATTGGCCGACGCGTTCACTGATGGCCTTCGCCAGCGCATCTCGACTGAACGCAAACGCGAGCACGCTGATACCGGGGCGACCGTCAGGAGTTTCGTCGTTGGATAAGAAACGCTCGGGTGCTGCCTCGCAGTCACAAGCAATCACGCTCGTCGCAAAGCCACAGAACTCGGCAGCTGCGGTATAGGCCCAACGCCGATTGGCTGCCGTGATGACAAGCCGCGTCCCGATGATCGAAAACGCTTCGGCAAAGGTGTCCGCGACGGGGACTCCCCGCAGGTTTAAGGTAGGACTCGGGACGCTCAATGGTTCTCTTTCACAGCTGACGAGTGAGTGAGAGCAGGATGCTGCCTCGAAGGGCGACGGAATATCGTCAGGTCGTTCGGGCAGTGGCAAGGCAAGCTTCGGCCCGCTGTTATGCGGCGCCTTACTTGTTCTTGAGGTCTGCCGGCAATTCTGCGAGAGGTGTCAGTTCCAGGATATCGGTTTGATACCACTGCTTCTCATTCAGTGTCTTCTGAGTGCGATCGGCAAAGCGGTGGCCGACAACATGCGAGGGGTACGAGTGCCCGGCATCCGTCTTCTTCCATTCACTGAAGCTGTGGCGCGTGTCGGTGTAGTCAATGGCGATCAGCAGTTTGCTCTCGGGGTCAAAGAAGAGTTCGATCGGTTCCTTGACCACTCCGGTCACTTGCAGTGCCAGAGCCGGTTTCTTGTCGATCATCGCGTCTTTCAAGACCGAGACTTTCGCGTTAGGAGCCGTCAAAATGCCTAGGCTCCACGCCCAGATCAGAATGCGAACTTTGTCCTTCTCGCGAGGATTCGTCCCGATCCACATACGTCCTCCGACTTCAATCGTCGACGTACGATTGCCTTTCTCGTCGGGCTTCGGTGCTGGTGTCGGCGTCGAGCTGATGAGCACGCGCTCTCGAAAGCGAAACCGCTTGAGCAACTTTTCTTCACCGCCGATTGCACCGATGACTTGTTCAATCAGCTTTTTTGTTGCGATGTCTGCGTTGTCCGCTCGAACGCTGGATAGAGAGACAATTGCGAGCAGGCTCGCAACAAGGAATTGGCGGCGGGGAGTGAGTGGCATGGAAGGCTCGGGATGAAGGGATTCAAGACGAGGATGTTTTAAGAATCGCTCGCTTAGCTCAATCAATCGGTGAGGACAATGTTGCCAAGTTACTTACTTCCGAAGGCTTGCTCGGCGACTTCGATGGCTCGTAGCAGCCCCTTCGCTTTGTTGAGCGTTTCTTGGTACTCGCTGACCGGCACGCTATCGGCAACGATGCCCGCTCCGGCTTGCACATAGGCGTTTTGGCCCTGCATCACGAGAGTTCTCAGCGCAATACAGGTATCCATGTTGCCGGTGAAGTCGATGTAACCGACCGCTCCGGCATACGGGCCGCGACGATGCGGTTCGACTTCGTCGATGATCTGCATCGCTCGGACTTTGGGAGCGCCCGAAACTGTGCCCGCTGGCAAGCCAGCGCGCAGTGCATCGAAAGCAGAAAGTCCATCGCGTAGTTGGCCGCTGACGTTGGAGGTAATATGCATGACATGGCTGTAGCGTTCGACAACCATCACGTCAGTTAGCTTGACTGTGCCGTACTTGGCGACGCGGCCGACGTCGTTGCGACCGAGATCCACCAGCATGACGTGCTCGGCGCGTTCTTTTTCATCCGCGAGCAATTCCGCTTCGAGCCGCGCGTCCTCGGCAGGCGTCGCACCTCGTTTGCGAGTACCGGCGATCGGACGGATCGTCACCTCGCCTTCTTCAACGCGAACCATGATCTCGGGCGAGCCACCGACAAGCTGCACGCTCGGCGTATTGAGCAACAACATGTAAGGGCTCGGATTCACGAGCCGCAGCGCGCGGTAGACGTCGAGCGGTTTTGCGGGAGTTTGCAGCTTCAAACGCTGACTGATGACAACCTGAAAAATGTCGCCAGCTTTGATGTACTCTTTGCACTTCAGCACTGCCGCTTCGAAATCTGGCTGAGTGAAGTTCGATTCGAACGCCAACTTCGGTTCACCCGCAAAAGCGACATCGAACATTCGCAGCGGCACGCTCGGCTCTTGCAGGCGGCGGACGATGTCATCAACGCGCTCGCACGCTTGCCGATAATTCGCGGCCGCATCACCCGCCGTCGGCGCATGACAGACCACTAAAATCGTCTTGCGGCTTTGATCGAAGATGACCATGCGATCAAACAACGCGAACGACAAATCGGGTAAGTGGCGGTCGTCCGAGGGAGCGTTCGGCAAATTCTCGGAATATCGGATGACGTCGTAGCTGGCATAGCCGACTGCTCCGCCACAAAAACGCGGAAGTTCGGGCAGATGCACGGCGCGGTAGTTCTTGAGAATCGACTCCAATTCACGCAGGGGATCGGCGACTTCATAACGTCGCTGTTGAACGCCTTGGGTGATTACGATTTCATGGCCGAACGCTTCGATACGAAGGAACGGATCTGCTCCGATAAAGCTATACCGACCGATCCATTCTCCGCCGACAACGCTCTCAAAGAGGAAGCCGTTGTCACTCGCTCGCAATTTGCTGAAGGCTTCCACCGGCGTGAGCGTATCGCTCGTGAGCTGCCGATAAATGGGAACGAGATCAACACCTGCAGCCAGTTGTTGGAAAGCTGCGAGATCAGGGCGATGGGTCATGAAGGGGACTCAATAAGACTCGGATGGGATCGATCAAGGTCACGTTTTTGATGTTCAGAATGATTTCTGCGAGGGCTCTTTCTTACTGATTGCTCACACGGTGCTTCGGGGCGAGAAGGGCAGGGGAATGAGGAGTGCCTAAGAGCCTGTTTTATTCGTGGAGCACGTTGTCAACGCGCCTGGGTTCATGGAATTGAGAGCACGATAAAATCGTGCTCCACGTGTTTATCTATGGGTTCCTTGGTATTTGCCTTTCACCTCCCCATCCCTCGCACCAAAGGTTTGAAGGGAGAGGTCATGTTCCGATCAATCAGACGATCAACCGACTGTGAAAACACCACCCGACACACTCGGCAAGAGGGCTGTTCGGGGCACCTTGTCGCGACTTTTAGGCCGTCCTAGTATCCGCCCCGCTTCGCGGTTGGAGCCGCCTTTTCGGGCGACTTTCGACGTCTCGAACCAGCCAAAACGCGGGGCGAATTGGACTCATTGCGACTTGGATTTGCCAGTCACACGCGCGCCCGCGTCGGCATGCGGAACGGCTCCGAGCGTGGGATTCTCCGCATGAAGAAGTGTCGTCGTTGCTCGAAGCCTGCCACCTTGCACATCACCGAGATTCGCAAAGGCGAGGTCGTCGAGATCCATTTGTGTGAAGTCTGTGCGAAGGACTACCTCAGCCAGTCCGAGCCAACTGACGCTTCCTCGCCCGACTTTGAATTCGAGAAGTTTGAAGAGGCGGCGGATCAGCTCGAGGCGATCGACGATCCAGTTTGTGAAAATTGCGGCATCACGTTTCGCGAGTTCCGCAAGAACGGCCGACTGGGGTGTGCTCACGATTATGAAGCGTTCCGCAACGACATGATCCCGTTGCTCGAAAACATTCATGGCGAGACGCAGCATATCGGCAAGTCGCCGCGCCGCTCTGCCGGAACAAGCACGACTCAGAATCAGCTTGTGCGGCTGAAAGGTCAGCTCAAGTCCGCGATCGACGACGAGCGTTACGAAGATGCCGCCAAGCTGAGAGACGAGATCATCGCGTTGGAAGCCGAGCTCAAAGGCGACACCGCGAAGACCGAATAGCAGCGTCGCGGACGCCACTGCCGACCAAACACCAAACACTCAACACCAACTCACTTATCACTTTCGGAGCCGCACCGTGGATTTGGACAGCCTCACGCAGAACGTCAGCGAATGGTTGCGTGGGACCGGCCCTGAGTCCGATATCGTTGTCTCCACGCGCATTCGACTGGCTCGGAACTTGGCACAGTTCCCGTTTGCCAGCAAAGCCACAGACGACATCAAAGCGCAAATCGTCGGGCAGATGCAAAGCGTGCTAGTCGACTTGCCGATTTCTAAGCCGCTCAGTTGGATCGACGTCGAAGCGCTCAGTGACGTGGACCGACAATTCCTGGTTGAGCGGCAACTTATTAGTCGTGAATTGGCGGACTCAGCCTGGCCGCGCGGAGTCGCAATCGCCAAGACGGAAGACGTCGCGATCATGGTCAATGAAGAAGATCACTTACGACTGCAAGTGCTTCGCAGTGGATTGGCGTTTGACGATTGTTGGGAAGAGATGAACGCGATCGACGACGCCATTGAAGAACGAGTCACTTATGCCTTTGACGACACATTCGGCTACCTCACGGCTTGCCCGACTAATGCGGGTACGGGCATTCGTGTGAGCGTGATGATGCACTTACCGGCGCTCGTTCAGACCCGTGAGGTCAGCAAAGTCTTCAACGCCTTGCAGAAGATCAACGTTGCGGTCCGCGGACTATATGGTGAGGGCAGCCAGGCTCTGGGCGACTTCTATCAAATCTCGAATCAGTTCACGCTGGGCATGAGCGAGACGCAGATCATCGACAAAGTCCGCGAAGTGATTCCGATGATCTTGAAGTATGAACGCAAAGCGCGGGCCGAGATGCTCGACGCCAAACGTGCTGATTTGCACGACTACATTTCACGCTGCTACGGCACGCTGTGCAGTGCTCGTAAACTAAGTTCCGAGGAAACCATGCAGCTTCTGTCGAGCGTGCGATTGGGCGTGAACATGGAACTGATCGACAACGTCAGCTTACAAACGCTGAATCAACTCTTCATTCAGATTCAACGCGCGCACTTGCAGAAGCTCAAGCACATCGAACTCAGCAAGACCGAACGCGACGCCACACGAGCCGCCCTGATCCGACAACGCCTGACTGACGAACGCAAAGACTCCGAGTAACCGTCTGAGAGTGCTCCGGCGTGCCGTGATTTGGCTGAACCAGTTGCTCCACCGTTCGCACGTTCGATCCTGTGGTCATCGGAGAAGACTGAAATGTCTCAACGCGCCTTCGCACTACTCGTCACGGCCATGGTCTTCGCGATCAGGTCGCTGTTCGCGGCTGATGTGGTGACCGAGAAGTTCTCACCTGACGCGATTGAGTTCTTCGAGAAGAAAGTTCGACCGATCCTGGTAAGTCGGTGCTTTGAGTGTCATGGCGATCAAGCCAATCCGAAGGGCGGGTTGCGTCTTGATTCGCGTGAGGCGTCGCTCGATGGTGGCGAGACGGGGCCGGCCATTGTGCCGGGCAAGCCGCAGGACAGCTTGCTCATCAGCGCGATCAATTACGGCGACGTTTATCAGATGCCACCGAAGTCGAAGTTGCCCGCCGCTGAGATCGCGGTGCTGACGAAGTGGGTCGAGATGGGCGCTCCGTGGCCGCCGTCGTCGACAAAGAAGCCGCGCGTCGAGAATGCGTTTGATCTCGCCGGTCGCAAGGCGGCTCATTGGTGTTGGCAACCTGCTACGGTTCAGCCCGTGCCCAGCGTAAAGAATGCCGCTGGGGTCAAGACTCACGTCGATCGCTTCCTGTTGGCGAAGCTCGAAGCCAAAGGGCTGACGCCGTCGCCACAGGCTGACAAACGCACGCTCATCCGCCGCGCATCCTTCGCGATAATCGGCCTGCCTCCGACTCTGCAAGAAGTTGATGACTTCTTGAAAGATGAATCACCGAACGCTTTCGAGAAGGTTGTCGACCGGCTGTTGAGTTCCGTGCATTACGGCGAGCGTTGGGGGCGGCATTGGCTCGATCTGGTGCGCTATGCCGAGACGCGCGGGCATGAATTCGAGCCCATCATCCCCAATGCCTGGCAGTATCGGGACTATGTCATTCGAGCCCTCAATGCCGATGTGCCTTACGACCAATTCGTCATCGAGCACCTGGCCGGTGACTTGATGGACCAGCCGCGTCTGAATGCGCTCGGCGCGAACGAGTCGATCCTCGGTACGGGCTTTTGGTTCCTCGGCGAAGAAGTGCATTCGCCCGTCGATATCCGCGCGGACGAAACTGACCGCATCGACAATCGATTGGACGTGCTCAGCAAGACGTTCTTGGCCCTGACGCTCTCGTGTGCTCGGTGTCATGACCACAAATTTGATGCGCTGACTCAACGGGACTATGCCGGACTTGCAGGCTTCGCGCTCGGCGGCAGCTATCGGCAAGTCGCGTTCGAAGCCATCGAGCACAACCGCCGTATTGCTGAGCAACTCAATGAACTGCGTCGCCGTTCGCGCGAGGCACTCGTCAAAGTTGTTGTGGCCGAACGCCTGCCTGTCGTGGCGAAGCTGGCAGATTATTGGAACGCCGCGAGCGAACTGGTTACAGCCGGAGTGAGCTTCGCAGACGCTCCGGGTGACGTTGTCTTCGCGGACTTCGAGGGTGACTCTTACGGTGCGTGGAAGACCGAGGGTGAAGCGTTCGCGACTCGTCCATCACTCAAGGCTGACAACGACTACAACGCGCCGCTCGAAGGATTTGTCGGCCAACGCTTGGTGAACTCGCACCGCAATGGTCCTGCCGGCAACAACAACGCCGGAGTTCGCGACGCCTTTCTGGGCAAGCTCAGCTCACCGAGCTTCCGCGTTGCTCATGACCGCATCACGTTCCTGATTGCCGGAGGGAGTCACGAGGGTAAGACCTGCCTCAATCTCATCGTCGGCGGCAAGGTGGTAAAAACTGCGACCGGCCAGAACTCGGGGCGACTTCGACCGGTCGAATGGGATGTGGCGGAGTTTATCGGCAAGGATGCCGTGATCGAAATTGTCGACGCGCATCCTGGCAGTTGGGGTCACGTCATCGTTGATCACATCGAGTTTAAGCACAGCAGCAAGGGACTGCAGAGACGCTGGTTGTCAGCAGCCTCGCGTGAGTCCATCGCAACGGCGGCTGCGAGGAAGCAGCTTGATGTCGAGTTGCTGACGCGTTGGGTATTGGCTGTCAATGACGCTCTGCGCGACGCTCAGCATCCGCTGCGTGTCGGCTTTCGCGTTGCGAACGGACTCTCCATCAACGCGACATCCGAGGTGTCGTCGATCTCCGCTGATAGAATCGTTGTCGACTACGCACGCCCTGATGCGCCGTTCTTTCAGGACGGCATTTCATTTGGAACGAGACCCGCTCGTGTGGGTGATCTGCGATTCGGGACTCGCTCCGAGCAACCGCTCGTCGGGCTGCATGAGATCGCCGCAGCGACGCGGGACTCACTCATCCCCGATCTGCACTTGAAGGGTGATCGTGATCATGGCGGGTTGGGCGGTTGGGAACGGTCCGGTCGCACAATTCGCACTCCCGAAACGACGCTCGTTGAGCCGAAGCTGTGGTATCTCGTGCGCGGTTCAGGTCGTGCTTATGCGGCGGTCAACTCACATCTCGTCATTGCCGGTCCGTTGCACGGCGCATTGCTGTTGCAATGGGACGGCCAGCCCAACGAGTGGAAGTGGGTCGCTCACAACTTGCCGACCTACAAGGGCAATCGATTGCATGTCGAGTTCACTCCGAAGGACACCGGTGAGTTCGCGGTCGCAATGGTCGTGCAAGCAGATGCCCAGCCAGCGTTGCAAATTGACGCGACCAAGCGGTCGAGGGACGCCTCGGCTGTGACCAAGGACGCGCTGCGCGTGCAAGCGTTCGCCATCGAGTCGTTGCAGCAGTTGGCCGCCGGAACGCTCGATGACGTAATCCGAGTGAGCTTTGTCAACTGGCTGCTTGCGAACGACGAGTTGTTCATTGTGAAGCCCGCGCCAAGCCCGCTTATTGAGGCGTTTATCACTGCTCAAGCAGACTTGCTGAAGCAGTTCAAAGTTGAATCACAATTGGCTCCGGCGATGTTGGATGGCAACGGGGTTGACGAGTGGGTGCTCGTGCGCGGTAACTCGAAAGCTCCCAGTAAAGTTGCTCCGCGCCGATTCCTCGAAGCGATCGTTGGTACCGAATCGAATTACGGTTCGGGCAGCGGGCGTTTGAAGCTGGCGCAGCAGTTTGTCGACCCGAGCAACCCGCTAACTGCGCGTGTTGCAGTGAATCGCATTTGGCATCATCTGTTTGGACGTGGCCTCGTCCCGACGGTCGACAATTTTGGAGTGCTCGGCGAACTGCCGTCGCATCCCGAGTTGCTCGATCACCTTACTGTGCAGTTCATGCGCGACGGTTGGTCGCAGAAGAAACTCATTAAGCAGTTGATGTTGTCGAGTGCCTATCAGATGACGAGCACTGTTGGCGGCTCGGCTGACGCGGTCGATCCTGACAACCGCCTCTTGCATCGCATGCCGATTCAGCGGCTTGAAGGCGAAGTCATCCGCGACGCGCTGTTGGCCGTATCGGGACGACTCGACCGCGCGCCGTTTGGGCCAAGTGTTCCGATTCACCTCACGCCATTCATGGAAGGCCGCGGTCGCCCTGGTGCGAGTGGGCCGCTTGACGGAGCCGGTCGTCGCAGCATTTACATCGCGGTGCGTCGTAACTTCTTGTCGCCGTGGATGCTGACTTTCGATACGCCGAATCCGTTTTCGACGGTCGGACGCCGCACGGTGTCGAATGTACCGGCTCAAGCTCTGATCCTGATGAATGACCCGCTCGTGCTTGAACAGTCGAAGTTGTGGGCTCAGAAAGTGATGACCGCGCCGCAGTCCAATGACGCGCAGCGCATCGCTCTAATGTATGAGAACGCGTTCTCGCGCCTTCCAACTGATGCCGAGTTGCAAGCCGCGCTGGGCTTCCTTGATGCGCAGTTCGAGCGACTCGGCTTACCGCCGTCATCCAGGGGTACCGCCGTCGAACCGTGGGCGGACCTCGCTCATGTGCTCATCAATGTGAAGGAATTCATCTTCGTGAATTGAGCCGCCCGTCTTTTGGCCTGTGGTGCTTTCAAGATGTGGGATGAATCTGACCGTCCCAAGGCGAAACCAATTCCACACAGGGTGGGTATTCTTGTCACGACAGCCTCTTGCGGAGTGACTTACATGCTCGATTCGACCGCTGTTTCGCGACGTTCTGTGCTGCAACTTGCGGCGGGTTTA
>Ga0172376_10008068_pt1 | contig 11065 bp, 8 predicted proteins | sample Lak35m_FD_121114 | JGI IMG/M metagenome (GOLD analysis project Ga0172376, IMG submission 121114) | Freshwater microbial communities from Kabuno Bay, South-Kivu, Congo - kab_092012_35m | ecosystem: Environmental > Aquatic > Freshwater > Lake | place: Democratic Republic of the Congo: South-Kivu...
AGGCAGCACGGGGGCCGCCGCCCCTTCCGCTAACGCTGCCCCTTCCGCATGCAGAGCAATGCGAACGATTCCGGTCACAGCCGGCACACGGGAATCGCCACCAAGAATGATCAGTCGCGACAGTTCACCGCGTGAGTACGCCGTCAGCAGAGCCTCCCGGACACTGGCCGGAGTACGCCGCCAGTCTTCCACAATCGGCAGCAGTCGCTGCGATATGACGAGCTTGCGTCCCCAGTCTCCGAGCAGGTCAGTAGACAGGCCGTCGATGCGACGCAGTTCCGCCAGCATCAAGGGAATAGCGGTCATCGCGCCTGATGATTCAGGATCGCTTTTCTTCAGCCGGTCGTGGCAGTGCGGATCGAGCACCACGGGAATCAGCCGCGTCTCCGTCAGCCTCTGATCGGCCTGCGGATGCAGTGCTTTTCTCAGCAGAGCCGACAGCGCCAGATTCTCGTGGCGGCGCTGATCGCCACACAGACAAAGGCAGAATGCGGCCGCAGGAAGTCGCTCGCGCAGTTCCGCAGAGGAACTCGGATCAAAGGTCAGACCATTGAGGCTGGCATCCGGAGTCGGCTCATCGGTTCCATCCAGTGTGATTGAATTCCATTCGCAGAGGGCGGTTTCGTTCCGCGCGATCCACGCATCCAGAACGCGGGGATGCTCGGCGAAGATCCGGACCAGCGCGAGATGCGACACGGTCAGCGGCATCCCGCCTCTCAATCGAAAGCCCGGAATAGTCCAGTTCCTCAGTCGCTCATCAAGTGATTGCAGCCGCAGCGGGCTGAGCCACAGAAGAATCGAACAGACTCCCAGGCTGCCCACGAGCCAGAACTCGATCGCGCCCAGCGACCACAGGAGCCACGGCGTCCAGGCCGGACGCTTCGCTGTTGCGGCAGCTGCTGCGGCAGTTGTCAGCGAATGATCAGACGGAAGAGCTTCGTGAGTCGGCGCGACTTCCGGTGAAGCGGTCTGCTCCGGCGCAGCGGGGAAGGAAGTGATGTCCGGAGCCTGGCTGATTTCCTCAGCGGCAAGCGCGTTGATCAGCACCGCCAGCAGGAGACCTGCGCCGGTCGTGAGCAGAATCAGATGATGAATGCGTTTCATACTGGCGAGCCTCTCAGCAACGGATGCCGGTCCGGATCGTCCGGTCTGGCATCTCCGGGGAACTGGCGATGACTCAGTGGAATGATGGAACGTCCGGGGTTTCAGTGATGACTGCTTCGGGCTGTTACTGCTGCTGAGGTTGAGGCCGGGTGGCAGCCAGCGCGGTCAGGTCTCGAAGTTGAACCTGCAGTTCGTTCAGGCGTTCGCGATAGCCCTCCAGAGCCTGACGGCGGGAAGCGATGTCCTGCCCGGCTCCGGCGGGAGCCTCTTCAACGGCGGCCTCTTCATCCGCAGCCTGGGGAGCCACAAAGCCGATCCACTCATTGACCAGAGGCGGTTGCGATCCAGCCGGCAGGTCACTTCTCTGAGATCCGGCAGTCGCCACGGATGATTCCTGGTCTGTCCGGTCTGCGGATGGCTCAATCGGGGCGAGCCATTCCGTGGGGGCCGGAGTGATGTCCTCAACAGCCGGCCCGCGCCGGTGTGGGGCGGGACGATGTTCGTCCGCAATCTCTTCAGACACAGGTTCCGATGGGGCCGCATCTGCGATCACCGCCGATTGTGCTTCACCTGGAACCGCGATTGTGAAAACGGCGGAGATCTGTCGCAGCTGCGCATCCATCTGTGCGAGTCCGGCGCGCATGGCGGACCGCTCCTGGTCGAGCTGCTCACGAGCCAGCGCCAGTTGCTCATCCACCTGTCGCTGCCTGGTCTGAAGCTTCTCGTCCAGCATCCTGCGTTCTGTCCGGATCTCTTCTTCAAGGCGAAGGCGGGACTGTTCCAGCTCCTCCGACTTCCGCCGATGCTGGAGTTCCAGTTCGTTGAGTTCCTGCTGCCGGCGGTCAAGCTCCGTTTGCCGCAATGCGGTCGTCTGCTGCAGCGTGTCGCGCTCCATGCGCAACTGCTTCTCGTGCAGCATGCGAGTGGTCTGCAACTCGGCTTCGACCTGCTTCTGACGCGCAGTCAGCTCGTTCTCCTGCTGCTGGAGTTTCTCCTGCATCAAACGCTGACGGCTGGCGTGTTCGCGATCGGATTGAAGCAGAGCCTGACGCTGCTCCTGCCAGAACCGCTGCAACTTCTCGTCATGCGCCGCGCTGCGGGCCTGCAGTTCGTCTTCCAGAGTTTGAATCCGGGCTTCGATGGTCTGCCGCAGCGCGTTGACCTGTTCGCGTTCGGCGTCCAGCGACCGGCGTTCGGCCTGCAGGATCGAGGCTTCCCGACCGCGTTCCTGGTGCCATTCGTCCCGTTCTCGCTGCAGTTCCTGTTCGTGTTCCTGTCGCCGCTGCTGCAGAAGCGACTGCAATTGCTCGACCGTGGCGCGCAGAGTGACCTGCTGCCCGGCCAGTTCGTTGCGTCCGTTCTGCAGCTCCTGCTCCAGTTGAGCCAGTTCGCGACGACGCTCGGCGATGCGCTGCTCTTCCTGTTCGGCCATCCGCGCGAGTTCCGCTCTTGAATCGGCCAGTGACTGCTGATGCTCCCGCGTTTCGGTCTCCAGATGCTGACGGATCTCATCGAGCCGCACGGACCATTCCGCCTGTTCGTGCTCGATGTGAGCGCGGGATGCGGCGGCTTTCTCTTCAGTGGTGCGGCGCAGATCGCTCAGTTCCCGCTGCTGTCTGGCGAACTGAGACTCCCATTCGGACCGTTGATGGTTCAGCAGGGCTGTTGCCGCGACCCGTTCCCGATCGAACTCTTCCCGTTCGCGGGCGATCGCGGAGCGGACGGTTTCCAGTTCATCCACCGCCGTCTGCTGAGCGCTGGCCAGTTCCGCCAGCCGCGCGTTGCAGGCCTGAATGATCAACCGGCTGTGTTCCGAACGGGGATCCAGTTTGCGGCGAAGGTCTTCCAGCTCGACCTGATGCCGCGCGGTGACTCGCCGCAGCTCGTCTTCCAGTTGCTGATTGGCGAGCTGCAGCTGCGCGACCTGGTCCACATGTCCGTGATCGACACGTCGCAGCATCGCGGGCCGGCCGATTGCGGCAGTCGGCACAGCGTCCTCCGCCCGCGGTTCGGAATCCGTTTCACCGGAATCCGGCGATGTCCGGTCCAGGCCGTGCAGTTCCGCCTGCAGGAGTTCAGCCGTCTCCTGAGCATCTCTGACGAACCGGTCTTGATCGAATCCGGGTCGTTCCGAGTGTGCGAGCGACGAGTTTGCTTTGACTAGTTGCCCCATTTTTCCGGCTCAGCCCCGTCAGATGTTTTCTAACACCGCGCAGGCAGTGGCGCGGCTTTCTTCAGGCTGTATCGGCCCGGCGGGGAGTTCCGGTTGACGGGATTCTTCCGATCGCGACGAGAAGGCAGTCTGCGGCGACTTTTCCGGCGAGCCAGGTGGCCAGTCGCGATTCGCGGAAAATGCTCTCGACCAAAGAAAAGAGGCCTCATGGCTGAGGCCTCGGAAGTCACGGCTGAGATCAGCGGAGAAATGAACGTTGTTGAGTTCAACCGGCCAGAACCATTTCGACTCTGACCGATTCCTGGTTCCGTTATCGCTGCGAGACGGCCCGTCCGGTGCGGTCGCGCGGGGTCGGAGCCTGTGGAGCGGCGGGCTTCACGTCGCCGTTGGTTTTCCGTTCTTCCGCGCGCTGCTTCGCGGCGGCCAGCAGAGCATCGGCTCCCATCAGTTCCTGGTGTGTGAAGTGCGGAGTGGCGGGGCCGTTGATGTGCGGCGTCGCCAGAGCGGCCAGTTCCTGGAGCGATTTACCGTTCGCCAGATGCCATGCGGCCGCCTGAGCCGCCTTCTGGTTCACTCGTCCGGTCGAGACCAGGTTCAGCAGCTCCTTCAGGACCGGATCACTGGAGACTTTTTCGACGGGAGCAATGCGGTATTCCATGCGCGACTTCGGAGTGGGCTTGCCGAACTCCAGGCAGACCGAACGCATCGGAACCCGGACCGTACGACCGGCGGGAATCGAGAAGAAGCCCGCACCGCCGGCTCCCCCTGGGGCACCACCGCCTCCCAGTCCCCCCTGCTGTCCACCAGCTCCGCCACCGGTTGTCTGGCCGCCCTGACCGCCGCCACCCGGTCCGCCGCCACCGCCACCGCCGAAGCCACCAATCTGGTTGAGCACGTGAATGCCCACAAAAGATTCCGGCATCTGCACGGTCAGCGTTTCTTCAGACTTGTTTTCGATAAAAACGTTGCCGGTCGTCTCGTCCTTGTGAACCAGCTTCGCGTCGAGCTGACCTTCTTCGATGGCCTGGAACAGGTCCACGACGGTCGCCTGAGGGTCATAGCCGGGCTTTGTAATCGGGGCCGGCTTCTTCTCCGCGGAAACTGCCCCGGATGAGACGAGGCTCAGTGCGGCGACAGCCGCTCCCAGAACTCGGAGACGCAGCTTCATGACAATTCCTCGCGAACGAACAGAGCGAAGCGGATGAGATCAGCAGGAGATCGCGGATGCGGACTGGCAGTCAGTCTAACCCGCCGCCGCCGGAAGCACGGAAAATCGTGCGGGCAAAGACAGGGAACCGCAAGTGGAATGTAACCCGTTCGGAAAATCAGTCTCAACAGGCACGTCTTACCGGGCCGCGATTTTGCGGGAAGGCAACCGGTCACGAACGCTCCAGGCAGGAACTGCCGGTTTGACCGGCGAAGCGGGTGAGACACAGGAGATCGAACGATCGGGCGGAATGATCGTTTCATCGCTCAGTCGCCGACGAATCCGACTGTCCGCGCCAGTCCGGATCGTCGTCCGCAGTCTCCGCATCTTCGCAACTTGAGCCGATGCCGCGTCCAGCGTTTCAGACTCCGCCGTCGATACACCTTCTCAGGAAGACGGCCCTTTCGTAACGGCCATGCGGACGGAAGCCGGCTGGTGCCCTTCCACTGCGGCAGCTCAGGGACTGCTGCCGAAGCAATCGAACGAGTGTCTTTGTGCCGGAACAAGTCATCTGCCTCCTGCGGAACTCTACCGACCGCTGCGTAAGAGGATGACCTGTATGCCCGGCCGATGCTGGTTCGGAACTCCGAAGGTCAGCCCGGGATGGCATGCCCTCATTCCGCCCACCTTGCGACTTGTGACGAATCAGAAGGATATCCATGCACATCACCCAGACGACGCGCCGCCGGACATCCTCACGGGTGCAGAATCCACTCGAAACCTATTTGAAGGAAATCAATGAAACCGCACTGCTGACAGCTCAGGAAGAAAAAGACCTCTCGTACCGCATCTCGGACGGCGATGCGTCCGCGCGGGACCGCATGGTCCGGGCCAACCTGCGACTGGTGGTCAACATCGCGCGGGCCTACACCGGCAAGGGGCTTCCCCTGCAGGATCTCATCGAAGAGGGCAACCTCGGACTGCTCCGCGCCGTCGAGGGCTTCGATCCGGGGATGAACACCCGCTTCAGCACCTACGCCAGCTACTGGATCAAGCAGTCGATCAAGCGGGCGCTGGTGAATTCCGCCAAGACCATCCGCATTCCGGCTTACATGGTCGAACTGCTGTCCAAGTGGCGGCGAGCCACAGCGAAGCTGACCGATGAGCTGGACCGCACTCCCACTCCGGAAGAAGTGGCCGCGGAACTCGGTCTGCCCCGCAAGAAGCTGCGGATCGTCAAGAAGGCGATTCAGCTCTACAACACGAACCCGCAGACCGATCAGCCGGACGGAACGTGGACGCTGGGCGAAGTCGTTCCCGATGACCGCAGCAAAGGGCCGGACTTCGAACTGCTGGAAACGGACAATCTGACACACGTCTTCAAAATGCTGGACGTGATGGATCAGCGCGAAGCCACGATTCTCAAGATGCGATTCGGTCTCGACGACGCCGAACCGAAAACGCTCAAGGAAATTGGCGAGGCCCTCGGCCTGACCCGCGAACGAGTCCGGCAGATCGAGAGCGACGCGTTGAACAAGCTCGCCCGCGGTCTCAACGGCGAATAGTTCTTCCTGATGGCGGAATTTCATTCCGGCCTTTCATCGCAGTCGGAACCGGCTCTCTTTTCCCCTCGGACGAGCTGGTTCCGGCTGTTTTTCTGCTCCGGCATCGCGAGCGACAGGGGCAGTTACCGCTGCCGGGCAAAGCCCGGCTTACTGGCTACTGCTGCCAGAACCGTTCGACCGCCGTCAGTCGAGCCGCTTCAGCAGTTCGGGTATCAGTCGGGCGAGGCGTTCTCCACCAGTGGCGGCCACTTTCAGAATCTTCGCGATATCGACCGGCTCCAGATGATCCGGCAGGCACATGTCGGTGACGATCGAGAATCCCGCGACGCGCAGTCCCGCGTGCCGGGCGACGATGACTTCCGGCACCGTGGACATTCCGACGACATCGGCCCCCATCCCGCGCAGCATCCGGTATTCCGCGCGCGTCTCCAGATTGGGACCGGACACCGCGACGAAAACTCCTTTCTGAGTCTGAATGCCCAGCTCCAGCGCCGCCTGCCGGGCGCGTTCGAGCAGCCGGCGGTCATACGGTTCAGACATGTCCGGAAAGCGCGGCCCCAGCCGGTCGTCGTTGATGCCGCGCAGCGGGTTGTCGCCCATCAGATTGATGTGGTCGTCAATGAGCATGATGTCCGCCAGCTCATACTGCGGGTTCATGCCACCGCAGGCATTGGTGACGAACAGCGTGTCGATCCCCAGCGCCTTCATGACGCGCACGGGAAACGTGACCTGCTGCATCGAATAACCCTCGTAGAAATGGAAACGGCCTTCCATCGCGACGATCGGCACTCCGGACAGCACGCCGCAGACGAGTTGTCCGGCGTGTGATTCGACCGTTGAAACCGGGAAGTGCGGGATCTCCGAGTAATGAATGACGGCCTGCTGCTCGATCTGCCCGGCCAGGCCTCCCAGGCCGGTGCCGAGAATCAGTCCGACACGCGGCGTTCCAGTCCAGTGCCTCCGAACGGCGGTGGCGGCTTCCTCAATCTGAGTGAACAGTCCCTGCACAGTGTTTCTCCGAGTTTCTCCGAAATGCCTTCTTCAACACGAGCGCGCCGGACGCATTGGCCCGGATCCCGGCGGAGAATCCGGAACGCCGTGCGGCAGGTCAAACGACCGCCTGTCCGGCGCGAAGACAGCCGCCTGCTCGTTGAGACTCCGAACGACGCACGTTAGCTTCCGCACCCATTTTCGGACCGCTCCCGTTGACCGGCTTCCGGATCTCGAATCCCCGAAGGCATACGCTTCACGAAGGAACCAGACATGGCCACCGAACGCACGCTCGTCCTGTTCAAACCCGATGCCGTCCAGCGCCGCCTGTGCGGTGAACTGCTCGGCCGCTTTGAACGCAAAAGTCTGAAAATCGTCGGGCTGAAAATGCTGCGAGTGACTCAGGAGCTGTCCCGGCAGCACTATGCGGAACACGTCTCCAAGCCCTTCTATCCACTGCTGGAGGAATTCATCACCTCCGGCCCGGTTGTCGCTCTGGTGGCCGAAGGCCCGGAAGCGATCTCGGTGGTGCGCGGCATGATGGGACCGACCAACGGACGCCAGGCCGCTCCCGGCACCATCCGCGGCGATTTCGGAGTCAGCCGGCAGATGAACCTGATCCACGGCAGCGATGGTCCGGAAGCCGCCGCGAAGGAAATCGCGGTCTATTTCAAGCCGGAAGAACTGCTGGACTACGAAACGACTCTGGGAGGCTGGGTCTGCGCGGCGGACGAGAAGTAAGACCGAAGGCAATCATGCTCGCAACGCGAAGTTGATCTGCCTTTCAACTGTGGGTGGTCACGTTTAAAAGGAAGGGTGGCCGTTTTGGGGCGAAGGAAACCTAAAGACGGCCGATTCCGTAGACTGCATCGGTGACTTGACTCTGGCCCTCATCACTTTCGATCAAACTGACCCACGACCCGAACTTTTCGGATCAAGCCGCTTTCTGCTAAGTTCTTCATTGAAGACAGCTTAGCTCAAAGCCGATCAGGATAGTTCGACTTTTCGTTTTGCCAGCAGAGTCTTCACGAGCATCGTACTGCTTAAGGCATTACGTTGAAGGTGGGGATGTGATCCTGAAGAGTTTAAGCGACACTCATTAAGCGACTTGTATCATGACTGACATCGGAAAAGTTGAAAGACTTGCGAAGGAGGCCGAGCGGCTGGAGCGGAAACTGGCTCGAACGGAGTTCATTACATTACTACGCTTGCTGAATGACATGCCGACTGAAGCTGCGGAGGCTGCCATTCGTGAAAGCGTGGACAAATTTCAGGCGGCAGAGGCTGTTGCAAATATGGTTCGTGAGAGTTCGCTCGATATGACGAAGCAGGTTGCGGAGTACCTACGAGATGTTTCTTCGTATCTATCTCATGTGAGACCATGACGTGGCTGATGACAATGAAGAAATGAGTGTCAGGCAGGATGACTCCGGATCTGCCAGTCAGGGCAGAACGGCAGCGCCACAAAGTGGGCCAAAAGCGCTGATTGAACAGTTCACAGGCATGATGATGCGAGTTGGCCCCGCACCAAATCCAATTCTAGACAAGATCACATCGGACCAAATTGGCACAGTAATCAAGAATAAAGGCGATGAAGACAAGCGGCGACATGAGCGACTAAAAGGCAGGGAAATCACTCTGCGGCTTGCAATTGCCGCTGTATGTCTTTTCGTTATTGGGCTTTGTTGGCTATTCTTAAAGTACGATAAATCCGAGCACTTGGAAGGTGTCATTGGAGTAATCATCGGTGCGTTCGGAGGATATGGATTCGGTAGCCGCAAGTCTGCCGAATAGCTCGTCAACTTCAACTCGCCCGGTCAGGTTATTGCTCGAAAGAGCAAACTGGACCAACGACTGTGTCGAATGAGGTATTGACCGAGTACAAAACGCCAGAAATCGTCGTCTTGGGCTCAATTGTTGGTGCTTCGTGCTCGCCTGAAATGCTCTATCTCCGCCCGCGAGAAGCATCATCCGGAGTTTCCTCCGTAAGGTTCGGGCATGTCGTATCTCAACCAGAACCGGGCGGCGTGGAATCATCTGGCGGAATCGGGCAGTCAGTTCGCGAAAGTCGCGACGGACGAGGAACTGCGCGATCCGCTGGGAACTCTGGACGGGCGCGGCTGGCTGCCGGTCAGCGTGACGGGACTCAATGTGCTCTGCCTGGCCGGAGGCGGCGGCTGGCAGTCGATCCTGTACGCGGCGGCGGGGGCGAACGTGACGGTGCTGGATCTCAGCCCGTCCATGCTGGCTCTGGACCGGCGGGAATCGCAGCGGCGCGGTCTGCCGGTCCGGATTGTCGAAGGTTCGATGGATGAGCTGGAGAAGCTGGACGAAGCCAGCTTCGACATCGTCCATCAGCCGGTCAGCACCTGTTATGTCGCAGACATCGGAAAGGTGTATCGCGGCATTGCTCATACCCTGCGCGATGCCGGGCTTTACATCAGTCAGCACAAGCAGCCGACCAGCCTGCAGATCGTCAGCCGCGATCAGCAGGACCGGTACGTGATCGGCATCGACTACTACCATCAGGGACCGCTGCCGCCGACGCCGGATGATTCGTATCGCGAGGAAGGCGCCGTCGAGTACCTGCATCGCTGGGATCAGTTGATCGGCGAACTCTGCCGGTCCGGATTTGTGCTGGAAGATCTGAGGGAACCCTATCGCGGCGATCCGGCGGCAAAGCCCGGTCACTTCAAACATCGCGGCCGGTTCATTCCTCCGTATGTCCACATGAAAGCCCGGCGCGTGTCGCGAACGATTCAGAACCAGGACGTGCAGCGAAGACTGTGGACGCCGGAAGGATCGTGACGTCGTCCGTCAGCAGGCAGGCCGGGCTGTGCCCGGCAGTGATCAGTGCCCGGCAGTGGTCAGCAGGCAGGGCATTCCCCGGCAACCGACTGTCAACCTGTCAGGCCGCGTAAACAGAAACTGATCCGGTTTCTGAACACTCGCCGACAGTGGAACGACGAGGACGTTGACAGTCGCGTCACGAGTGTGAAGCCATTGAATCAGATGAAGCCGCACGATTTGAGGATGACCGCGGACATCGGAAGCCATGCGGTCGGAGGCGGGGGAACGTCAGTTGCAAAGCGGTCGAACGCGGTTTGTTTTTTTGATCGCTCTGATGTTTCAGGTGGTATCGCCATGTCCGCTTCCTCTGACCGGGTCGCCGCGCGGCCGGTAGCCGGCGCGCTGTTTCTGCTGACAGTATTTCTCAGCGCGTTCCTGCTCTTCCAGGTTCAGCCGCTCATCAGCCGTTACATCCTGCCGTGGTTTGGAGGCAGTCCAGCGGTGTGGACGACCTGCATGCTCTTCTTTCAGGTCACGCTTTTCGCAGGCTATGTCTATGCGCATCTGCTGGTGGCTCGGCTGAGTCCCGTAAAGCAGGCGCTGGTCCATGCTCTGGTACTCGGTGCCGCCTGTCTGCTGCTGCCCATCGCTCCGGATACCGCCTGGAAGCCGGTTGATGGAGCCAACCCGGCGGGGCGGATCCTGATGCTGCTGACCGCGACCGTCGGGCTGCCGTATTTCGCGCTGTCGGCCACCGGGCCGCTGCTGCAGGGCTGGTTTCTGAAGACGGTGCCGGGAAAGACTCCCTGGCGGCTGTACGCGCTCTCGAACGCTGGATCCCTGCTGGCGCTGCTGTCCTATCCGTTTGTGGTGGAGCCGCGGTTCACAACGCAGACTCAGGCCGCGCTGTGGTCGTGGGGCTTCGGAGCATTCGCTGCGGGATGCGTGCTCTGCGCGATCGTGATGTCCCGCAGCGTGCGACCGCTGGCCTTGTTCACGGGAGCTGAAACCTCGGAGCCGGTTCCGCCGCGACCGGGCGCCGGGCAGGTGCTGCTGTGGCTGGCTCTGGCCGCCGCGCCGTGCGTCATGCTGCTGGCCACGACGACGCAGGTCTGCACCGACATCGCCTCGGTGCCGTTTCTGTGGGTGCTCCCGCTGTCGCTGTATCTGCTGACGTTCATCCTCTGCTTCGACAGCGACCGCTGGTATCAACGCCGCTTGTTCGCTCCGGCGCTGTTCCTGCTGGCCATCACCGCCTGCGTGCTGTTGTGGGATTCCATCATGGGCTGGCGACTG
>Ga0172376_10008070_pt1 | contig 11064 bp, 9 predicted proteins | sample Lak35m_FD_121114 | JGI IMG/M metagenome (GOLD analysis project Ga0172376, IMG submission 121114) | Freshwater microbial communities from Kabuno Bay, South-Kivu, Congo - kab_092012_35m | ecosystem: Environmental > Aquatic > Freshwater > Lake | place: Democratic Republic of the Congo: South-Kivu...
CAAGGGCACAGGCATCTGGCATCTCGATCCGGACCTTTGGTTTTTCAAAGACCACTTCCCCGGCCATCCCATCACCCCGGCAGCGTTGCTTATGGAATTCGCCGCGCAGACCGCGGGCGCGCTGTGGATGAAAGACTGCGCGGAACCCGATGCAGCCTTGTTCGTAGCTTCGATCGATGCCATGCGCATTCAAAGCCCGGCGCTCCCGGGTGAAACCCTCACCACCACGGCCATTCTCACGAAAGAACTCGGCCTCCTCGCCCAGTTCGAGTTCGAAGTCGCCGCAGGCCTGCGGGCCGTGGCAAAAGGCCGGATCACACTCAGCCGCCAACTCGGCACCTGAATTCCGTTGGCCTCGCAGATCAAGTTCCTGCCGGGGAGACCCAGCGCTCGCGATATAAGAGACAATCTCTTGCAGGCAAAAAGATTCAACAAAGCCGGATTATTTGCCGGAATAAAAATTCAGACATCCTGTTTGGCAAACCATGCAGTCAGCGTTATCAACTCCGTGTCATGACCAAAAGCCCTGAAACTGTCGTCATTCGACGCATCACTCCCTCATTGGACAACGCCCGATTTGCCATCAAGCGCCCTGTGGGTGGCGAGATCACGGTGGAAGCGGATATTTTCAAGGAGGGCCACGATGAGGTGGCCGCGCTGCTGAAGTGGCGGCGTGTGGGCGAGAAGGTTTGGAACGAAACGCCGATGCGCCCGATGCCGAATGATCGATGGACCGCCACCCTCTGCGTCACGGCAGAGGGGTCTTGGGAATACACGGTCGAGGCGTGGGGGGATGTGTTTTTTTCGTGGCAGCACGAGTTGGAAAAAAAATTCGCCGCCGGGCTTCGCGAGCTTCAGAGCGAGATTCTCGAGGGTGCGGCTTTCATCGAGTCGGCGGCTGACCGTGCGGGCAAGACTTCCGACGGTGAGGCGTTAAAAAAATCTGGAGCCGCCATGCGGGCGGCTGATGCGCAGCAGGCTCACGACCTCGCGCATGATCCCTCGTTGTGCGCCCTCATGCGTGTGTATGCCGACCGCTCGCTGGCCACGGTGGCCGAGCCTTTTCATCCGGTGTGGGTCGATCGCGAGCGCGCCGCCTTTGCCTCCTGGTATGAATTTTTTCCCCGTTCCGCGGAGGGCAAGTCGGACTCGGGTTCGACATTCCGCCAGTGCCTGCCGCGCATCGATGATGCGAAGGCGATGGGATTTGATGTCATTTATTTCCCGCCGATCCATCCGATCGGAGCCAGCAACCGCAAAGGGCGGAACAACTCGCTCAAGTGCGAACCCGGCGAGCCCGGTGTGCCTTACGCCATCGGAAACAACAAGCAGGGCGTGAATGGCGGTGGACACAAGGATGTCGCGCCCGAGCTTGGCACGCTGGAGGACTTCGACTGGCTCGTAGCGGAAATCCGCAAGCGCGGCATGGAGGTCGCCCTTGATTTTGCGATCAACTGCTCGCCCGACCATCCCTATGTGCACGCGCATCCGGGGTGGTTTTTCAAGCGTCCCGACGGCTCGATCAAGTATGCCGAGAACCCGCCCAAGAAATACGAGGATGTCTATCCGCTGAATTTCCACAACGCGAACTGGCGCGAACTCTGGGACGAGCTCCGCGATGTGATTCTGTTCTGGTGCGAGCATGGTGTGGGCATCTTCCGCGTGGACAATCCCCACACAAAACCCGTCGCGTTCTGGGAATGGGTCATCGCCGAAGTGAAGGCCAAATTCCCCGGCACCGTGTTCCTGAGCGAGGCGTTCACGCGGCCGAAAATGATGCAGGAGCTGGCGAAGGTCGGCTTCACGCAGAGCTACACCTATTTCACTTGGAGAAACACCAAGCACGAGCTGGCAGAGTATCTCACCGAGCTCACCACGCAGCCGATGCGTGACTTTTTCCGCGCGAACTTCTTTGCCAACACGCCCGACATCCTGCCCGAGTATTTGCAACACGGCGGGCGGCCGGCTTTCCTCATCCGCGCCGTTCTGGCCTCGATGACTGTGCCCGTTTACGGCATCTACAGCGGATTCGAGCTGTGCGAGAACGCTCCTGTTCCCGGCAAGGAGGAGTATATCGACTCCGAGAAATACCAGTTCAAAGGCCGCGACTGGAACGCGCCCGGGAATATCAAGGACTACATAACCCGCCTCAACCACATCCGCCGCGACAATCGTGCCCTGCGCGAATACGACAACCTCCGCATCCACAGCGCAGAGAATGACCAAATCCTCTGCTTCAGCAAATCCACCGCCGCCCTCGACAACCACATCGTCGTCGTGGTGACGGTCGATGCGTGGAATCCGCAGAGCGCTTTCGTCCACATCCCGCTTGAGGATTTCGGCATCGGCGCGGACGAGGAGTATGTGATGGAGGATCTCCTCACCGGCGAGAAATTCCACTGGCGGGGTGCCAGAAACTTCATCGCGCTCGATCCGCACCATCGCCCGGCCCATGTCTTCCGCGTCCGCCGCGCCACCGGCCGTGAACTCGGGGAAGTCGTCTTTGCGTAATTCCACACCCGGGGTGGGGCTTGACTTGCCTGCCACCGAACTCCGAAAATAAAAAACTCATGACTGCGACAGAAATTTTTGGCCGTTTGAACGGCGCACAAGCCGGTGAAGTCCTGAACTGGCTCGCCGAAAACGACCGCAACGCCTACAAGAGCGCCGCTGGAATGCTGGCCACGCGCCGCAAGCTCCGCGCCGTGTTTGTCGAGCGCAAGCCGAGGGACGAGCGCAACCAATGGATCAAGGATTCCCTCGCCCGTCCCGCGAATGCCGATCTCGCCCTCGAGATTCTCCAAGTCTGGACACTCGGCTGCAACGAACGGATGGTCTGTGATTTTCTCGACGCCTTGGAAATTTCCCACAACGGCAAGGGTCTCATCGACGATTTGCCGACCGAGCCCGCCGCCGAAAAGGTCGCGCAGGCGGTGGATTTGTTGATCTCGAAATACCCAGTGCCTTCGGTGTTTGTGTATCTGCACCTCTTCAGCGGCATGGATTCGCAGGGATGGACGACGCTTCGGGGACTCCTGGAAACACGTCCCGAGTTGTCCGCCGAGAAGGCGCTTTCTCCTTCATGAGCCAGTATATTGAATCCCTAAACGGCGCGCTGGAGACCTTCCAATCCCTCCGCCAGCTGGAACCAAAAATCACCGAGACCGCCGACCTCGTTCTCGCCTGCCTGCGCTCCGGCGGCAAGCTTCTCATCTGCGGCAATGGCGGCAGCGCGGCCGACAGCGCGCACATCGCCACCGAGTTCACCTGCCGCTTCCAAGGCGACCGCCGCCCCTATCCCGCCATCGCCCTCAGCTCCGACGGGGGACTCCTCACTGCCATCGGCAACGATTACGCCTTTCAAGACATCTTCGCCCGCCAAGTCCGCGCCTTCGGCAAGGCGGGGGATGTCTTTATCGGACTCTCCACAAGCGGCAAGTCGCGGAATGTGCTCTCCGCCATAGAGGAGGCAAAACGAATCGGCATGCGCAGCATCGTTTTCCTCGGAAAAGGCGGAGGCTTCACCAAAGGTGCCGCCGATATTGAAATCCATGTCGCCGGCACAGTCACCGCCCGCATCCAAGAAGCCCACAAATTCCTCCTCCATGCCATCTGCGAACTCGTCGAACCAGGCCTTGAGAAGGAATAATCCCAAGGTGGACAAAATATCGGAACGCTCGACTGGAGCGGCGTTCATTCCGAAGGCCAAGGAATGACGCCGATGTCTTGCAACTCTTGATTTTTCTCCGGATCGGCGAACCCACCCAGCAAAGGTTGATAAACGGAAGAGAGGACGCCTGCCCTACAATTCCGAAGTGTCAAATCAGACCTCTATCGACCGGTCAGGCTATTGCCCTGTCGAGGGCGTGGTGGGCGGCGCCAAGGAGGGCGGCTTGGTCGTTGAGGATGACGAGGACGGGCATGTTTTCCATCACGGAAGAGAGGCGGCCTTTGTCGTTGAAGGCATGGAGGAAGGCGACGCTTTGGATGTGGCTCAGGAGTTTGGCCGGGATGCCGCCGCCGAGGAAGACACCTCCGGTGGACATCGTTTTCAGCGCCATGTTTGAGGATTCAGCACCGAGGCAGTTCACGAAGATGTCGAGGGTCTTGGCGCACATCGGGCACTCGCCTGAGTTAGCGTATTTGGAAATGACGACGCCGGCATCGGTTTCTTTCATTTCTGCGGCCACGGCGGGGAGTTCCGTGCCACGGCCCGTGTCGCGGAGGAATTTGTAGATGTTTTCTATGCCCATGCCGGAGGCGACGCGCTCGGCGCTGACATGGCCGAATTGCTTGATCAGGTATTGCAGGAGGGCGATTTCCAGATCGTTCCTCGGCGCGAAGTCGGCATGGCCGCCTTCGCAGGCCCAGACATGGTGTTTTCGGCCATCCCAGTAAAGCCCCGCCTGCCCGAGACCGGTGCCGGGCGAGACGACGCAGCGGTTTCCTTTGGCGTTGGGTGCGCCTTTTTGCACGACGGCGAAGTCGCTGGCTTTAAGGTGGGCGATCCCGTGCGCATTGGCTTCGAGGTCGTTCAGCACGATGACACGGGGAATTTCGAACTCTCCGGCGATCTCGGCGGCATCGACGCCCCAGGTCAGATTGGTGGGTTTGGCACGTCCATCGCTCACGACTCCCGGAACACCGAATCCCGCCGCCAGCACGAGCGGCGCGTCGTGCCCGAGAAACTCGCGGATCATGGCATTCAAGCCAGGATAATCTGTGCTCGGGTAGCGTTGTTCTCGCATTATGGAGAGGGAATTTCCCGCCACGCCGAAGAGGGCGAGGTCGGTCTTTGTGCCGCCGATGTCGCCGGCCAATATGATGTGCTGGCGGGCGGGCACTACTTTTCCAGCTGATAGTGGTGCCAGGAGTGGCCGGATTTTTCGATGAGACGGTCCGAGGCTTCAGGTCCCCATGTGCCGGCGGCGTAGTTCGGAAAGTCGCGCGGATGCAGGGCCTGCCAGACATCCAGGATAGGATTCACGATGCGCCAGGAGGCGTCCACGCTGTCGTAGCGGTGGAAGAGCGTCATGTCGCCGATCATGCAATCGTAGAGAAGCGTCTCGTAGCCTGTGGCGGCGGTGGATTCCCCGAATTCCTTGTAGCTGAAATCGAGCGGCACATTGGCGATCGATATGCCTGGCCCAGGGCGCTTGGCGTGGATATCCATCGTGATGCCTTCATCAGTCTGCACATGGATGACGAGGCGGTTCGGCATGATGTTTTCCTCGACGCCTTTTCCGAAGAGGAGGAGCGGGGTGCGCTTGAAGCCGATCACGATCTGCGTGGTGCGGGCGGCGAGGCGCTTGCCGCTGCGGATGAAAAACGGCACATCCGCCCAGCGCCAGTTGTCCACCTCGAGCTTCATGGCCACGAAGGTCTCGGTGTTCGCCGGGGGGTTCACATTCGACTCGGTGCGGTAGGCGGGGACATTTTTTCCACCGATGATTCCGGCGCCGTATTGGCCGCGAACCGTGTTCGCGAGGACCTCCTCGGGCTCCATGGGGCGGATCGCCTCAAGCACCTTCACCTTCTCGTTTCGCACGCTGTCGCCCGTGATCGAGGTCGGCGGCTCCATGGCCACGAGCGAGAGCACGGAGAGGATGTGGTTTTGCACCATGTCGCGGGTCACTCCGGAGTGGTCGTAGTAGCCGCCGCGCAGCTCCACGCCGAGCTCCTCGGCGACGGTGATCTGCACATAGTCGATGTAGCGGCGGTTCCAAATCGGCTCGAAGACGCTGTTTCCAAAACGGAAGACCATAATGTTTTGAACGGTCTCTTTGCCCAGGTAGTGGTCGATGCGGTAAATCTGCGACTCGGCGATATGCTTGGTGAGGTCCGCATTCAGGTCGCGGGCGCTTTGCAGGTCGTGGCCGAAGGGTTTTTCAATAATAACGCGGCGCCAGGCATCGGGCTTCTCCTCGGTGAGGCCGGCGTTTCCAAGTTGATCCACGACTTTGCTGAAAAAGGTGGGCGCGATGGCGAGGTAGAAAAGAACATTGCCGGGCAGGTTCCAGGTTTTTTGGACCTCCTGGATTTTCGCGCCAAGACGCTGGAAGGTGTCGGGATTGTTGAAGTCCCCGGAGAGGTAATAGCTGCGCTTGGAAAATTCGTCCCACTCGGCGGAATCGACCGGACGGGTGGCGAATTGCTGAATGTCCGAGGTGATCTGTGTCCGGAAAAGCTCGTCATTGCTATCGCTCACCGCCACGCCGATCACGGCGAAATTCGAGGGGAGAAGTTTGAGGGCTTTCAGGTTGTAGAGTGCAGGCAGAAGCTTGCGTTTCGTCAGGTCGCCCGAAGCTCCGAAAATGACAATCGTGCAGGGGTCCCCAGGGCATTCATGGCCGGTCAAAGGTTTGGTGGACATATCGGGGAATTGCCTATCGGAGCATTTCGGGCTCGACAAGACATCCGTGCGATTCTGTCGAAATCGTAACGAACTTCCATGGGGAAACCGGGGCCTTGGGATGTCGAACGGCGTAAAGCCTACGCGGCATCCCCCTGTTCACACTCCGCCGCGCTGGCCAGCCACTCGGCGTTGGCTTTTTCCAAGGCATCGCCCACATGGGCAAGTTCGCGATTGATGCGCATTGCAAGGGCCGGGTCGTTGTGGGTGGCTTCGTCCTCCATTTTGGCGGTGAGTTCCCGCTGACGGGCTTCGAGTGTTTGGATTTCGGCTTCGAGCTCTGAAACCCGCCTCTCGACGGCGCGGCGCTGGCCGGCCTCGGCCTTGCGGGCTTCGGCTTCGGCGCGGCGCTGGGCCTTGATTTCTTTAAGCCCCATCTTGGGCTGCGCGGGGGCCTGGGCTGCAGTGTCCTCGGGTTGGAAATTGCCGAGGGATGCGACCGTGCCCGCCCTCACACTGCCGCCTGCGCGGGACTTCTCGCGGAAATAATCGTAACCCCCCGCATAGGAGGTGAGTTTGCCGGCCTGCACATGGATGACCGATGTTGCGATGGATCGAATGAAATGCACATCGTGGCTCACGAAATAGATCGTTCCCTCGTAGGGCTGAAGGGCGCGGATAAGCGCATCGATGCTGGGCATGTCGAGGTGAGTGGTCGGCTCGTCGAGCAGCAGGAAGTTTGGTGGATCCAGCAACAGCTTCACCAAGGCCACGCGGCTTTTTTCTCCACCGCTCAGCACGCCGATTGGCTTGAAGACATCATCCCCGCGAAACAAAAACGCTCCCAGCACTGTGCGGGCGGCTTGTTCGGGCACCGGGCGGGCGATGGACTGCACCTCCTCGAGCACCGAGCGTTTGGTGTTGAGCCCCTCGGTGCGGTGCTGCGCGAAGTAGCCGATGCTGCAATTGTGGCCCGGCGTGCGCGTGCCGGCCTGGAGTTCGAGCTGTCCGGAGAGGATTTTCAACAACGTGGACTTGCCCGCGCCGTTCGGGCCAACCAGCACGGTTCGCTGGCCTTTTTCGACTTCGAGGTTCAGGTCCTCGTAGACCACTTTCTCGCCATAGGCTTGGCGTATACCCTCGAGGGCAATCACGCGTTGGCCGCCCCGGGGAGGCTGTGGGAAACGGAAATTCACCGTCGGCTCATCCGACTCGGGCGCTTCGATGCGCTCCATGCGGGCGAGTTGCTTGATACGGTCCTGCGCCTGCGCGGCCTTGCTGGCCTTCGCGCGGAAGCGATTGATGAAATCCTCCAGGTGCGCGATTTCCTTTTGCTGGTTGCGGTAGGCGGCGAGTTGTTGTTCGTCGCGGGCCTTTTTCTGCTCCAGGCAGGCGTCGTAGTTTCCGTGGTAGCGGATGAGTTTGCGGTGCCGGATTTCCACAATTCCACGGCAGATGAGGTTCAGAAATTCGCGGTCGTGGGAAATCGTCAGGATCGCGCCCGGATAGCCCGCCAGATGATTTTGAAACCAGCCGAGCGTCTCAAGGTCGAGGTGGTTCGTCGGTTCGTCCAACAAAAGCAAATCCGGCTCCTCAACGAGCAAGCGCGCGAGATGCGCCCGCATGCTCCACCCGCCGCTCAATTCGCGGAGCGGACGATGGAAATCCCCCTCGCGGAAGGCCAAGCCTGCCAAAATCCGCTTCGCCATGGCCTCCGCCCGTCCATCCGCCTCATGGCCTGCCGCCAATTCCATCACGGTCTCGTCACTCACCGCCGCCGTCTCCTGCGGCAGGAAACCCACACGCGTCCCGCGTTGCAGCGTCACCTGCCCCTCGTCCGGTTCGTCATGCCGTAAGAGAAGCGAGAAAAGCGTCGATTTGCCGGCACCGTTCGGACCGATAAGCCCGATACGATCGCCCGCGTTCACCTGCAGCGCCGCGTCCTCGAAAAGAACCCGCCCGCCAAAAGATTTGGTCACCTGTGAAAGAGTCAGCATCCGGTTTGAGAAAAGCCCAGCAAGGTGGCGAAGCGATCCCGTGGCGTCCAACGCAATTTTCTAAAAATTGACTGATGGCGTTTTGAAAATTCAGGACAATCTTGAGGGAGGGGAGCCGACAGTCGGATTCGAACCGACGACCAGCGGTTTACAAAACCGCTGCTCTACCACTGAGCTATGTCGGCGTGGGTGGAAAATTCACACACTTTTGATCCGGAGGCAAGAGCGGATTCCGGCACCCATGCAGCGCCCGGCGGCCTGAGGGTGGCTGCCCCGCATGGACTCGAACCATGAATAATGCCTCCAAAGGGCACTGTGTTACCATTACACCACAGGGCAAAGCGGAAATTGATATTGCCCGGAGAGCGGGCGGGACGCAAATGTTTTCCATGAACAAAAAAACGCGCAACCGGCTTTTGGCTTTGGGATGTTTTGTGGTCTTCCTCGCGCTGGGCGGGCTGTTTTACATCAATTGGGTCGTCCAGCGTCCGTTTGCCGTGATCGTTTTTCTTGCCGACAACCTCACGCCTTCAGTTCTGACTCCTGCGAGAAATTATCAGGGTGGCGCGGATCACAGGTTGCAGATCGAGAAGTTTCCCAACAGCGCGCTCGTCACCACGCATGCGAACGACTTCGCGGTTCCGGATGCGGCGGCAGCGGCCAGCTCGATTGCAACGGGACAAAAGGGAAACAATGGAATTTTGGGAGTGAACTCCGGCAAGGGCGCGTTGCCAACTCTTGTGGAGATAGCCCGTGCGCGTGGTCGCGCGACCGGTATTGTTTCCAACGCCTCGATCACCGATGCGACGGCGGCGGCATTTTACGCGAAGACCTCCGATCCGCTCGATTATCCCGTCATCGCACGCCAACTGGCGGAGTCGCAGGGCGTCGATGTGATCATGGGCGGGGGCGCGGCGGATTTTTTGTCCGACGGTCAAGGCGGACGCCGAAACGATGCGAGGGATCTTATCCAGGAGATGCGGGACAAAGGCTACGATGTGGTGCGGACGGAGTCGGAGCTCGAGGGGACGCCCTCCTGGAGAAGCCCGAAAACGCTGGGGCTTTTCAGCATGGGCAACCTGAATTTCGCCGATGAATTCGCCGCCGAGGCCGGCCAACCAAGCCTCGCCACCATGGTTAGAAACGCCATCAGGATCCTCCAATACAATGCCCGGGGCTATCTGCTGGTCGTTGATGCCGGACTTGCTGGAAAATCCGGCGCGCAAAACGAGGGCGAGCGGACCCTGCGTGAAATCCTCGCCCTCGACGATGCCGTGGCCGAGGCGGTGCGTTATGCGGGGCCAAAGGCTCTTATCCTCGTCGTCGGAAAGCGCAATGTCGGGGGGCTGCGCTTGAATGGCTATCCCTTCCGCAACGACAAAGGCGCCGGCCTGCTTGGCATCAATGCTCAAGGCACGCCTTCGATCACTTGGTCCACCGGCCCCGAGTCGGGCACGCGCACGAGTCCCGAGGGACCCGTATCCACCGAGCCTGCGGCAAGCAAGAGGGCGGCGGCCATTGGAGTCGCGGAAGATGCCATCGCCGTTGGCAGCGGGCCTGGAACCGATGTCTTGAAAGGTTTTCAAGACAACACAGAAATTTTCCGCATCGTGCAGAAAGAGCTTTGAGCCGCCCTTCAGGGCAGCCTTTTTTCCAGCGTGAGTCGGGTTCCCCTTGCCTGCGGGGAGTAATCGACACGGTCGAAAACCGTTCGAATAACGAAGAGTCCGAATCCACCGGCTTGGCCTGGTTTCAAGTCGCATTGCGATGCGGCGGGTGGCTGGAAGGGCTTGCCATAATCGCGCAAGACAAAGCGCACGCGGTGGCGAATTTTTTTCATATCCACACGCGCGGGCTTTATCGCGCCGGCGTGCCGGAGGATGTTGGTGCAGGCCTCGTCGACCGCCATGATGATTCTGGCTTCCTCCGCTTCAGTGAATCCCTCGCCGTTGAGAAAATCCCTCACAGCCTCCCGCACCCCCGCGAGCTGCGAGGGTTCATTGAAAAAAACAATTCTTCGGGAATCGTTCATGAGTTCCCTCCGCAAATCTACTCCCTGCCCTTGGCTGCAAGGATCGCCAGGCGGCGTTTCTTTGCTGCATGGATGCTGCGGGTCGTCCATTCCCACAAAATCAGCGTGAGCGGATATGTCGCGGCCGCCAGAAGCAGGCCGGCGGGAATGATGCCCACAAGAAACGGCATGGGAGCGCTGGAAAGCGAGGAGAGAAGGTCGGGGTCGTTGAAATGCATTGGCTCGCGGCCGGTCAGGAAACATCCCAGGCGGTATTGAAAATAGACGCAGAAGGGAAAGGTGAAGGGATTGCTGATCCAAGTGCCCGCGATGGCGGCGGGGATGTTTGCCCTCAGGAAAAACGCGGCCAACGCGGCGGCGATCATCTGGATCGGCAGGGGCATGAGCGCGAAGAACGCGCCGATGGCCATGCCCAAGGCGAATCTTTGACCGGTGGCATGCCAGAGTTCTTGCACGAAAAGGCGGTCTCCGAAAAGGCGGTGAATCCAAGTGCCACGAATGTGTTTGGCGCGCGGCAGGTGGCGCAGATACCGGCCAAGTCTGGTGCGCCGCCACTGTATGGGTTTCATTTTCTCAAAGGTGCTCCGTGGTCTTGATGCTTGCCAGACAAGATTGCTTCTGATTTTTTTCAATCAACAGGAAAAAGATTGAAGCCATCATCAAGCCCTTCAAAATGGAGGATG
>Ga0172376_10008074_pt1 | contig 11061 bp, 9 predicted proteins | sample Lak35m_FD_121114 | JGI IMG/M metagenome (GOLD analysis project Ga0172376, IMG submission 121114) | Freshwater microbial communities from Kabuno Bay, South-Kivu, Congo - kab_092012_35m | ecosystem: Environmental > Aquatic > Freshwater > Lake | place: Democratic Republic of the Congo: South-Kivu...
AATTGGAGCAGCAGTTCAAGGAGGTGTTTTATCTGGAGAAGTAAAAGATGTTTTACTATTGGATGTCACACCTTTGACACTTGGAATCGAGACTTTGGGAGGCGTTTCTACTCCACTAATTAAGAGAAATACTACAATTCCTACTTCTGCTTCTCAGGTCTTTTCAACAGCAGCCGACAATCAAACTTCTGTTGAAATCAATATCCTCCAAGGTGAAAGAGAAATGGCACTTGATAATAAATCTTTAGGAAGGTTTATTTTAGACGGTATTCCACCAAGTCACAGAGGAGTTCCTCAGATTGAAGTAACCTTTGATATTGATGCAAATGGGCTTTTAAATGTTTCAGCAAAAGAAAAAGTAACAGGAAAGGTTCAGAAAGTTACAGTTCAAGGTTCGACAGGTTTAGATAAATCTGAAGTTGAAAGAATTGTAAAAGAGGCTGAGGCAAACAAAGAAGCTGATAAAAAAAGAAAAGAAACTGCTGAAGCCAGAAATCATGCTGAGAGTTTAGTTCATCAATCGAAGAAAGCAATAATTGAATCTGAAGGAAAAATCTCAGGAGAAATAAAATCTGAAATTGAAGCCCAGATTAAAATTGTTGAAGAAAAAATGCTTGGAGATTCTAAAGAAGAAATTGAAAAAGCAGCAAATACACTTTCAGAGACTTTAGCAAAATACGGCGATCAGCTTTATAAGAAAGAAGAACCAAGAAATGAAGGGCCATCAGGACCAAAAAATGATTCTCCTGATAACAAAGGAAATCCAAATAATTCTGATGAACCTATCGAAGGTGAAATTGTTTCTTAATGTTTTACTATAAATAATTTATTAGACTACAAGGCGGTGTTATACACCGCCTTGTTTTAGCAATTTCTCACAACCAGATAAAAAAATTGTGTATTAGAATTAGAATTAACCAACCAATTATCAGTAAAGCAAAATCTATAGTAAATTGATTACGATTACGAGTTGTGAGTGAATTGCAAAGGGGTATAAGCATGATGAAGGTGAATAATAATCCAAACATCTCGATGCTCATTTTGTCTCCTTTACAATATCTTTATAACCCATTGAGTAATCATTTTTACAATTAGATAGACTGCAAGAATAAATGAACAGAATTTCGATGCTAAAACAATAATTTCTAAAGTTCTAAAATATATATCCTCATATAAAACTTGGATAAATGTATTTTTTTCCTTCCAACTGTACACCCAATTGTTTAAGAGATGTTTGTATCTCAAGTATGACAAAATATGTCCAGCAACTAAAATTCCAACCATTGAAAAAAACAGGTTAGCTTCCATGTTGATTACCTCTCTCCCAAAAGATAATGCTTATGATTTAGCATTTTAACAAATTATTTGCTAAAATTATAGGCATGAGTTCCAATACTGATTATTACAATATATTAGGAGTTTCAAAAAACGCCTCAGAAGATGATATTAAAAAGGCATATAGAAAATTGGCAAGAGAGCATCATCCAGATATGGTAAAAGATTCTGATAAATCATCAGCTGAAAGAAAATTTAAAGAAATAAATGAAGCTTACCAAGTTTTATCAGATTCCACAAAAAGAAAACAATATGACCAATTCGGACATGCAGGTTTTAAATCTAGTGCCTCGGGTGCCGGACCTTCTGGTTTTGGTGGTTTTAGTCAAGGTCCTTTTTCCTATTCTTATCAATCTGGGGATGTAAATATAGATCCGTTTGAAATTTTCGAAGAAGTTTTTGGTTTTAGAGGTTTTGGAGGAGCTAGGTCCCCAAGAAGAGGAAAGAATTTATATTATGAGATAAAAGTTCCTTTTGAAGAAGCGGTAAAAGGTGGTGAGAGAAAAATTAAAGTTGAATCAGGTGAATATTCTATCAAAATTCCTAGAGGAATATCTGATGGAAATGAAATGAGATTTGAAGGAAAAGGTTCTGCCGGTCCTAATGGTTTGCCCCCAGGAGATTTAATAGTTTCATTTAGGGTATCGTTTCCTAAGTCATTTGAAAGGTTTAGTGAAAATGTTTTACAAATTATAGATGTTCCATTTATTGACGCAATTTTAGGCGGCGAGATAGAAGTTAAGGTAATTGATGAGAAATCAAGTAATGGAATTTCCTTTAAGAAGATTAAAATTCCAGAAAAATTGCAATATGGGTCGCAAATTGTTTTAAAAGGTTTTGGGATGCCAAGATTAAATTCTGATTTTAAAGGAGATATGTATTTAAGAACTAATATAACTTTTCCAGAAAAACTATCAAAAAATCAAAGAAAAATCTTAGAAGAGTATAGAAAAGCTTAAAATTAAGATAACTCAAAGTGAAACTAAGTTTATGATTGTAACTGAGATAGATGCGATTGCCGAAAAATCGGCAATCGCATCTTAGCGTGTCTTCTCTCCCTGCCCTTTTTATAGTTTTCAGATCCTTTCTGACCGCACAGCTCAAAGATCAGTATGAAAGAAAATTCTTGAAAGAGTTATAAAATCTCAGTAAGTAAATTCCTACAAAAGATAAAAACCCAATTGCGAAACCCCTTTCTGGAGATTGGTTTGAGAACAAAAAAGCAATTAATGTCAAAATTGTAATTTTCAGCCCAATCAGAAAAAAAATTCCATATAAAATGTCAAAGTCTACATACTTTAGTTTTGAAATCAATTCAATTGACCTGGCGGATAGTGCTGATCCTATAAAAACTGTTAGTGTAATTAAATTAGGATTTTGACCAGTTTCTACAAGAAAGACAGAAGTAATCAATAGAATAATTGCCAACATAAGATTGACCGACACACGATTGAGCCACATAAAACCCTCCTTGATACCCTGCCCCTAGAACATTTCCAAGAGCATAGAAAATTCTAACATAAAAAAGTAGCAATGCAATATTTAATTTTTATAATTTGAATATATGAATTCAGGCGCCTCTTTTGAAAAGAAGCGCCTGATAGAAAATGAAGTTTTTAGGATTGCCCTAAAGCTCTCCTTCATCCTTCATCGAGCGGATTTCCTGCAAGAAAAGGAGATATAGAATTCCTCCTGTCGCAAGCAGGGTTAGAGCTCCGATAATTTCGAAGACATCTGACATACTCACTCACCTCCTCTCAAGTTTCAAGAATTGCATCTAACTGCTTATTCTTTTATTCCTTGTTTTTAATTTTACTCAATTTAATCAAATGAAGCCTTTTAGCCTCTTCAGCCATTTCTTTCTCTTGAGCTAGTATTCCGACAATCGAGATAACGGCCGTAACAAAAGCTATACCTGTTGCGATGATAGTCACTTGATTCCTCCTTACCTTTCTTTATGAATGAATATCCATATGAGTCTTGACGGCAACCAAGTAGAATAGGACAAGCACTACGACTCCAGTAACCAACGATACCGCTACAATTCCAAGCAGGATTAAGCCGATTGTCATAAGAATTTCCATAGTTACCCCTCCTCTCATACTGAATAGAATATAGATAATAATACAATAAATTATCTTTTCAAGGGATAAATCTTACTTCAATTCTTGATGAGGATTGAGCAAATCATCGTCAAGATTGTCGCCAGGCACCAAACTGTCATAATGATAGTACCTTCCATCTTTCTCACCCCCTCCCTTATTTTCAGAATACTTTCTTCAAAAACCAACAGTTAGGTTTTTAGAAAGTTCCAGAATTATATCCCATAGAAATTAATTGTCAAATGATTTTTAAATTTTAGTTTTGAAATTTATCATATTTAAATGATTGGGCGGGGATAAAAATCCCCGCCAGTTCTCCTTTTACTTATTTTCGAAGAAAGCTACCAAACAGGAACATTAGAGAATATGCTCCCATCATGAGCCCTTGAAGTAATCGTATATCGTTCTCAACTTTGAGGCCCTCGAAACCAGTTACTGTCGCAAGGTACGCCCCCGCAGAAATAAGCAAGATCTCAGCAATCCGACAGATTCGATTCCAGAACAAATTTTCTGGACTAAGGTTAGCATAAAGGAAAATTGATGAAGCGACAATGCTTAACATCAAGCTTCCATCAACATACACACAAACCATCTGAAACAAAATGTTCCAGATCAGTCCAGCAACCAAAATTCCTAAGCGAAATCCTTTTGCGAACATTTCCTTCTCCTCTTTATCTCTAACGATAGGTGATGTATATTATAATATAACCTATAAAAACTTCAAGTGTTTTACATACTTAATTATTGAAAAAAAGGAGATAATGGTGTATTATGTGCAAGGAATAAGGTTTAATTGAAGTGGGCAATGACCCACTTTTTTTAAATAAAATTTGGGATTTAGTAGATAAATCAGCAAAAAAGTGTATATTTATAATAAGTAAAAAAATAAAGGAAAAAATGGCAACTTCAGAAATTAAATTAGCAATAGCCCAAGTAGCGTCAGAAAGAGGGATACCTGTAGATGATGTTTTAAATTCAATAAAAAACGCAATAGCTCGAGCATACGCCAAAGAGTACGGAGGTGAAAGTGAAAATTTTAATGTAGAGTTTGATGATGAAACTGGAGAAATCAAGATTTTTGATTTAGAAGGAAAGGATGTAACAAAAGCAGGTTTCGGAAGAATTGCTGTTAATGCTGCCAAACAAGCTTTAACTTCAAAAGTAAGAGAAGTAGAAAAAAACATAATTTTTTCTGATTATATTCAAAAAAAGGGAAAAATAGTCTCTGGAAACATTTTTAGAATTGATAGAAACTCTGTGGTAATAGATTTAGGTAAAGTTCAAGGTATTATGCCTTATAGCGAACAAGTTTCTTCAGAAGATTACCGTTTAGGAAACAGAATCAAAGTTTTAATTAAGGATGTTACTAAAGATACAAAAGATCCACAAGTTATAGTTTCAAGATCATCTGCAGATTTAGTTTCGCAGTTATTTGAAAGTGAAGTGCCAGAAATTACAAATGGAACTGTTGAAATTATAGCAGTCGCAAGAGAAGCAGGTTCTAGAACTAAAATGGCGGTTTATTCAAATGACGATAAAATTGACCCAGTTGGAAGCTGTGTAGGTCAAAAAGGTGTTAGAGTTCAAGCTATTATTCACGAGTTATATGGTGAGAAAATTGATATTATTCCTTTTTCAAAAAGTATTGAAAAATATATAGCCTCAGCTCTTTCACCAGCAAGAGTTACAGAAGTTGTAATTGATGAAGCTGAACAAAAAGCAACAGTTTCAGTCCCAGAAGATCAATTAAGTTTAGCAATTGGAAAAGATGGTCAAAATGTCAGACTTGCCAATAAGCTAACTCACTGGAAAATTGATATCAAAGGAACTAAGTCAATTTTTGATTCTGAAACAGGATCAAAAAAGGAATTTAATGCTTCTGAATCTTCGGTATCAAAATCATCAATGGGAATTTGGGATCAAGTTATAGCTCAAGCCAAAGCTGAAGCGGAGCAAAAAGCTAAAAATGACCAAGAAGCGTTAAAAAAAATCTCAGAAGAAAAAGATAGTGAATTAGATTCACAACCTGAAACCGATTCTGAAACAAACCAAGAAAACAAGTAATTTATTCAATTACTTAAAAACCTATGTCAAAAATTTATTTAAGACCTCCAATTGTAAGTGTTATGGGCCATGTTGATCATGGAAAAACATCAATTTTAGATTATATAAGAAGAAGTAATGTAACCTCTAAAGAACACGGAGGTATTACTCAACATATTGGTGCTTACCAAGCAGAATTTAATGGAAAAAAAATTACTTTCATTGATACTCCAGGACATGAAGCATTTTCTCAGATGAGATCTAGAGGAGGTCGTGTTTCAGACATAGTTTTGTTAGTTGTTGCGGCAGACGCGGGTGTTCAAGCTCAAACTAAAGAAGCTATTTATCACGCAAAAGCTTCTGGAGGTCAAATTGTTGTAGTTTTAAATAAAATAGATTTACCAAACTCAGACCCTCAAAAAGCTAAACAACAACTGGCTTCTGAAAATATTTTGGTAGAAGATTGGGGTGGAGATATTCCAGTTTGTGAAGTTTCAGCAAAAACTGGTGCTGGAATTGAAAATTTATTAAACACAATTTTACTTATAAATGAAATTCATGAAACAAAATCAGATACTGAAGGTGAATTAGAGTGTGTCATTATTGAAGGAAAAGTTGATAAACAAAAAGGAGTTTTAGTCTCAGCAATTGTGAAAAACGGTATTTTAAAAATTGGGGATGAAGTTTTTGCTTCAGGTTATGGAGCCAGAATAAAATCTTTAACAGATTACAATGGAAAAAACCTTAAAGAAGCACTTCCTGGAGATCCTATTGAAATTTTGGGTTTTAAAAATCTCCCTGCAATTGGGGATATTATTGTATCTCAAGGCTCTGAGTTAATGGAACTTTCAAGTTCATCAGATAAAGTTGAGATAATTGGAAAAGAAACTAAAAAAACCTTAAATTTAATTTTAAAATCTGATACTTTTGGAACTTTAGAAGCAATTAAATCTTCACTTGCTAATTTAATAACAACAAATGTTAATGCAGATTATTCTGTTAAATTTTTAGTATCTCAAACTGGAGAGATAACAGACTCGGATGTCCTATTAGCTGATTCAACTAAAGGACTAATTGTAGGATTTAATCTCAAACCTTCTAATTCCGTTTTGGATTTAGCTGATTCTAAAGGGGTTACTGTTAAGACCTATAATACAATATATGCCTTAATTGAAGATTTGGAAAAGATTTTAGAAGGAAAGGCTTTTTTAGATGAACAAAAAATTAAAGGAAGAGCTGAGGTTGTAAAAATTTTCAAACTTCCATCTGGAGACTTAATTTTAGGATCTAAAGTTATAGCAGGCGCTCTAAAAGAAACTTCAAGAATTTCAATTTATGAAAAAAACCCAGCTGAGCTAACTTTAGAAGATAACCCAATTTATAATGGTGAAGTCAAGAAGCTAAAAAGAGGAAAAGATGAGGTAAAGATTGTTGGAAAAGATAATGATTGCGGAGTATTGTTAAAACCAGATTTTCCTGAAGCCAGAGTCGGTCTTTTTATTGAAGTCCGCTAATTTTCAAGCAATTAAAGTCATTGAATTATTTTAGTAAATTTGTTAAAATACAATTTAATATGGCATTAACAAAAGATACTAAAAAATCTATTATAGCCTCCCACAAATTACATGAAAAAGATTCCGGTTCCCCAGAAGTCCAAATCGCACTTCTAACCGAGAAAATTACTAAATTAACTGATCATTTGAAGAAACACAGAAAAGATGTTCACTCAATGAGAGGTTTAAACCAAATGGTCAATAAAAGAAGAAGATTGTTGAATTTTTTAGCTAAAAAAGACGATGACAGACATAAATCATTATCAAAAAAGCTTGGGCTTAAAGCAAAATAAGCTATGAGCCAAGTTGTTTCACACGAAATTGAATTCCTTGGAAAAAAATTAAAATTTGAAACTGGAGAGTTAGCTATTATGGCTGATAATGCAGTTAAATTAACTTATGGAGATACTACAGTTCTTGCAACAGTTGTGATGGGGAAATCTGATCCAGAAATTGATTTTTTTGATTTAAGAGTTCATTACGATCCAAAACTTGCAGCTGCTGGTTTAATTAAATCATCAAAATATGTTAAAAGAGAAGGAAGACCAAATGACGAAACTGTTATCACAAGAAGACTTATAGATCATGCAATTAGACCTCTTTTTCCAAAAGACTTCAACAACGCGATTCAAGTAATTGTAACGGTCTTGTCTCTTGATAAAGATGCTGATCCTGAATTTGCTTCTCTTATAGCTTCAAGCGCTGTTTTACACTCTTCAAAAGTTCCTTTTTTTGGTCCTATGACCTCCGTAAAAGTTGGTTTACTGAATGATAAAACTGTAATAAATCCGACAAAAGAGCAAGAACATAATTTAGATTTAAATATGATTATTTCCTTTTCAGGAAAAGATAGAAAATTTTTAGCGGTTGAAGCCTCAGCGAATGTAATTCCTGAAGACACACTACTTAGATGTATCAATGAAGCTCATACATCTTGTGAAACTTTGGTAAAGGCACTTGATGAATTTGCTTTGAAAGTTAACCCTTCTCTCGAAAAATTAAACTATGAATCAAACTCTGTTAGTGAAGAAATATATCAAGAAATTGAAAATTTTGTTTCAGAAAGATTAAGAAAGCTTTTTTATGACGGTCTTGAGAAAAAAGAATTAAGTGAATCGAAAAAAGATATTGAAAAAGATGTAATTTTAAATTTTAGTGAAAAATATGAAGAAGGAGTTGTTAAAAAAGTTCTAGAAGATGTTGAGAAAAAATTGCTTCAAAAAATGATTTTAGATGAAAATAAAAGACCTGATGGTAGAGAAATTACAGAAATTAGATCTTTAGACTCTAAAGTTGCTTACTTACCTAAGGTTCACGGTTCTTCACTTTTCACTAGAGGAATAACCCAAGCTTTATCTATTGTTTCTTTAGGCTCACTTGAAGATGCTTTGGTTTTGCAAGATTTTTACGGTGAAGAAACCAAATACTATATTCATCATTACAACTTCCCGCCTTATTGTTCTGGAGAAATCGGAAAAACCGGCGGAGGAGGTTCAAGAGAGATAGGGCATGGTATGCTTGCTGAAAAAGGTTTAAGAGCAGTTGTTCCTTCAATTCAAGAATTTCCCTATACTATTTTAGTAAACACAGAAATTACTTCTTCATCAGGATCCACCTCAATGGCTGCTGCTTGTGCCTCGTGTTTAGCTTTAATGGACGCAGGAGTTCCTATAAAAGATATGGTTGCTGGAATTGGAGTAGGGCTTGTGGTAGATGATTCTTTTTCTAAATACAAAATCTTAACTGATATAGCTTACATGGAAGATGCGGCTGGTTTTATGGACTTTAAAATGATTGGTACAAAAGATGGTATAACTGCGATTCAATGTGATATTAAACTTAAAGGAATTCCTATTGAGCTTATGCCAGAAATAATTTCCGCTTCTAAAACAGCTAGACTTAAAGTTTTAGAGAATATGTCGCTTGCAATTTCAAAACCAAGAGAGAAATTATCTGAAAATGCACCTAAATTTGAAATTGTTGAGATAAACCCTGAGAAGATTGGAATTGTAATTGGTTCTGGAGGTAAAACTATTAAAGATATTCAAGCAAAAACTGAAACAACATTAACTATAGAGGATTCTGGAAGAATCGTTATTTCAGGTCATAGTTATGATAATCTACAAAAAGCCAAAAACTTTGTTATTGGTCTAACAAAAGATATTATGCCTGGAGAAATTTACACAGGAAAAGTTGTAAAAGTTGTAGATTTTGGTGCCTTTATGGAAATTTTACCTGGAAAAGAAGGCTTACTTCATGTCTCAGAGATTTCAAATGAATTCGTAAAAGATGTAAGGTCGGTTGTTAAAGAAGGAGATGAATTTGAAGTTAAAGTGTTAAGCGCTGAAAACGGTAAAATCTCACTATCCAAAAAAGCTTTAAATCCAAAATCACAATAAAAACAAAAAATTGTATAATAGGAAATAATGGAAAGAAATTGCCCAAATTGTGATATAAAACTTAAAGATTGTGATTATAATTTTTGCTCTTCTTGTGCTTATGAATTACCTCAAGAACTTGTAAAAAAAGTTGAGGTTTCTTATATTAATACAAAATTGAAGTTTGAGTTAATACCTGATATTCAGTTTTTGTTTTTTAAAATTCCTTTCGAAAACAAAAATTCAGTGACGATTTTAAAATTTATTTTAGGAATTACAGTTTTAATTGCTATAATGATTTTCGCTTTTAGTTTAAATATGAATTACAATAAATGATATGGATGAAGAAAATAAATCAACAATAATCGGAAATACTGATTTAGTTTTCGATGAGTTAAAACTTATTCAAGAAAAAATTGATAGTTGTAAAGGTCTACCCGAAGATTTAAAACTTAAAGCAAATCAAATGTTACAAAGAGTAAATAGAATGGCTAAACTCGGAAGTTATTCAACTGAGTTTGAAATTTTATCAAAATATGTAGATTATATTGTTCAAATTCCTTGGATAGCCAAAACAGAATCTCAAGTTGATATAGAGTTTGCAAAAAAAGTTTTAGAAGAGCATCATTTTGGAATAACAGATGTTAAAGAAAGGATTGTGGAGTATCTTTCTACAATGAAATTGATAGAACAAAGAGAGCCTAATGCAGAAAGTAAATCTCCTGTTATTTTGTTTGTAGGTTTGCAGGGAATTGGTAAAACAACTATTGCTATATCTATAGGAGAAGCTTTAAAAAGAAAATTTGTTAGGATTGCGATGGGGGGTTTAGGTTCGGTTACAGAATTGCGAGGAAAATCTAGAGTTTATCCAGAAGCTGAACCGGGACAAATTGTTAAAGCTATGATTAAAGCAGGAGTAAGAAATCCAATTATATTACTAGATGAGATAGATAAAACTTCTGGAAGTGAAGGTTTAAGATTTGACTTTATGGCAGTTTTGCTTGAAATTCTTGACCCAGCTCAAAATAACGCATTTAGAGATCAATATCTTGATTATCCCCTTGACCTTTCTGAAGTAATGTTTATTTGTTCCGCAAATTACACAAACACAATTTCGGCAGCTTTACTTGATAGGCTTGAGGTAATTAAAATGTCTGCCTATACAGATCAAGAAAAAATAGAAATCGCAAGACACTACCTCTTACCAAAAATTTTAAAAAATACCGGTCTTAAGACTGAAGAATTAGTTATTGCAGAAGATCTTTGGCTCAACATTACCAGACCTTTTGGTTTTGATGCAGGAATCAGAACTTTGCAAAGAACACTAGAAGGTGTTGTTAGAAAAGTAGCTCGTGAAATTGTTGAAGGAAAATCAACCTCAGTTCATCTAACAAACGAAAATATAAAATTTTATCTTCCAAAATATTAACTTATGTATGCAAAAATTGAAATTTTTGAAAAACTTGCAACCGAGATAAATCAATGTCGTAAATGTGAACTTTGTGAAACTGCAAAAACAGCAGTTGTTGGGGAAGGTAGTCTTAATTCAAAAATAATTTTTATTGGAGAGGCGCCTGGAAAAAATGAAGACGATACTGGAAGACCTTTTGTCGGTCGGGCTGGAAAACTCCTAACCCAATTGATAAACAG
>Ga0172376_10008077_pt1 | contig 11060 bp, 11 predicted proteins | sample Lak35m_FD_121114 | JGI IMG/M metagenome (GOLD analysis project Ga0172376, IMG submission 121114) | Freshwater microbial communities from Kabuno Bay, South-Kivu, Congo - kab_092012_35m | ecosystem: Environmental > Aquatic > Freshwater > Lake | place: Democratic Republic of the Congo: South-Kivu...
ATGAAGTGTCTGCATATAGAATCTTGTAGAAGAGGTTGGCATGAGTGCGTAGAAACTCTTCAATCTCACCTGGATTTGCCGATTCCAACAACGGACGAGGAAATAGAGTAAACAAAAGCAATGTTAGTAAATAAAGTACGAGACCTAGTGCAAATGCTTTCTTCCCAAAAGTCTTAATTAGTAAGCACCGCGTCCTTTAAATACCGCTCCGATAGTTGCAATAATGATCCATAAATCCCGAGTAAAACTCCAATTAACCATGTAATTCAAATCAAGAGCCACGCTCGTCTGCAGATCAAGATCTGATCGTCCACTAATCTGCCACGGGCCTGTCACTCCCGGTTTGGCATTGAGACGACGCTCATACATAGAGTCATATTTCTTCACTTCGTACACAAGCGCAGGTCTCGGCCCAACCACCGACATGTCATTTATCAACACATTAAAGAATTGGGGGAGCTCATCAAGAGAGTACTTTCGCAATATGCGTCCAATCGGGGTTACCCGTGGATCCTTTTTATCCTTAAAAATCACATGATCTTTCGCATGAACATTGGCCGCTGATGAGATCAATTGGTCAGCATTCTTGACCATGGAGCGAAACTTATAGAAATCGAAAACTTTGCCATTAAGTCCAACTCTCTTCTGAGAGTAAAAAATGGGCCCGCCACTCGTGATGAGAATGAGTACTGAGATCACGAAGTACACAGGACTAAGAAGTACGAGAGCTAAAACAGCAAACACCACATCAAATGATCTCTTCAGAATTCTCTCCGCAACTGAAATCTTCGATTGAGAGAATGCAAGGAATGGAATTCCTACTTGTGGCTTTGGGATTAACCAATATCCAAGAGTTCCAGAGTCCAAGGGAATCCAATTAGCCTTAATTCCCAGGTCCTCACAGTAATGAATAAATCTGGAGAAGTTTTTATCGCTTTCCATTCCTGGTAGCAACAAGATTTCATCAATGGGAGTGAATTTGAGAATCCTTTCAAACTCATCTAGCCAGGTACTACTTATCGCCGTGCATTCCATTCTTGAAACAACTGCATAACCTAACAACCGATTCTTAATGATCCAATCGCTATATTGTTGGGATTCGCGCATTGTGCGACCAACAATCATTAACCGTGTAGAGAATCTCTTACGCTTGATTAAAGGTCTCAAAAATATGAAATACAGAAGGGTACGAACCAATACTAAATTAATAAGACCTGAAAGAAGAAGAGTAATGAATACCGTTCGAGAGAAAGACGCGCGTGCGACGAACGAGAGAAAACCCAAAGAGAAAAAATAAACAATTGACCGTTTGATGAGGCTTTGCAAATTCAAAATAAATAAACTATCGTGATTTAAACTATAGATTCCGCTTAAACCAAAAGTTAACAACCATCCAAGAACGACTACAACAAGAATAAGTTTGTAATCGAAAGCTGCAATAGAAGGTTGCCCCTCGGATTTAAAGAGAGAAGAACGAAATCGAAAGTTATAAGAAATAACAGCAGCCGATAGAAGTGCCAGGGCATCAACGACAATTAGCGCCACACTGATCGTAACCTTATGCGACCTTAACTTCTGTAACGTAAGAGACTCAAACACAGATCTATTGTATGAGACGGTCGAACCACTCCAAGAACTTTTCCGAATCAAAGGACAAGCGATCAGCCCGTAGATGCTAATAGGGGGAAGGCATTAGGAAGAGCGAATTGTTTGATAGCTTCACTCAAAGAAATAGAATGAGAGAGAGTTTCCCCTAGAATCTAGACGAGGGTTCGGTAGGAAAGAGAAGTTACGTGATAGCTCAATAATTGTGCGGAATGGTTAAGAACATCAAAAAAGCAAGGCAAAATCGATAAATGCCCGAGGTAACGAGGAAGTCTTATCAGGTAGTCTTGACTATCGTTAGACTATGTTGTTGTTCAAATATGAACTCTCGGTTGGTTATTTTGTTCACAGCCCAAACTGATATTTGCACTTTCCAGAACCTCGCGAAGGAGATTGAGGGTGAACTCTTCATCTTCCGCCATGAGCACGCGGGCACGAAATCCGGTAGGCATATATCTCCCAAGGTTCAGAGCCTAAGATTATGGCCCGAATTACCACCAAACATGAGGTATCTATCGGTTTTTACATTCTCAATTTATTTTTGATGCAATTTTCAGGACTTGATGCCTTTGATGCAATGAATGAAGATAATTCTCATGAATTTCAAATTTCCAACTAGGTACCTTTTCCATAGGCGTCCAGGCTCAGAGTAGAGACGAAACAGCCACTCCAAACCCGAATTCTGAAGAACTTTTGGACATTCTTCCGCATCACCTGAAATGAATTCGAGCGCTGCTCCCACGGCGAATGTATCAATTTTCAAATAATTATAGAATTTCGAAGCTAACAAATCCTGTTTTGGAGATCCGAGTCCAATCCATAGCACATCCACATCCGTTAGATTCAATTGGGAGAGCCATTCAATCGGGTCAAAATTCATATTTATGAGTGGTGGAGCAAATGAACCAGCAAATTTGAAATCTGAATTCAATTCCTGTATAGCCTTTCTCAAATTTTGCAGCATGCCAAAATTCGATCCAATGAAAAAATGTCGCCGATTACTGTCGATTCTAATCACTAGCCTCACCAAATCTGCGCCTCTGATCCCCCCAAAGTCACTTTTTTGTAATCTCGCAAAAAACCGAATAGGGGCACCATCAGCAATAACTACACCACGATTTAGTGTATTTTTTACATCAACCCACTCATGCGCAGAAATCAAAGTAGAAACAGCTGCTAGGTGGAAGCATTCTCTAGCTCGGACTGGATCATTATAATAATTCTTAAAAGAGGTCTCTACAAAACTAGAAAAATTTACATCAAGAAATTTAAAATCAGATTTCATCACTGATTCCTGAAAGTGATTCAAAATTCGAGCATCCATTTTTGAAATTTCTCACCATATTATTTGAACTGAAATTTTTGACAGACTCAGAACACCCTCGTTTAAGTTCTAGGAGTAGAGGCGGCGAGGTGACAAGTCTTACGATTGCTTCTGAAAATTCTTCAAGTCGGTACCTTGTGATAATTGAATTATATCCATTCTTCAAATAAGAAAACTCTGGAGCATTTAGATGCCAATCGACTGCGATCATTGGCAAATCTAAAGCAAAAGAATCAACCGCAATTAGTCCAACTCTCCCAGGATTCAAAATCGCTGTACACATTTTTGAAATTAAGGCTATTTCAAACTGGTCAATGTGCCCAAGGAATCTAACGTTTTTCGGGGCAATCTTTTGTAAAGATGATAATTCGGGTCCATCGCCAGCTATCCAGAGAGTAAATTCTGGAATTTGATCCTGAACAAGGGCAAGTGATTCGAATAAGAATTGAAGGTTTCGTTCAGGAATCAAGCTTCCAACAGATAAAAAATTCAAGTCTGTATAAACATTATTTCTAATTTTGAATTGACTTATCTCTTCTTTTCCAATTTTCTGAACTAAAGAAAGAGTAGCTTCTGTATGCGTTGAATTATTCAAAATAGCTATTCTACTTTCGGGATATCCCAGTCGTGCTAAATGGGTAGCACAAGTTTCGGTGTAAGCCAAGAAAAATGATGAGTGGTCTAGTATGAAATTCTTAATTCTCATTTCCATTTTAGAACGAGCTCTAGCTACTGTATAGTCTTGACCATGACCCCAAAGAAGATAATGTCTCCTTCTAAAAAAACAAATCAAGATTGTTGGCCAATACTTTAAACTATATTCAAAAATAAAAAATTCAGTAGTGTTTTGATTGAACGCTTTGAGAAGCAGATACAGGTTTTTCCGCCCAATTCTAAATCGTAGATATCTCTCTCTGGGACCCACCTGATCCATTTGTATTCGATCTGCATATAGGTTGGCTACTGAATCCAAGTTGATGAATACGAATTTATGGGTCTCTCCAGAATATTGCGAAGTTAATCCATTTATGAATTCTCTGCGATAACTTGCTATTCTCTCCTGAGGAATAAAGTAAGTGATCATCTATATCTCACTTTGTAAGTCTGTGTATAGTGCCTCGAGATTGTCTATCACTCTCTCTGGATGGTAATACTTTAGAAATAACTGTTTTGCATTTTCGCTTAATTCCATTCTAGTACTATTCAGTTTCTCTACAAATGTTTCTATTTCGCTAAAATCATCAAAAACAAATCCAACATTATGTGAAATTACTTCGTCACTTATTGAACATGGGCGATTCACAATAACAGGGGTTCCAACAGATAAGGCTTCCAGATAGACGGTAGGTAAATTTTCAAGGCAGATACTTGGAATGATTACACCGCAAGCATTTGCAATATTCGACCTAACAATTTCACTTGAGACGAGTCCTCGAAAAGCCACATTTTTTTTGGTTGGCAATTTAGATCTCACAGGTCCATCCCCGAAAATTTCCAGCAGGGGGCTCTCAGCATTCCATGCGTTGACGAGTTCAAGTATTCCCTTTTCGGGTGTTAAATTCCCAGCAAAAATAAAGGTTCCGTTAGCGTTGTCTCGCAAAACATTTTTTGAAATGGAAACTAGATTTGGAAGAACTCGAATATCCAAATTCGGACTGACATAATGGAGAAAGATCTCCTTGACATGATCGTTTAAGCAAATAATGCGATTTACTCGACTCAAAGTTTTGATTCCTCGCGGATCGAATCTTTGTCGAATGAACCAAGGTAGAGTTTGCAAAAAGCTTTCTTTATAACATCTATATCTTAGAGCGGATACCGAGGATTGTTCTAAACATGAATTACAAAATTTGGAATTTCGCAAGAGCAATCCATTAGCGCAGAGCAATCTAAAATTATGAATCGTCATGACAGAAATATTTCCCCAATTATCCAGAAACTTGCTACTTATGTTTGGAAAAAGATTATGAATATGGATTACATCCGGATCAAAATTTCTAATTTCTCTATCTGGATTCCAGCCCAAATTGAAAATGAATCGTAAAGCGATACTCAAGAGTTTGAAAAATGAAGAATTGTTATCGGATGATTTTCCAAGAACTAGAACTTCATGTCCCTTAGATTTTAAAATATCAACCATACGATTGACAGCTACATTTTCACCACTTGGATTATCACTTCGGTAAAAACTATGAACCACAGCAACTTTCATAGTATCAATATTTTCAACATAATTTTCCTGTCATGTCTGAACTTTATCTAATAAAATCGATTGAGCAATCTTTTGAAAAGAAACTTTCCAATAGATTTCAAGCCCAAAAGAGCTAGAGCAGGTTCAAGAATTCTGAGATACGAAAGACCAAACATTTTCTTAGATAAATTGAAAGCTTCTTTCTTATCTATATTTGTGATGACTAACGGATAAACTCCGGGGTGAATATCCTCATCAATTTGTCTTTTTAGGAGCGATTTCCTGATTGCACCGGTAGTGTTCGTTGCCACGGCGTCGTTTCCTGTATATCGGATCATATTTGAAGGAGAAAGTGCTGTTTGTGCGCCTTGGTTGAAAACACTTAGAGTCCAATTTAAATCCCAATGAGCAGTGTTTTTTTCTTTCACTTGTGAAAGCAATCTTCTCCAATATAAGCGCTCTACGAATCTGTTCTTTGATCTGACATACCTGTGTTGCAAAGACTTAGGAATATAATCTCCAAAATCTTGATAATGTTCCCACGAGTTTTTCCAAGTTGCCCATCCCCACACTGGCACATCACTTATGCGTATCCAGCCCGAATTTATCTTAAATGGAATTTCTCGCCGTCCAGCGATATGCATAATTGTCGAATCTTCCCGAAAACTCAATAATGCCAATGTCATCTGCTGAAAAAAATCTGAACTTAGTTCCAAATCATCTTCAATAACAATGCAGGCGTCATTCATTATTAAACTATTCGATACCGCACTTGGTACATGCTGACGACAACCTAGATTCTTTTTCTGAAGTAATACTCTTACATTTTCCTCGTTTTCGAAACTTTTCACGATACTTCTGGTGTCAAGCCAATCTTCATCGAAATCATCACTAACTGCACCATCATGGCAAAGCAGAATAGAACCATTCCAATTGCTAATTGAATGCTTAATTAGTTTCAAAACTTTTTGAGGGCGTTTGAAACAAACTATCACTACCTCAATTTTCAACCCACTTACTCCTTCACTTTCTTTCATATGCGAGCTCGAGGAAAATGCAGAAAGCCATAGTTGCCACACTATACTCAGGCCATTCACTAATTAGACCTAATCCAATAAAATAGCCCAAGATAAAAACATTTTTCCAAGTCTTTTTCACTTTTCCGTCTATTTCCGAACCTTTTAAGAACACCCAAACATAAAGCAAGTACAGGAATAGCCCAAGTATTCCAAAATCACCTAAAACTCCGAGAAGGCTTGAAGCTGGGGATGAAGCAGAAGACTCTCCGACGTAGCCATAACCTGCCGCTGTTACCTTAAAATTTTCATAGTATTTTGAGGTGGAAACCCCAAATTTTTTTGCGGGAGCGTTACCCTCGTAACCAGGAACTGTCATTCCTGAGGATCTACTCACTGTCTGTGCTGGTCCAGCACCTAGAAGAAAATTTTCAGTTCGCCAAAATTCAGAATATGGATTGAAAAGAAGTTTAGCGACTGCAACTTTTCCACCACCAGTTTGCGACGTTAACTTGATGTAATTATAAGCCTTAATACCACCAAAACCAGTTTGTAGGTAAGCTAGGCTTAAAGCTAAAACCAAAATGGGGGCTAAGAATCTAAGCATCCGTAGATTCGTTTTGATATATCTTGAATTTGTTAGAATTAGAGCTAGTGCAATACTAAGAGAATAAAACAACAGAACTTGTTTTGCGTCAGCGATTATTGCAATCAAGAGTGAAGTGCTGAGAATTAATGCCTTGAACCGAATTCCTATTTGTCGGCTGACGATTACTAGGTGACTTCCAATGATCAAAAAAAATGAGGCTATGTGACCACCAGCTCCTGTTTCAATCAGAGAACCTTTAACTCTGTCTACGGAATTGTCATTTGAGAAAACTTGAAATAGGCAGAAAACAAATTCGATTGCTAGTAAAATATAGATCGAATTGAAGACCGTTTGACGGTCCGTACGATTCAGTCTTCTTAAAGGGATGATTATTTGCAACGGTATAAGTAGCAAGGAAATACAAAAGAACCAATTTATTAAAGTAGATTCAGAATATAGAGTTGAGAAAAGACTTGAAAAAAGAAAGAATAAAAGCAATAAAAAATGTAAATTTGATAAACGTAAATAATTGAAACTATAGTGAACGGCAAAAAGAATTAATGGTAGTATTTCAATTCCGCTTAATCGGAATCCTACTAGTGTAGATGAAAGTAATGGGCTAAACCAACTCAAATAGAGTGACGCAATAATTGTATATTTGGAAGCTCTAGATAATTGATCATGTGCACTGTTGGATGAATTTGTTGACTTCATATTGAATTCACTAAAATGTTGGGGTCACCGATAGTAGTATTCGAATTCTTGATTTAGAGCTATCCTGAACAAAAATAGATATCACAATTTGTCCTCAGATGAAAAAAACTTTTTTCGCCAAATATAGAAGGGTAAGACAAGTGTTGTCACTTGACTAATTAGAGTAGCTATGAGTGTTGATCCTGAGAAATGAGTTATCCTAAGTAGAAACACCGCAACCGCCACATTTAAGATTCCTCCTAAAATTGTGGAAGCATAAATAAATTTTCGTGCATCAAAGCCGTAAAGAAATTGTGTGAGAGGAACGGTTATACAAGTGACACTAGTCGCAACAATAAAGATGTAATTTAATGATGGAGAATACTTTACATAACCATTTCCAAGCGCATAAATAGCCTTTTCACAGAAAAAAAACCCTAGAATTGCCGTCGTGAAAATTACCAGATAAGTGACATTTAAACACTGAAGGAGATTCCTTCTTAGGTCGATCATTAGACCCTTCTTTCTCAGAATCGCAGTTTCACTCCAAAGATTATTCAAGATTGAAGCTAGAATAATTATAGGAACTGTATATATTTTGAAATAGATTGAAAATTGTGCAACTTCCTTTAGACTTAAAAAATGTGAAATTAACAAGGTGTTTATTTGAAAAGTTATCAGATAAATGAACTGTATAACAACAAACAACTTTCCCTTTCTGATGTAGAAAATTGATTTTTTAATCAAACTGCTTTTCTCAATATATGAGAAGTCAAATTTCATTGAAAAAATAAGTAAGAGAGTGAGTGCAATTATCCCCTGTATCCCAAAATTCGAGAAACTGAGTAAAATCAATTGATTTTCTGATCTCGAAGCGATGACTGTAAAAAGAAGATTTAGTGTGCTGCACACAAAAATAAGGATAGATATAAGTGCGTTTCTTTTCAATGCTTGGAGAATGCGCACTAAAATTAAATAAAAGTTGAAACTAACTACACTTATGATTCCACACTTAATGGCAATATATGTTCCATCTGCACTTTGTAATTGCGATTTTTCAGGCAAAATGTACTCTATAAAAGCCCCTAGAGGGCTCAAAATAATTGCACTAAGCATAATCCAAATGAAAAACAAAAAATAGAAAGATTCGACAATATGCTTTTTTTGATTGTTTGAATCTTCGCCAGCAATTAGATTCACAATAGAGTTTGATATCCCCAAATCTGAAATAGCAAAAATCGTCCCAATCGCAAAAATCACCATCAATTGGGCATATATTGTGGATCCAGAGTTTGTAATTATAATTTTCGTACTTACAAATGTTAAAAACAACGAATATACACGTGCCATCGGCAATAATACCTGGAATGAGTTCCATCGAAATTGCATGCTCCATATTATAATGAGACATGAGATTAGCAAAGAGTAGATCCAAATTTGTTTGAGCGTGAAGCGTGACTGGAAAATTGGTTGGTGAATCTCTAGTTGTAGAAATCGTAATGTTTTAGGAGGACTCTAGTGAGATTAAGAAAAACTATACTTAACTGGTTTCTGTATTTTCTCGGCATTACAGTTTTCAAGTCACCTGTGATTTTGAAGATGATTGGTAAAAAGTATTTTGGTTTAAATCAGATTGATCGTGAGTTGGCTTCAATTCTAAATTTCGACGATGGATTTTATGTTGAAATCGGTGCAAATGATGGAAATACGCAAAGTAACACTAAGCATTTCGAGTTGTTTCGCAACTGGAGAGGAATCTTAATTGAGCCAGTTCCTAAGACTTTTAAGAAGCTAAAAAAAAAATAGATCTAGTAATAATTGTTTTGTCAATAGTGCTTGTACTTCGTTTGATGGTCCATCTGAGTTGACTCTTCTTTACTCAAATTTAATGACATCTAGCATCGGGAGTGATGATGAAAAGTACTTGAATGAACGCTACGCAAAATCTGGTCTTAAACATTTGTCGGGTTATGAAAGAGTTCATGAAATAACCGTGCCGAGTGTGCCGCTGCAAAACATCTTATTGCATTCGGGTGCTCCAAAAATTGTGGATTTCCTTTCGTTAGATGTGGAAGGTTTTGAAGTAGAAGTTTTAAAAGGTATAAATCATAGAGATTTTCGATTTAAGTATATTTTGGTTGAATCAGAATGTTTTAAGAATATCAATGATTATTTTCAATCAATTGGATATATCTATATGAAAAGTTTGAGTTACCACGATTACCTTTTTCGAGATGCCTCTACGTTAAGAAATGAAATCTGATGCGAAAATTGATTTTCGGCGAAAAGAGAAACCTATTTGATTCCAATGTGGTCCTGATTCAGTGCAAGACAATCAATTTTGGCCTGAAGATATTGTTAAGTTTATTGTCTAAAAAGCAGTTTCTCTATAGATTTGGCATTTCCCACAGCTTAAAAGGACTTATCTTTTTTCGACTACGTTTTGAAAGCGTGATTGATGTGGGTTGTGAAGCACCGGAACCCCCGACTCGGTGTTTAAAAGCAACCTACCAAGTAAAACCTTATCTGGTTTTAACACAGTTCATTAAATGGAAGTTTTCTATTTTCTAATTTTTGCCACCAACTGACGTCTTCGCCGAAGTATCGCGTAAATATAGCATGCAAAATCAAAACCTGGGAGTCGGTAAAATTTTTCGTATCCAGGAAACCAAGCATGAGTAAGTACTTCGATACTGTTTCTATCGACAGTAAACCCTGCTTCATTTAGCGAGTTTCCTAGTAGAAGAGGTGTCCAAGTATTCAAGTGATGATTGATGTCTTTCGAATCATATTTTCTTTGATTTCTCCAATCATCAATTGGTACTACCAAAATGAGTAACCCACCTGGTTTGAGCGTTCTATATATTTCCCTTAAAGCTTGGATTGGAAAGGGTACGTGTTCGAGTGCATGATTGGAGATTACAAAATCTATAGTTCCTGAAGGAATCTCTTCAAGTTGTGAATATGCGACTATCCCGCGTTTGATGATTAGTTCGTGAGCACCTTGATTGATCTCAACTGCGATTTTCTTTTTTGCATCAATATTATGTAACAGGTTTCCGGTACCTGCACCGAAGTCGAGTACAACGCTATCCTGAAAATTGAATTCCTTGAATTTTATCGCATTAATTTTCCCATTTATTTCTCCTTGAGCATCTTGCCAGGCTAAATATTTCGCCCCAGACTCACCGGAGTAATGAAGTGATGACCCGTATGTTGGAATTCTAAGTTCTTTCATGTAGATATTATGTCTAACACTAACTTGGTGAGTCAAGCAAATTCCCTAAGTTTAAAAGTTCACTTAAAAATTCAATTCAGTTAGATAAACAACGTTACGAATTTACTAGGCTTCTAGCTTGATCATATAAGTGGGTTGTGTAGGGATCGAATCTACGACCCGGTGATTAAGAGTTACCGGGTCGCGCGTAACGATTCTCTCGACTGCTTTACTTCTTGGTTGCCCAGAAAATCTCTGCGATTTCGTCAATCTTGGCAATCAATTTCTCGGCAACAGCAACATCATTTGTTCCCTTGGTGCCGGTAGCGCCAGCCAACTTGGTTGCCTCGTTGAAGAGAGCATGGAGTTGTGGGTAAGCCTCGAAGTGGTTGGGCTTGAAGTAATCGGTCCAAAGTACCCAGAGA
>Ga0172376_10008078_pt1 | contig 11059 bp, 9 predicted proteins | sample Lak35m_FD_121114 | JGI IMG/M metagenome (GOLD analysis project Ga0172376, IMG submission 121114) | Freshwater microbial communities from Kabuno Bay, South-Kivu, Congo - kab_092012_35m | ecosystem: Environmental > Aquatic > Freshwater > Lake | place: Democratic Republic of the Congo: South-Kivu...
GAAGTTTCAAAATCTAAAATTGACGGCTTGAAAAAGCATTATTCTGTTTGTGATGAAAAAACGTTAGAGTTCTTCTCTATTCACCAGAAAGCAGATGAATGGCATACCGAAGAGCTAATCGGCCTTATTGACCGCTTAAGCGAAAGCGACCAAAAAAAAGTTGCTCACGGAGCGATGAAGGGAGCAAGATTATTATGGTCTTTTCTTGATGGAATGGCTGAATGTCATGCGCATTGAAGCTATAAAAACTCATAAAATCGATATAAGTGATTCTCTGGCGGGGGTTTTAGATCGGTATATAAAGACCGTACGCGATGAAGATATAATAATTATTACTTCAAAAATTATTAGCATCATTCAAGGACGGCTGGTTTCGAAAGAAGCCATAGCTAAGAGTTTACTTGTGCAGCAAGAGGCCGATCTAATATTAGAAACGGAGAGAAATCCTTATGATCTATATTTAACTATTAAAGAAGGAGCGCTTATCCCTTCTGCCGGTATAGACGAATCTAATGTTGATGGATATTATGTTTTATACCCTGAAGATATACAGGGTACGGCTGCCTGGATTTGGAAATATTTGAAAAAGCAACATGATATACAAAGGCTTGGTGTTGTAATTACTGATAGCCATACTACTATAATGAGGCGTGGTGTAACCGGTATTGCGCTTGGGTGGTGTGGGTTTGAGTCTCTTTATTCTTATATAAATAAACCTGATTTATGCGGGCAACCGCTCCGAGTTACGCAGGTTAATATTCTTGATTCTCTAGCTACTTCTGCAGTTTTTGTTATGGGAGAAGGTAATGAACAGACGCCTTTAGCTATTATTAAAGCCGCCCCAAAAATTTCTTTTCTTAATAGAGTCCCAACTTTAGAAGAAGAGCAAAAAGTAGTAATCCCTATGGAAGAAGATCTTTATTTTCCACTTTTACGGCGGGCTAATTGGATAAGAAATGTAAAAACAAAATAATTTCGTAATTAGTCATTTTGTGCTTGATATTTCTTACCTATTTTGTATTTTACTATTTATACATTTAACAACTAATACAGGAAAATATAACAATTTAGGCAAGGTTTGTATTTTTAGATTGTTTTTATGGGTTATTAAGGTATATAATAAGCGGGTGTAGCTCAGGGGTAGAGCGCTACCTTGCCAAGGTCGAAGTCGAGGGTTCGAATCCCTTCACCCGCTCCACTGGCTCTTTATTATTTGTTAAAACTTTAAGAGGTTTTTATCATGTCGAAGTATAATCTGCCTGCAGTTTTTGCTCTTATTATTTATCCAATTTTTATTATTACACTTGTTGTAAATTATACACTTGATTATCAAGTAGGATGGTTTGAAGGGTTGCTGTTTCTTGGCGGATACTATATATGTAACATTACTGTCGGTGTTGGGTTGCATAGGTTATGGTCGCATGATTCCTACAAAATAAATAAATACGTAGAATTTATTCTTATTCTCTTGTCAGCTGGTACATTACAGGGGCCGGCACTATCTTGGGCTTCTAATCATTTTAAACATCATACCTATACTGATACTGAGCTTGATCCTCATTCTAGTGTAAAATACAAAAGCAGGATAAAATCTTTCTGGTGGTCACATATGGGCTGGATGCTTGAAGGAGAGGGAAGTTACAAGTCTATTGACAAAATTACTATGGTAAAGCTGGGTAGAAATAAACTACTTAGGTGGCAGTTAAAGCATTATTGGATGATAGCTTTACTCATGAACACAGTTGTTCCAGCTTTAGTTGGCTTTATTTGTGGTCATACTATGCTAGCTGCATATGCAGGTTTCATATTTATTGGCCTTGGACGTGCTGTGCAACAACAAGTAACATTTTTTGTTAACTCCCTTTGTCACTTTGCCGGAACACAAAAATATGTTCAAGGTACTGCGGGTGATATATGGTGGCTTGCCCTGCTTTTGTTAGGAGAAAATTGGCACAACTACCATCATGCTTTTCCTTCAGATTACAGAAATGGGGCTAAATGGTATCAGTTTGATGTGCACAAATGGATAATATATCTGATGAGCGTATTTGGTCTTGCTTGGGATTTAAAAAGAACTGCAAAAGTTAGAGTTGAAGCAAAAGCTTCCCAAACTATGCAGCAGTATATAAATTTACGAAAAGAGCAACTTGAGTCGATGAATGCTAAAATAACTGAGCTTGCTTTAAGTATTCAAAACAGACTTAGCGAAATAGAAAAAAGTAATTTAGGAAAGAAGTTTATTAATTCTTTGGTTAAAATACAGGATAATTTGACCAACATCGCTCAGCAGCTAAACCAGCAGTTAAAGAATTTTGAAAACCCTTCCGAAAATATTGTAAATATTATAAATAAAGAAGTAAAGAAAATCGAAGCTTCATGGCAGAGGCTTTATAGCGAGCTTGAAATGAAAAAAAGCTAGTTATAATATAAAGAACCATTTTAAAGATTCAAGGAATGAGGAGATAACTAAAAGCCATCTCCTCATTCTACATTTAAAAGCCTATATTATGGCCAAAAGTGAATTCGTAAATTACATAAGTGACCTGCTTTCGCCCTATGGTTACATAAGGGTAAGATCTATGTTCGGTGGACATTCTGTTTATAGAGATGGCGTAATTGTTGGAATAATCGTAGATGATGAGTTGTACTTTAAAGTTAATGAGCAATCTGTTTACGACTATAGGTCTAAAGGGTCAAAACCTTTTACTTATGAGGCTAGGAATAAATTAATTACCATGTCATATTGGCAAGTACCGTTGGACATTATAGAGGATAAAGATTTACTTGGTAATTGGTTAGATGTAGCTTATCAAATCTCATTTAATACCAGAAATAAGAAGAAGTAGCTTACAGTTATAAAATTATTCTATAGTCTTTGTATCGATAAAAGTTCTATATATTAACATTCCAATCGTCTGAGGACTTATATAAGAGATGTGCAAAATACAGAATATATTAAAGACATTGTATTTTAAAAGTAAAAGTAAGTTGGCTTTGTAGAAACCAAAAACTTGTTATTAGCTATATCAGTTTAGTAGATTTAATAAAAAATAAAATATCTCAGTACTAAACCCTCAGACGAGTTATAACACCTTTCGTTTTTGCTTTTTAATAAAAGTTTATTGTCGCTAACTATTTAGCGATGTGGTTTAAACTAAAGAAATTGTAGACTTTTATCAATAAAATGTTTAAATTATAGTAACCTTTGTAAATCAATAATAAATAAACATGTCTTCTAATATCAGAAACGTAGCAATTATTGCTCACGTTGATCACGGCAAAACTACACTTATAGATACAATGCTCAGGCAGAGTGGCCTATTTCGGGATAATCAGGAAGTAGCAGAAAGAGCTATGGATTCAAATGATTTGGAGAGGGAACGGGGAATAACAATTTTAGCTAAATGTACGTCCGTTAATTGGAATGGTACAAAAATTAATATTATAGATACACCGGGCCATGCGGATTTTGGTGGTGAAGTCGAGCGGATTTTATCTATGGTAGATGGAGTGGTATTACTCGTTGATGCAGCAGAGGGTCCAATGCCGCAAACAAAATTTGTTCTTGGGAAAGCTTTAAAGATCGGACTAAAACCTATTGTAGTAATTAATAAAATTGACCGCACAGATGCAAGGGAAACTGAAGTTTTAGATGAAATTTTTGAGTTGTTCATGTCATTGGATGCAACTAATGAGCAGCTCGATTTTCCTATTATTTATGCTTCTGGCAGGAACGGGTGGGCAGTGCGTGACCTTAGTGGTTTACGCCAGGATGTATCTGATTTATTTAATACCATAATAGAACATGTTCGACCTCCGGAATCAGAGCCTGATGCTCCTTTTTCAATGATTGTCACGACCAGAGAATATGATTCTTATTTAGGACGGATTTTAACAGGTAGAATTAAGACCGGTACTGCGAGAATTAATGCTCCTATCAAAGTTATGAACATGGATGGTAAGGTAATCGAAAATGGCAGAATCACTAAAATGCTAAGTTTTAAGGGATTAGATAGGATACCTATTCAAACGGCTTTTGCGGGTGATATTATAGCAATTGCTGGGCTTGAAAACGCAAGTGTTGCAGATACGATTTGTTCTCCGGAAGTCGAACTTCCATTAGAAGCACAGCCTATAGATCCACCAACTCTTTCCATGATATTTTCCATTAATGATTCCCCTTTAGCTGGAAGGGAAGGTGATAAGTTAACCTCCAGGGTTTTAAGAGCGCGATTAATGAGGGAAGCAGAAGGGAATGTAGCTATTACTATTTCAGAAACTGCGCAAACTGATTCTTTCGAAGTAGCCGGTCGTGGTGAACTGCAAATGGGGGTGTTGATTGAAACTATGAGAAGAGAGGGGTTTGAACTTTCAATTAGCAGACCAACCGTACTCTATAAAACTGATGAAATTACGGGCGAAAGGTTAGAGCCTATGGAAGAAGTGCAGATTGATGTAGATTCTGAATATGTAGGGTCTGTAGTGGAATCAATGAATCTACGTAAGGGCCAAATGGTTGATATGCGCTCTACCGGTGCTGGTAAAACAAGATTATTATTTATTGCTCCATCGAGGGGATTAATAGGCTATCACGGTCTATTTCTAACAGAAACCAGAGGAACAGGCATTATGAGTAGAATATATCATTCCTATGCTCCTTATTGTGGTAAAATTGAAGGAAGAAGAAATGGAGTATTAATTTCAACTGAAGACGGTGAAGCAGTTGCTTATGGTTTATGGCAACTTGAAGATAGGGGGCAGATGTTTATTACTCCGGGAACTCCAGTATATAAAGGTATGATCATTGGCGAACATACACGTGATAACGACTTGGAGGTTAATCCGCTTCGCTCAAAACAACTAACTAATATTAGAACAACTAGCAAAGATGAAGCCGTACGCTTAACACCGCCACGTTTAATGACGCTCGAGCAGGCTATTGCTTATATTCAGGATGATGAACGAGTTGAAGTTACCCCCAAATCAATAAGGTTGCGGAAGATGTATCTTGATTCTAATCAGAGGAAGAGAATGTCAAAAAAGGCTTAGTTTTGTAATTATTTATTGACACATATAGAGCAGAGATTGTAAAACTTGAGGTTTCGATTTTTAAATTAAAGGGTAGTTGGAGATTATGGCAAATTTAGCGTCAGAAGAAAATATTCCATACATAAAAGGAAGAATATCCTTACCAGAAGTGACGGTAAAAGCGGTAGTAATAGGTATAATTCTAGCAATAATATTTACGATGTCGAGCCTGTATATAGGCTTAAAATTCGCTCGTACTGTGGCTGCCTCTATTCCTGCTGCATTATTATCCTTGATGATATTTAAAGCATTCAAAAAAACTAATATACTCGAAAATGTGGTAGTCCAAACTATTGCTTCTGCAGGAGAAAATGTTGCAGCAATGGCAGCTTTTTGTGTTACAGCAATTGTATTATCGGGTTATTGGCAAGAGTTTAAATATTTAGAAACAATGCTGATATTAGGCCTTGGTGGTATACTCGGGGTCTTTATGTCTATACCCTTGCGCAATATTATGATTGTTAAGGAAAAAATGCCATATCCAGAAGGTATTGCAGTAGCAGAAATCCTTATTTCTGGTGGAAGTAAAGGGTATGCAACAAAATTATTACTTCAAGGCTCTTTTATATCTGCGTTAATTACTTTAGCCCAAAGTGGATTTAAAATAGGTTCTGATTTTGTGATGTACGGATTTAGATCATTTGGTTCTGTTTTCGGTGTAAGTGTTGCGCTTTCTCCTTTATCCTTAGGTGCGGGGTATATCATAGGGGTAAGTAGTGGTGCAATAATGCTAATTGGTGCTGTGGTAGCTAATTTTATAGTTTTACCATATTTAGGCCTAAATAGCAGCGAAATTGTCTCTACAGAAGTAGTGCCGTTGTTAATAACGCTCCAGAAGCAATATCTTAGATATGTAGCTGTAGGGGTAATGATGATAGGGTCTTTGTGGTCAGTGATAACAATACTGCCAACAATCAAAAAGGCTGTTATTCTGGGTATTAGTTCAACCCATATGGTATCATCACCGCGTCTTAGAATAGAGAAAGACCTGCCTGTTTTTTGGGTTGTAACCGGTATATTTTTGGTATCAATCTTAATTTGGATATTCTTTTATTGTAATTTATCCAATACTAATTTTAGCTTTGGTTATAAATTTATCATTTCTGGGTTTTTTACTTTAGCGGTTATTATAATTGGTTTTGTTATGTCCTCTGTTGCATCTCAGTTGGTAGGGATTCTAGGGACTACTTCCTTACCGGCTTCGGGTTTATGCCTGACAACTATTATATTGTTTGTTTCTGTTATTTCACCTGTTTTAGCTGCTGAAGGTAGTAGCCCTATAATTGATGCAACTATTATTGGTATGACCCTAATGTTTACTTCTGTCATTGGGTCCGTGCTAATTCTGAGCGGAGATAATATGCAAGATTTAAAAACCGGATATTTAATCGGGTCTACTCCTTGGAAACAACAGCTTGTATTACTCATAGGTGTTATAGTATCAGTTGTTACTACACCCTTTGTCCTCCAAACCATGTTTGAGGCTTATGGAATTGGTGACATTCTACCGTGTCCTGATATGGATCCGGCAAAAGTCCTTTCTGCTCCGCAAGCTATGCTTATTTCATCTGTAACTAAGGGGTTACTTGTAGGTCAGCTTCCTTGGTCTATGGTTAATTTTGGTATTGGTATAGGTATAATAATAATTATTATTGATTTATTGCTCTCTAAATCTTTTGCCAATTTAAGGTTACCTATTATGACTTTTGCAGCTGGATTTTACTTGCCTATGGGAATTTCGGTAGCGTTCTTTTTTGGCGGGTTGCTTCGTTATTTAGTTTCTAAAGATAAAAATTCTAAGGACGCGCAAGAAAATGGTGTAATGATAGCTTCTGGATTTATTGCAGGGGAGGCTATAATGGGAGCATTACTTAGTATACCTTTTGCTTTATATAAAGATACAAATATCTTAGCAATTCCTACTGGTTTTAGCAGTTTTAGCCAAGACCTAATAGGTATTATTGTTTTTGTTATTTCTGCTTGGTTATTTTGGAAAATTGCTAAATCTAATAAAAATATGATATAATCCTAAGTAGAGTTATTTTTGTAATCTTTTTTCATAAGTTGTTTTTATATGTTTATTCAAACTGAGGAGACCCCCAATCCGAACGCTTTAAAGTTTCTGCCTGGAGTTGATATTAGCCCTAAAGGTCCGGTATTTTTTAATAACTTTGATGAAGCTAGGGCTCAGAGCTCATTAGCCGCCAAATTATATGGTGTGGATAATGTAGAAGCAGTTTTTTTGGGAGCAGATTTCATTACTGTTACCAAAAATCCTCAAAGTGAATGGAAATTGTTAAAGCCAGAAATATTAATGGTTATTATGGATCATTTAGTTTCAGGTTTGCCTATTTTTAACGACAACGAAAATACATGCACTCAAATTAACACCGAGGGTCTTTCAGAAATCGAAAAGCAAATTATTGAAATTATAGAGACTAGAGTTCGACCTTCTGTGGCTATGGATGGTGGGGATATAATATATAAGGGTTTTAAAGAAGGAGTAGTTTACCTTCAATTACAAGGTGCCTGTTCTGGTTGTCCTAGTTCTACTGCTACCCTTAAAAACGGTATTGAATCAATGCTCCAGCATTATATTCCAGAAGTTCAAGCTGTAGAGGCGCTAGAGGAATAAAATTTTTTCCTCATGAGTAAGATCCGTAAGGCATACTAGAGTTTTCCCTTACTTAGAGGATTTAAGTAATTTAATTTTCCAATTTCAAAACCATTGAAGAAATAATCTCTGCTGCTTTAGTAGAAGGAGACTGTTCATTATCAAGGCCAATAATTTTTAGAATTTCTTTAGCCTTAGCTGTTTGTGAATTTGTTTTAATCGGGTCAGATATTAAGGTGTTTAAAGCATTAGCAATATTGGTTGCTGTAAAATCTGATTGTATATATTCTGGAATTACTTCTTTATTGGAAATAATATTTATAATATTAACATACTTAATTTTTATACAAGTTTTGATAATTAGGTAAGTTAAATAGTTTAATTTATACCCTACTATCATCGGTGTGCCGGATGCGGCAATCTCAATGGTATTAGTACCGGATTTAGCTAGAGCTAGATCGCTTACTGCAAAACTCTTAAGTCTTTCCGAGCTAAATATAAAATCAAATTTTGCACCAACCAAATATTTGTTAATAAGATTTACATGTAATTCATTAGGTTGGACAAATATTGCAGTTAATCTAGTGGTCGCAGATAAAGTATCTAATGCTTCTCTAATTATCGGCATATGCCTGGATATCTCAGCTTTTCTACTTCCAGGGGTAATCGCTATTATTTTTTGGTTATCCGGAATATTAAAATCTTGGCGTAAATCTTTAGATTTATCATAAAAATCTTGTTCTAGAGCGGGGTAGCCAATAAATTCAGAGCTTAATCCATATTTGGTAAAATAAGGGGGTTCAAAGGGGAGTAAGGTTAGGAGCTTATCGTAGACTTTGGAATATTTCTTTGCTCTTCCTTCTTTATATGCCCAAACGGATGGGGCCACAACATGTACTAATTTTATTTCCGGTGCAAGCTTTCTGACTTTATCAGCTACTCTAAAAGTAAAACCAGGAGAATCAATTGTTATTAATATTTTAGTGCCGCTATTTATGATATCATTTACGGTTTCATTAATCAGTTTATTGATACGGAAAATATGTGGTAATATCTCAAAAAAACCCATTAAATTTATCTGTTCAAAATCAAAAAATGATTTAATTCCAGCTAATTTCATTTGTGGTCCGCCAATACCGTAAAAAGAAATCTCGTTAATTCTATCAGAATTAATTTCTTTGATCGATTTAATGATTTTCGCACCGATAAAATCGCCGGAATTTTCTCCAGCTATAAAATAGAATTTCATATATTATCAGTTTTTATTTTTTTTAGGGCTGCATAAACTGTAATTTAGATCTAGTATTTCCGATTCTATACCAAGGCAATTTAAAACACTATGGAATATATAATCATGCGAAATTATTTGCCCCTGGTGGCTACTGACTGCATTTACCAATTCAGGATAGTTTTGTTTGAAACTATCGGAAAACCATACCATAAAAGGTATTTCTTTCTGTTCTGGAGCAAACTCGGCACCATGACCTAATCTGCCGTGTTCTCCCAGTGATTCTGCATGATCGGAAGCAAAAATTAAAAAAGCATTTTTGTTTTTTAATAGACGGATTAAATTAGCCAAAAAAAAATCAGTGTACAAAATTGAGTTATCGTAACTATTGATCAATTCTTCTTTAGTACAACTTGCTTGGTCTACCTTAGCATTTTTTTTTTGCGTTGGTTTAAATTTAGCAAATTCCTCAGGGTATCTTGAAGCATAATTCCAGTGACTACCTGAGAGTTGAACGGTAATAAATTGTCTCCCTTGTTTTTCAAGAAGTTTTTCAATATATGGGAGCATCAATTCGTCATGGGAGTTCATACTGTAAAGTAAGGATCCTCCGGGAATTATAGAAAATTTTACCTCATCGTATAAGGTGGTTGTGCTTTCATAGTACCCACTTATAGATTGGGTGCTTATCCACGTTGTATTGTAACCGAGAGCTGTTAAAACTGAAAGAAAACCTGTTTCTGATTTTACTTTATCGATATTTTGTTCACTATGCCTTGATAATAGACATGCTATGGAAAGATGAGTAGTGTTATCACACGAACGACCTTCAAAAGAATATAAATTATTTATTTTTTTTAGATTGGGAGTAGTGTCTCTTCCATAACCATTAATACCAAAATTCTTGTATCGTGCGGATTCCCCTATTACCAAAATACCAATTATATTTTCTTCATTATTTGTAATTTGAAAATTGAATTTTTGGCTAATGTCTTGACGTACATGGTCTTTATTGCCAAAAAAATAAACATAACTATTGTGAAGGTATTGTACCGGGAAATAACTTTTTAGAATCTTAAAGCTAGGAGAAATAATATTATTAACTGCTAAAAATAAACACAAAGCAGTTAAGACTTTTGATAAAAAACCTTTAGGGGATTGTGGGTTAAAATGCTTTATTCCAAATACACAAATTAATAAACTAAATACTATCCATGTAACGATTTTCATGCTAATTAACTCAGATACCTCAGAGATCTCGGTTCCATAAATAGCAGGCATCATTTTTTCTGTTGGTGCTACCCCAAGGTAGAATAAGTAGTAACTGGCAAGTGCACCAGTTAAAAAGAGAAAAAGTGATCCTATAATGAATATTAGGCGATGGATTGCTAGGGCAAAAAAGAAAATAAAAGTTGTAATGTAAGTGTAAATAAATTGTTTTAATAATTCAAATATAGCACTAGTAAATGATGCCTGATAATATTCATATTTGTGTAATACTACGCTTGTATTAAACATTAAACAGTATATAAGGGCAAAGATAAGGGCTGTTCTAACAAGGGTTACGTCTAGTTGTTTTTGAATGAATTTAATCATATTAACGTTTTTAAGATATTTTTTATAAGTTTTACTATCATGATCATAACCTCTCTGCAAGAGTTTTATAGTTTTTTTGAATTAAGTAAACCTTTACTGGCAATTGATTATGGTAATAAAAAAATTGGCCTTGCTATTTCTAGCCCGGATCACAAAATAGCCATGCCCCATTCAATAATAACAGCAGTTGACGATAAGGAAAAACTTCGTCGTATTATTGATTTTATTGTAAAAAACAACATATGTGCAATTGTTGTCGGTTTACCGGTAAATATGGATGGTACTAGTAGTAGTCAGGCAAAAATAGTGACTAGTTTCGTTAACAAATTAGCTAAAGAGACTAATTTATCGATATATTTACAGGATGAGCGCCTAACTTCCAAGGCTGCAGATAATATGTTAAAAAACATGGGATTTAATAGAAGACAAAGGAATGAAAGAGATGATATGGCTGCTGCTAGCCTAATTCTAGAAACAGTGCTGGAATCAGTCAAAAAAATTGTGATTTAGTTGGAAGAGGAGAATATTTAGCA
>Ga0172376_10008081_pt1 | contig 11054 bp, 8 predicted proteins | sample Lak35m_FD_121114 | JGI IMG/M metagenome (GOLD analysis project Ga0172376, IMG submission 121114) | Freshwater microbial communities from Kabuno Bay, South-Kivu, Congo - kab_092012_35m | ecosystem: Environmental > Aquatic > Freshwater > Lake | place: Democratic Republic of the Congo: South-Kivu...
CGGATCGTTGTCTGCATCGATCCCACGCAAGGGGAATGGCAGCTGCCGGCGGATCAGCTGCAGCGCCGTGATCACCACCGCCCCGTCGCGCATCAGGATCGGCAGGCTCTCGCTCCAGCCGGTTGCGATGTCGGTGGCCATCAGGGTCCACAGGAAGCGCCCCTCCATCCGCCCGCCGCAGTGGGCCACCAGGTCGATCTCCAGCCAGCCGGGGTCGCTCTGGTCGTCCCAGCCCTTGTAGACGCAGTCGGCCAGAGGCCATACGTGCGCACCGGCACCCGCCTCCGCACGGCGCTGTAGGCCAGGGGCGGCCGGCGCCAGCCATTGCCGCCGCTTGTCTTGCGGATCGGGGCCAGCAACCGGTCGATCGTGGCACTGCTCATCGCCAACAGCGACTCCCGCACCGCCGGCTCCAGAGACAGGTGCCCGTGGCTCTCGAGCGACTCCACCAGCAGCGGCAGCAACGCCTGCAGCCGCTTGCCGCAGAGCCGATCGCTCGCCTCCCACAGCGGCACCAGTGCCGCCACCACCTCCGGGCCGTAGCGGCGGCGGTGGTGGGGTTTCTCAGGCTCCGCAGGGGCTCCGTCCAGCTGCGCTGCGGTTGGGGGATCGGGGCGGTTCAGCAGCCGCAGCAAGGACTTGCGGTGGTATCCGGTCAGCTCCTGCAGCTCATCGAGGAGCCTCCGCTTCCCCGCGGCGCTGAGGCCCCCATAACGACGACGGGCCGCTTCCAAGGCCAGGCGACGGCCTTGCCGATCGTTGCCGGCTGCAACGACTGGCGGTTTCCTGGGATCGCCGCTGGCTCGCCTGCTCGACATCCGGTCCAATCCATTGATGCAACAAACTTACGCAGGTAACTTCCGCAATGATGCAATGCGCCGGCCAACTTCATTGTCGCCGGACAGATCATTCACATTCAGATATTTTTCTACAAGTGATCACCACTGACAAGGCGATTCAGGCTGCTTTGGAAGTATCCTTGTAGGTCCTCAGGGAGGAAGCGATTGGCAATGCTGCCTTATCTCTACATCAGAGACTTGGAATCCTTATCGGTTAGCCCATACGATCACGCGGCGGCTAGTGTCGCTGATCGATAGGGAAACATGGGGAAAAGTCGTTGCCATTCTTCCTGCGGAGTGGCTGTTCGGGATCCACCATCTTCGGCAGATCTGTGACCATACAGGAAATCGGCAGAACTTATGCTTTTTGTCTCGGCGCCACACGTATGGATGCGGTCTGCGTGATGCCTGACAAGCCTCACATGGGGGTGGGGGTGGATATTAAAGGACTGTCGGTTGCCTGCATGGGCTACTCATTGAGGATCGTATTCTGATGCAGGAAGAGATGGAGAGACTGGTTGGCTGTGCCAGCGGTGAACGGGCACGTCTCCAGACCAAGCTTTGGATGCTCAAGGAGTCCTTGTTGAAGGCCACGGGACTGGTTGTTAAACCGACCAATGGGTCGTGAGGGAATTCGTTTGGATGGATCCTTGCCTGAGAAGGCCGAGATTCCGGATTGGAATGAGGCTGGCTGCCGGGTCTTGGGTTCAGGGCAGCAAAACAATGAGTACTGTTCTGAATTCATCATCAATCTTTGCAAGTCTGAAGGTGGGAAGCTTGAGCAAAGTGATTTTTTTGGGAGAGTAGGCCTACAAAGCCTTTCTTACTTCAAGCCGATGATCAGATCCTGCCAAAGCAAATACACATATTCTGTGGTACAAGATTCAGTGCCGATTTAGATAGCCGCTTTCGGCGTGGATGAGTTCATTGAAGGTTCCTGATTCTACGATAAGTCCATCTTTCATCACAAGTATTATATCGGCTGATTCAATCGTGCTTAGACGGTGAGCTACTGCAATCCGGGTGATAGGAAGGTTGTTGAGGGTATCGGTGACCACCGCCTGGGTTGGTGCATCCAGAGCACTCGTAGCCTCATCAAGGATCAGTACGCTGGGATCGCCGACCAGGGCTCTTGCGAGGGCGATCCTTTGCCGTTGCCCACCCGAGATATTGGTGGAGTTTTCTGTGATTACGGTGTCAATTCCGTTTTCCAGACGTTGAACTCCATCAGCAATTGAGGCGAGTTCACAGGCGTGCATGACCTTATCAAGATCGAATTCTCGCCCAGCTTTTATAATATCAAGAATCGAGCCAGAAGGGAGGGGAGTATTCTGCATGACAACACCAACCTGCTGGCGATAGGCGCGGATCGACCACTGGCTGAGTTCAAGGTTGTCTACAAGTATCTGCCCAGATTGGGCGACATCAAATCCGAGAATGAGTCGCAGGAGTGTCGACTTCCCGCAACCACTGTATCCCGTAATCGCGGTGTATTTCTGCTTATCAATTACAAAGGACAATCCCTTGAGAACTGGGCTTTGCATTCCGGGATACTGGAAGTAAATTCCAGACCCCCTATAAGTACCTTGCAATTCCTTCCGGATCGCATGAGGATTGTAACCTACCTCAGGAGTTGAGTAGAGCACCACTTCTGCCCTGGCCCATAGACTTTTGACTACCGATAATGTACTGGAAAGCTGAAGAGCAGCTTGTGAAAGAAGTGTGTTGAAGCCGGCGTAGGCAACAAGGAAGCCAACAACACTGGCAACAAGAAGATTATTTCCTACAAGAAGGTTGTTGGGAATCATCAGAACAACAGAGCTGATAACGACCAGGTTGCCAATAGGATTGATCGACTGAGAAAGGATGGTCAATAGACCTGTATAGTACTGCATACGCTGATTGGTAGAAGTTAGTCTAACCAGTGACTTCATCCATTGGTAAAAAATAAAGGGCTCTGAGCCGGTAGATCGAATTTGCGGCAATCCAACGACTGATTGCAGAGAGAAATTGGTTATCTCTGCAAATTGATCAAATAAGGTTACCAAAAAACTTCCTTGTCTATTTGAAAGGTAAAAAACAAGAAAAACACTAATTAATGCAAATATAAGTGCAATAGAAGCTAGCCTCCAATCATAGGAAAACATTAAAAAAAAGAAGGAGAATGAAAACAAAATAGATATGAGTGATGACATGAAACCAGCAGATAAAATCTTTCTTGCCTGAGTAATTGCAGTGACTCGCGAGGCAACATCAGAAATAGAATATTTATAAAAGAAAGGGATAGGTAATTTCATCACCCTCGCCCAGGTAGCGGTTTGCAGCCGCAAGTCAACAAGGGATTCAACTTTGAGCTGGGCAAGTTTAGCATAAGCGTTTGCTACAACACTTGCAACAAGAATAAGAACTACAAGAATAGCCGTGTCAATTAATAGCCTCTCATTCGATTGAGGGAGTACAGTTGCAACTAAATAATTGACCACCATAGGCACAACCAAAGCAAACAGAGTGACAATGACAGAGGAAACCAAGAACAGAAGAAGAGTGTCGACACTTGAAGAATATGTAAATTTCAAAACGTCTATCGCACCATTAATTGTATAGGGGAGCTGCGCATAGACCTCGTAGCATATCTGCCTGCATTGGGATAAGAATCTCTTGCTATCTCTGATGCGATAGATGGAACCCGTCCCAGTATTGTAGGCAAAGGATTGAACACCATTCCTAAATACGACATAGATTGATTCGTCCGAGTTCGATTCTATTAATAAAACTTGAGTACGCTTTGTTGTGAGGTTATCCGGCACTTCTACCTCACGGAAGCAAACATCATTATTGGCAAGAAACTCACGTAGGGAGTTGGTTATCAGGTCATCAGGCATCTGGTCCGTCGACAACCGCTGGAGAGCGAAGTTTAAGGCTAGAAATCGGTCAGAGCAATTTTGTGGCAATACAGATTGCTGAAATGCGCTTGATTCAAGTGACAGAGCAGATTTAAGCGCCTTAGAAGAAAAGACTCTGTTTTTCATTTTACTCGAGAGTCCTCAGATAGAAGTAGATTCAAGTAGTATCCAGGGACCTCTTCAAGCTCTTTTGGATGGCCTCTCTGGACAATTTCCCCGCGTTCAAGAACAATAACCTGATCGCTCAATTGTGCGGATAGCATCCTATGGGCAACCGTGATTAATGTTCGTTCTTTCGACTTAATCACTGAAAGAACCTCTGCCTCTGTGCGATCATCCAGGGCACTTGTTGCTTCATCCATTAATATGATCGATGGGTCTCTTATTAAAGCTCTTGCGATCTCAATTCGTTGCTTTTGACCGCCACTAAGATCTGAACCATTATCTCTCAGCATTCGATTAACACCATCAGGGTAAGAATCAATCTCTTGGCGGAGGTTGGCGTCGCAAAGAGCCTTATAAGCATCGATCTGATCAAATCTAGGATCCCAAAGTGTTACATTCTCAAAAATAGTTGCTCGAAATAAGAACACGTCCTGAGCCACATAGGTCATGGACGTTCTGAGCTGTAGATCTGGAATTTCTTCCCACGGCTTTCCATCATAGAGAAGAGATCCTTGATTATTACTATAGAATCCAGCAATCATTTTTAGGAACGTACTCTTTCCAGATCCACTTCCTCCAACAATGGCCAAGTGTGTACCTGCTGGAATATTAAAGTTTAAACCAGAAAAGATTGGATCCTCAGCCTCAGGAAAGCGATAGTGAATGTTCTTACCTTCAATACGGCCAATAAGGCGAGGCTGGGGTTGGGATTCATTTGTAGAGAATGATTGTACTCTTGGATCCTTATCATTCGCAATCACATCCGAAACACGACCAGAAAGGCCCGTCAGTTGTTGAATTGTATTGGCAAAGTCAGAAATATTTCCCAATGGGGCTACAACGCTTCCAAGAAGAAACTGGAAAGCAATCAGTGATCCCAGAGTAAGTGATCCATCAAGAATAAGAAATCCACCAATAATAACAATGGCTGCTTGAGTTGCAAAGGTGGACACGTCGCCTACAACCGCAGTAAAAGCAACATAGAGGCTTTGAATCTGCTGACCATTCACACCAACGGAGAACTTGTCTGACCACTTATTGAAAAACTCGTTTTCTAGCGCAGATGCTTTGATACTTTCAATGGTTGAGATGCCACTTGTACCAATACCATCCGCAAGAGCTTGAACCATCGCAAGCTTTCGATTTTCACCTTCGCGCCGCTGGGTGATCTGTGCAGTAACCAGGAGATTGACAACAAGTATTAACAATGAGACAACCGTTAATTTGACAGATATTAAAAGGGTGAAGAATAGAATAGTGAAAGCTCTTAAAATGCTTAGGCAAAAAGCAAGCAGTTTCGAAACTGCCATTTGTCCAATCTGCATTCCCAATGCCAACCTTGCAGAAGCTTCAGCGGGTTGGTTTGAGAGAAAGAAATGAAATGGTAGGCGGAAAAGCTGGGTAAATACCGTAACACTGACACGTCGTATAAAGAGATTTTCAAGACGCCGAAGAATAAGCATCTGAAAGGCAAAAAGGGAAATAATAAGTATGGAGGAAATCAGAAGAACCCAGCTAATTGGGACGGCAAAATTAAGACGGTTATTGATTAGATAAGAATCAATAAACTGAGAAGTTGCACCAGCAATGATTAGTTCAGGAACAATAGAGGCTAAGCAGATGGGCATAAGGAGAAAAAACGGTATCTTGTACCGGCTAAAAATATCTATAATCCAGGAAAAGGATGAACTAGGTTCTGTCAATTTTCCACTAGTTGTTGTCATGATGCGTCTGTTGCGATGCCTAGGAACTTACGAAGTACTGGGATCACTAGCTGAATAGGTGTTTGTGTATCAGTCGTTACTTGGACGTTAACAGTATTTCCTAGACGTGTCGGAAAGGGGGGCTCTTCTCCCGAATTCCAGAGATAGCATTCTTCTTTTGTTTGGGAGTTACAGGCTTGAGTCTGGTCTTTATGGATTTTTTGAAGCTTTACAACTACGCGAAAGGGAACTGATTGGGATGTATTGACCAATTGACCAACTTCTTGGATACCTGTCTGTGCGCTAATTTCCTCTCGGCTAGATGGAGAGGTGTCGACTCTTTCTACAGATCCAATAATCCCACCGTACTGGGCTCTGGAGATGCCTGATGGGGTCACCAAGGCCTTCATGCCAGGAAAGATTTGTGAAGCCTGCTTGGCATTGAAATACGTGGTGATATAGGTTGGAAGTATTGGATTAGAAGTTGTATAAAGAAAGGCGCTTGATCCTGTAGTAATGGTCTGTTGATTTCTGAAGCTGGTATTAGCTACGTAAAGATCCGTGGGAGCAATTAAATAGGCTTTGTTGAGATAGTCAAAAAGGGCGACTCGTAATGCTAGCAAATCGTTCTTTATGTCTGTATCTGATTGCAATAGCTTTTGTTGAGAATCCTGTATGGACTGCAATAAGGTGATAAGCTGACTGTTAGCCGTTATTAGATTTGAGCGAAGTCCCAAGACTTGAGAAGAAGCCTGAAGATATAGACTTCGAGGTACCCATCCAATCTTTGCCAGTTTTTCAAGAGTCTTTTCCCAATCTAATTGTTGTGCTACCTGTTCGCCGACGACCTCCTGTTGGCCAGATTGAAGCTTGTAGGAACTAATGTAGTTCTTCAGTAGTGTCTTTAACCTTTCTTCGGACTTTAGGCGAAGTCTTATAGATGTTGTAGTTTGCCTAAGTTTAGAAGCCAGCACTTCGCGATCGCTTGGAGAATCTATAATAGCTAGAACAGTTCCTCTCCGAAAAACGGTATCTATATCTTCATGGTTCTGAGGATAGAATTCATGTGCAGAACCTGATTCTTTGGGAGAGAGAGTGATCTTTGTAATGGTAGACAGGACTTTGTTAACACTAGATCTGCTTAACTTGCGATTTCGAACTTCTCCTTGAAGAGCAATTGCTTCTTCGTCGAGGGAATCGCCATTCCAGAATTTACGCACCCTAATATTGATTGGTGATTCCTTATTTGAGTTGGGAGACACCTGATAAAAAATAGTGCCCGTTGCTCTCGCGGGCAAACTTGATAGACCTCCTGGCGGGACAATGACACCTAAACCTTCTACCTGCATGGGGATTCTGGCGGTGTTCGACCAAACAACCCCTAGGGCTGCGATACCAATAGCAATCCATAGACTCGTTCGTAGGGGAGCCTCCAGCACTTGTACAGGTTGGGGACGATTTTCCTTGGGTTTAGGCTTTGATTCAGTCATGGGTTAGCCAATCAACGAGAACGTGGAAAGCTCAGACGTCATACAGATAACAGTCATTTATTGATCTATGGTCTACCTTTCTTAAGCTGCATAATAAGAACATCGGAAAGGCTAACTCCCGTGTAGTCAGGCCAAGTAGAAGTGTTCCTGTACAGACGGTTGATTGAATTATTGTGTAGCTCTATGCCTGATGCGAGAGATGTTGTTGAAGCAGAAAGGGATTTGATACTAAGGACCAAGGGTGTAATGGTGTCAACTCCAACGGAATATCTTACCCTATAGATTGCAGTTGCATTCTTTGCGGCTTGAACAGCTCTCTTGGCCGACAAGATAGAGATTTGTGAATTTCTATAGTTGGTAAATGAACTTGCCGTATCAGCGCTAATCTGTGCTTTCTGTAGCCGAGCTGTATCTAGGGCTTGTTTAGCTAAGCGCTCTTGACTTCTTGCTAAAGATAAGTTCACCCCACCGTCATATAAGTTCCAGGTTATATTTGCCGACAAAGTGAGAGTGGTATTTAGTTGCTTATTTATAGAGGGACTTAGGCCCCCTAGTTCTTGTGCAATGATGCCTTTGTTGGCTAAAATGCTTGTGTTAGCATTTAGACTAAAAGAGGGCAGATACGAGGCTTTGATCTTCATTGCATTCCAGCCTAAAGACTCAGCAAGCTTAGCAGATGCTTTTATTTCTTCCCTCATCTGTAATGCCATATCAATAGTTTGATTCAGCGATTGATCCCATGAACCAATTGGCACAAACTGATCCTGAGGGACAATGTACTGATGTCCTACCTGCCCCAATGCTTTTCCAATCTCATTTTGGGCATTATCTAGGGAAAGATAGGCATCAATGAGTGCTATAAGATCTTGATAGAGTTGTGTCTTTTGCTGCTCAATATCAGCCTGTGAAGACAAACCGGCTTTTTTATTCTTGCGAATCTGATTTAGTATGGCAATATCTGTTTCAACAATACTAGAGAAAGCTTTAATTAACTCAAGCGCTTTTTGAACACTTGTATAAGCAAGTTGAGTGTTGAGTATGGTTTCACGTGCTGCTATAATAAACAGTAACTTCTGTTGGTCTAGTGCCGCTGCTTGGGAGCGAATTAATGGTTGCCGTGTTGCTAGATACGGGTACCAAGACAGACCCAGGGAAGTGCTAAGTAAAGAATTGTCGGTATATGTTGAAGGTGGCGAAGGTTCTGTTGCTAGGCTGGGCTTATTCAGTGGATAATTTGACAATGTTTCCCATGAGTATCCGCCCAAGGCTGATATCCCAACAGAAGGATTCCACTGACGCTTAGCACTAGCAACTAAGGCATCCTGAGACTGTATTGACTCAAATGCAACGTCTAATTGTGGATTATTATTGACAGACTCAATAAGTAAATCTCGGAGAGTTGCTTGCCGAGAACCATCGAAAAGATTCTTTTGTAAAAATTCGAGTTGTTTGATAATATCTAGCCAATCATCCCCGCTTTCAATACTTACCAGCTTCAATAATTCCGAAGTATTGATAACACTCCCGATTTTTATGCCTAAGTCTGTTTCTATTTTGATTCTAGGCAGGATATCCTTGGTGGCTGTAGTATCTCCATGTGTCTTGCCTGGGACAGCAAGTGCAGTCGAAACTCGAAAGACCAGGCATATCGCTACAAAGGCAAAGCTGAATCCACGAGTCCAGGAATTATAGCTCTTAGTCTTGATACGCATTTGGCATAGGTTCGTTGCATCCATAAGGCAGTTATGCAATTTATTGTATGAGCTTATCAAGGTGGAAGCTGTCAGCTAATGGCGCCTGAGGCAATTCTTTTGCGGCAAGTGATCACTTAGTTCTGAAGACAGTTTGGCATGATATTTGTCCAATTACTGTCTATGAATTCAAAGCACTCTTCTTGGCTATTGCTGGAATGAATGGTGATCCAGCCTGCCGGCGGGGCAAGCTTAAAGGACCACAAAGCATATTGGCCTTCCTGGTTCTTCACTACACGGTACTGATGGCCTTGAACGTGCCGCTGTAAATCGTTACGCATGAGACGACCTTGAGCGATTGCTTACTATGATAGCATAAAATCGCACATGGTTGATTCAATGAAAATTGATATAAAGCTTTGTGAAAGCCTTTGTCGAGATGGAGCAATAGTTCTCCCCGATGCTTTTACCGGTGAATCGGTTTCCACTTTGTATCGTGGCATCTCTAGGGATCTTGAGCTGATTAGTCCCTTCAAGGCGATGATACACAATGGTAGTGGTCCTGGGATGACTACTAATATCTGGCGGACTACGGAAATTGAGGAATTCAATTCCCTCTGCAATAGCCCTGAAATGATTGATCTTGCGAGGCAACTATTTAATGGAAAGTCTTTTCGTTTCTTGCAAGACACTTGGTTTTTGCGACCCGCAGGTTGTGAAGTCTCTATTCCTTGGCATCATGACAATATCATTGAAGGTGATCACTACTCAATCTGGATTAGTTTGACTAACCATTCACCTGGCGATTCGCTTTCATTTGTTGCGGGCTCTCATTGCGATGGAGAAAACTATATGCCGCAGTCATACTTTGTTGAAGGACTTGAAGCCAGTTCAGAAGTTGAAGAGTATTACCAACGCTACAATCGGGCATCCCCTTCAAATTTGTCGACTGTATTTACCCCTATACCTGGTGATCAGGAGCTTTTGGCGACCCGGAAAATTCTTTCTTGGCCAACAAAGCCAGGTGATTGTATTATTTTCAATAGCCGTTGTCTTCACTCACTGCCCAGTCATGACACCGCCCAGGAAAGAGTTGGCTTTGTCACTCGATGGATTCTTGATGGTAGTAGGATAGCTTCCCATGCCCATGACACCGTAAAGGCTATTCACGATGCAGGACTCGTCCAAGACCTTTCCGTGCAGGATATTATTCATGGCGAATTATTCAGGCGTTATTCATAGCCTAAACTTTGCAAAAGTAAATTCCTGAAGCCATGTGCTAGATAAAGGTATTTGTGGATTTCCGGTCTATGTGACTCTCCAGTAGTTAGGATTTTTCTCAATGATGCACACGGATATTTCTGCTTGCCAAGGGAAACGAGGCAGCCCATGCCGAGAAGTGCAAACAAGCGTACATTTACTCGAAAGCTGTCCAAGGCCCACAGAAGCGCTGAGTAACACCAAGAAGAACATAGATATGGTATTGTGAAGTATAGAGAAGCGACAAGATCAAGCAAAAGGCGCAGCAGCTCCAGAATCTTCTCGGCATTCAACACAAAGTCTACGGCGACAACTACGCAGTCTCCCGCCTACGTAATTGTCGCCGAATAGCTGCTCGGTGTCAACTACGTAGGGCTTGCTGAATTTCGTTTGCGGGCTTTTCGGCGCGCCAAGGGCGAATCTCTCGGCCCGCACGACCAAGCTGTGGCGACCATAGTTTTACTCCTAGAAGCTAACTATGCAGCCCATAGAAGCGCTGGATGGCGCCTGGAAGCGCACAAATAAAGCATCAGGATGTATGCAGTGACTAGAATAGACAATAAGAGGCGCAGCAGCCTCATGATCTTCTCGGCATTCATCACGAAGAACGCCATCGTGATCACCGTTCTTGATGTTTCAACCAGCTTGGTCAGGATCCGATCCAGCCCGTATTTCCGCTTGCCCGTTCCGATTCTTCCTTCAATCACGGAACGCTTCCTCAGGTCTGATTTGAACAGCTCTTGCTGCTCTGCTGTCTGCACTTCAGCTTGAATCTGCCTCTTGCGCGGGCGGCCACTGAGTCTGATATTGTTATCAGCACAGAACTTCTTATTCTCAAACGTCATATAGATCGAGTCGGCGCAGATTCGTTCTGGATAACATCCTCGTTCTTCTTTATATTGTTCAGCACGTATGATCAGATCGCTGGCTTCATTGTAGTTGTCCCAGCTGATCCGATCCACATCGACAAAGCCGTTATCATCGGAAATTGAGATCTTGGCTC
>Ga0172376_10008084_pt1 | contig 11051 bp, 8 predicted proteins | sample Lak35m_FD_121114 | JGI IMG/M metagenome (GOLD analysis project Ga0172376, IMG submission 121114) | Freshwater microbial communities from Kabuno Bay, South-Kivu, Congo - kab_092012_35m | ecosystem: Environmental > Aquatic > Freshwater > Lake | place: Democratic Republic of the Congo: South-Kivu...
AATCGATTCGCGACAGTCGCCGATGCGTCGCATCCTCCGATTCTGACATCCACGGGCAGGTATCTGGCTTCGACGGACAGAGTCGTTGCTGAGGCGGTGAGCCTGCTCTCGCCGGCTCTCACCGATGCTGCGATGGTTGTCGCGATAGATCTACTCGTGGCGCGAAACGTAGTCGTGCGATGTGGGAGCACGATGGTGTTGTACGACGCCCACGAAGTCTTTGTCGAGTCATACGACATGTTGGACGCGGTTCCGCTGTCGGGTGTCGAACGTCTCTATTGGAAGCAAGCCGAACGGGAGGTCGTTCAGACTGCATTCGCTGCGGTCACGGTCTCGCCGGGTATCGCAGAATTCATGCGGGATTACACGGGAGTCTTGCCGTCGGTCATCCCCAATTATCTGCCACTCGGTGTCGGACGGGAACGCAAGCGCACGAATTCGGGGAAGGAACCGGTTCGATTCGTCTTCGTGGGACGGGCGGATCCATTCCGAGGGCTCGAGCATCTCGTCTCGTCGTGGGACGTCGACCCGTCACAGGCGACACTGGATCTGTACATCACGGACTCACCCCGAAAGAGTCGACTCCGTTCACTCTCCAACGAGGTCGCAAGGAGACACACGGGACCCGTGTTCAGAGAACCGGTCGATCCGGCGGACATCCCGACGATGTTGGAGGATTACGACGTCGGTGTGGTTCCTTACGAGTACCCTCCGCCCTACTCAGAGGCCTCACCGAACAAGTTCGGAGAGTACGTTGCGGCAGGGCTGTCCGTGATCTCGAATGGCGACGGATTCGTCTCGCGGCAGGTTCTCGCACATTCGATCGGGACAGTGTTCGACTGGACCACGCCGGGCACATTTGCTGCCTCAGTCGAGGAGATGGTCGGCTCGGTGGTATCAGGCCGTTTCCGTGGCAGGAGTGCGACGGTGTTTCGAGAGTCGATGAATTGGGAGGTTGCGTCGGGTTCATTGATGGAGGAGATCACACAAACTCTTCGCTCGGTGTCACCGAAGCCGCCATGTTCACCTCCGAAGTGTCTGCAAGTCGATGCTCGGTTGTCCTCGGTCGTTCTCTCTGTCGTGCTGAATCCCGTGTTTGGTTTGATCCGGCGGAGTTCGCGCGTCCGCTTGTTGGCGAGCTTGTTCCACCGTCTCGTCAATGTTGGCCGCAAGTAGTCGCCCGACTTCGGATCGACCGTAGAATCGAGGACGTGTGTGGCATAGCCGGTTACGTGCGCCTCAGCCACGCTCGCGGACGGGCCCCGGAACGTTCGCTGGGTGCGATGGCGGAGCTCCTCGCCCATCGCGGTCCTGACGGTCGGGGTGAATGGACGAGTGACGACGAACGGGTCGGACTGTGCCACCAGCGCCTCGCGATCATCGATCTCTCCGAACATGGCGCCCAACCGATGACGGGCGAGGACGGGTCCACCATCGTGTTCAACGGCGAGATCTACAACTACGCCGCATTGAGGGAGAACTTCTCCCGTGACGGGCGGGTGTTCAGATCTCGTTCCGACACCGAGACGATCCTCGCCGCCTACGAAAGGTCCGGTACGGCGTGTGTGGAGGACCTGAGGGGCATGTTCGCCTTCGCGCTCTGGGATGAACGGCGCTCCCGACTGGTTCTCGCGAGGGACAGGTTCGGCATCAAGCCGCTCTACTACACGGTCCAGGACGGAGTTCTGTACTTCGCATCAGAGACGAAGGCGTTGCTGCCGTTCCTTCCCTACGTGTCCACCAATCGCACGGCGCTCGCGGAGTACCTCACCTTTCAGTACACGATCGGAGCGGAGACCCTCTTCGACGGCATTTCTCAGTTGATGCCCGGTCACATCATGGTCGTCACCCCGGAGGGGATGACCATCGAACGGTACTGGGATGTCCGGTACGAGGTGGAGTTCGACAAGCCGGTCGAGTACTGGGTCGAGGGACTCCGGGGCCACCTCGACGATTCGGTCGGCATGCATCTCGTCAGTGACGTGGGTGTCGGGTCGTATCTTTCCGGCGGAATCGACTCTTCACTCATCGCCGTGCTCGCCTCGAAGACCGGTGGGTATGCAGGTCGAGGATTCCACGGCCGCTTCACCGAGTTCCCGGGCTATGACGAGAGTGACTTTGCACGACATGCCGCTGTCGCGAGTGGCAGCTCGCTGACCGTTCGGGACATCACGGCCACCGACTTCGAGACCAACATCCGCAAGGTCATCTATCACCTCGATCATCCAGTCGCAGGCCCGGGGTCCTTCCCGCAGTTCATGATCTCCGAGACGGCGGCACGTGATGTCAAGGTCGTCCTGGGTGGCCAGGGTGGCGACGAGATCTTCGGTGGTTATGCCCGCTATCTCGTGGCATATCTCGAGCAGTGCATCAAGGCGGCGATCGACGGCACCTACAAGAACGGCAATTTCGTGGTCACGATCGAATCGATCATCCCCAACCTCGGCATCCTCCGTGAGTACACACCTCTGTTGCAGGAGTTCTGGAGGGAGGGTTTGTTCGGCCCTCTCAACGAAAGATTCTTCCGGCTCGTCGACCGGTCGTCCGACATGGTCGACGAGATCGACTGGACGGGTCTCGACACCGCGGGAGTGAAGGACCGGTTCCTCGAGATCTTCAACAATCGCTCCAATGTCGCCAAAGAGGCATATTTCGACAGTATGACCCACTTCGAGTTCAAGACCCTCCTACCGGCGTTGCTCCAGGTCGAAGACCGCATGAGCATGGCCCATGGTCTCGAGAGCAGGGTTCCTTTCCTCGATCACCCGTTGGTGGAGTTCATGGCGACCGTCCCTGCAGATGTGAAGTTCGAGGGTGGGAAGCTCAAGAACCTCCTGAAGATCGCCTACCCGGGGGTCGTGCCCGGTGAGATTCTCGAGCGGCGGGACAAGATGGGTTTCCCGGTTCCCTTGCGAGAGTGGTTCAACGGTGAACTCGGTGGATTCGTGCAGGACCTGATGGCAGAAGGTCGGTCGAGGAATCGCGAGCACGTGAACCACGATGCGGTCCTGCGGAATTTCCGCGCCGGTGGTCGTTACTCCCGGAAGACGTGGGCTCTCCTGTCCCTCGAACTGTGGCAGCAGGAGTTCCACGATCGAGCAGGACATTTCCGCGACCTAGTGAAATAGGATGCTCGCATGCGCGTTCTGGTGACCGGTGCCGCCGGTCAGGTCGGCTCACACGTGGTCGACGCGCTCGTCGAACGCGGCGATGATGTAGTCGGGATCGACAATTTCGCCACGGGACGGCGGATCCACGTGAGGGACGCTGACGAACGGTACCGATTCGTCGAGGGGACGATCGCTGATCGAAACCTCGTCGAATCGCTGTTCGGCGAATTCGGGCCCGAGGCAGTGGTGCACACCGCCGCGTCGTACAAAGATCCCGACGACTGGGTGGAGGACGTGCGCACCAACGTGCACGGCATGGTGAACCTGGTCGATTCGTGCATGTCGACCGGCTCGAAGAGGTTGGTCTACTTCCAGACCGCTCTCATCTACGGGGTCAAACCGCTCGTGAATCCCGTCCCGCTCGACCACCCACGGAGGGTCGACAACTCGAGCTATGCGATCTCGAAGGGTGCCGCCGAGGACTATCTCTCGCTGTCGTCGCTCGACCACGTGACTTTCCGACTCGCCAATGTGATCGGCCCGAGGAACGTGTCCGGACCGTTGCCGATCTTCTACCAACGGTTGTCGAACGGGCAGCGGTGCTTCGTCACCCCCGCCCGGAGGGACTTCGTCTTCGTCGGTGATCTCGTGCCTGCGGTGATCGCCGCCGTCGACGGGACGGGGAGTGGCGCGTACCACTTCTCGAGCGGAACTGATGTCCCGATCGAGACCCTGTACGGGACGGTTGCAGAAGGCCTCGGTCTCGACGAGGTGCCTGAACCCGATCGTCGTCCGCTGAGTGACGACGACGCCCCGTCGATCTTGCTCGATCCGTCCCGGACGATAGAAGACTTCGGCCCGATCCGGTTCACGCCGTTGAGCGAGACGGTCGCACGGGCGATCGACTACTACCGGCACCACGGGGTCTCGGGCGGATACACCCATCTCAAGTCCGACGAGTCATGAGGATCCTTCTCACGGGAGGAGCCGGATGTCTCGGCAGCAATGTGGTCGAGCGCCTCTTGCCTGTATGTGAACGCGTGGTGGTCCTCGATAACTTCGCAACCGGGAAGATGGCTTCCCTGCCGATTTCCCCCAGGCTCGAGGTAGTGGAGGGCTCGGTGGCCGACGGGCCACTGGTCGAGGCGGTGTTCGACGGGTTGCGGCCCGACGTCGTCATCCATGCGGCAGCGGCGTACAAGGATCCGAACGACTGGCGCGTCGACACCGTGACCAACGTGCTGGGTTCGATCGAGATCGCCCGCGCGTGCGAACGATGGGACGTGTCTCGCCTCGTCAATCTCCAGACCGCTCTGTGTTACGGGACACCGAAGGCGCTTCCGATCCCGGCCGACCATCCGACGGCGCCGATCACCAGTTACGGGATCACGAAGACCGCCGGCGAGGCGTTCGTCCTGAGTTGTGGAGTTTCGACAGCATCGTTGCGAATCTCCAACGTTGTCGCGCCGCGACTCGCCATAGGGCCGATCCCGGCGTTCTACAAGAGACTCAAGGCCGGTGATCCGTGCACGGTGACCGAATCAGTCAGGGACTTCCTCGATGTGCGCGACTTTCTGCGCTGTCTCGAGACGGTCATCGACCGGCACGACGTGACCGGTGTCTTCAATGTGTCGTCGGGGGTCGGTCACTCGATCGCAGAGATCTTCGGACTGGTTGCGCGACATCTCGGGATGGAGGGACGGCAACCTGACGCGACGGTCGCCCCCGCAGCCGATGACATCCCGATCGTCGTGCTCTATCCGAGCCACACGACCGAAGTGTTCGGCTGGAGCGCAGACGTCGGGTTCGACGACACGGTGGCCGGGATGCTCGGGTGGTACGACATCCACGGCGTCACGGACGTCTACAGCCACCTCCAGGAGAGACGATGACTGCCGGGATTCGGGGGGCCAGGACCCTCGTGGTGGGTGGAGCAGGATTCGTCGGAGGGAACCTCGTCAGGATGCTCCTCGACGCGGACGTTGCAGAGGTGGTGGTCGTCGACAACTTGTTGTCGTCGGAACGCTCGAACGTACCGACGGGTGGGCGTGTGGATTTCGTCGAAGGTTCGATCGTCGATGACGAGGTCCTCTCCCGACTGTCGGAGCGTTTCGACTATGTCTGGCATCTGGCGTGCTACCACGGAAATCAGTCGTCGATCGCCGATCCGATCGCCGACCACATGAACAACTCACTGACATCGCTCAAGTTGTTCGAGCATCTCTCCCGAGGACCGATGCCGGAGAAAGTCGTCTATGCGGCGGCGGGTTGCGCAGTTGCTGAGAAGACCTATGGGGATCCAGCTCCCACACCGGAGGATGCGCCGGTCACCATGTTCCACGACAGCCCGTATTCGATCTCGAAGATCGTCGGTGAGCTCTACGGGAATTACTATTTCCGGAGCGCGGGGCTGCCTTTCGTGAAAGCACGGTTCCAGAACGTGTACGGCCCGGGCGAGATTCTCGGCGCAGGGAAGTGGCGCGGAACGCCCGCCACGGTGTGGCGCAACGTGACCCCGACGTTCGTCTGGCGTGCGCTGAACGGGCTCCCGCTCAGGCTCGACAACGGTGGGCAGGTGAGCCGTGACTTCATCAATGTGCGAGACGTCTGTCGGGGACTCATCCTGTGTGCTCTGCGTGGCGAGAGTGGCGAGGCGTACAACCTCGCTTCCGGACGGGAGACGATGATCATCGATCTCGCTCGTCTCGTGAACACCGTGACCGGCAACCGAGCCGAGCTCGAGATCGCCGGTTCGCGACCATGGGACGGGTCTGGTCGACGATTCGGATCGACCGAGAAGTCGCGCCGCGAGATCGGGTTCTCCGCCGAAGTCGACCTCCGGGACGGGATCGAAGAGATGGTTCGTTGGACCCTCGACAATCGCGAGTTGATCCGCGCGTGCATCGACCGACACGCCGACGAGATGGATGAGTGGTCCGGATCGCTCGTCTAGGCGAGCATCTGTTCGGCTATCTCGACGGCGGCCAGACCCTCTCGGAGGGTGACGATCCCGTCACATGAACCAGTCACGATCGCGTCGCGGAACACCGTGTGCTCGGTCAGCAACGGTTCGACCTTCTGGAGGGCGAATCTCGTGACGTCCCCTTCGGAGACGCCCCGGAAAGCCGACACCTGGTCCCACGTGGAATTGACCTGTCCGTTCTCGAAGAAGGTGAGATCTCCCGTCAGCGTGTCGGCGACGAGGGCCCCTCTGTCTCCGATGACGATGGTCGTCCGTTCCTTGAACGGCGACATCCAGTTCACCGTGTGGTTGACGACGATTCCGTTCTCGAGGGTGCCCACAGCGACGACCATGTCCTCGTGGGGTCGTCCACTGCGCTTTGCGGTCCGCGCCGACACCGAGGCATAGCGGCTCTGGGCCACCCACATCGTCAGATCGATGTCATGAGTTGCGAGGTCCTTGACCACACCGACGTCGGTGATCCGTGCGGGGAAGGGACCCTGGCGCCGAGTACTGATCTGGTAGATGTTGCCGAGAATGCCCTCGGAGAGCTTCTGGCGCATCGCCCGCAGGGCTGGGTTGAAGCGCTCGATGTGCCCCACGCCGCCGATGAGACCCGCGGAGTCGAATGCCTCGACCAGTTCGAGACCAGCATCGGGTGTGGGGGCGACGGGCTTCTCGATGAGTGCATGGATGCCTGCTTCGGCCAGTCGCAGACCGAGTTCCAGATGGAAGATGGTCGGCGCTGCGACGACGCAGTAGTCGGGCCGTTCCGCGATGAGCGAGTCGAGGTCGGGGTGTACGGGGTGTCCGTTGATCTGGACCTGTCCGGTCAACGCGGGATCGTGTACCCCGATGAACTCCACGCCCTCGAGTTGTCCGAGCAATCTGAGATGGTTCCGGCCCATCATCCCCAGGCCGACGAGTCCTGCGCGGAGCACGTCAACTCCCGGCGGATGCAACGGCATTGACGGTCTCGACGATCTTCTCGAGATCGTCCGTGGTGACCGATGGATGGACGGGCAACGAGAGACACTGGCGCGCAACCTCCTCCGTCACAGGGAGATCGATCGAGAGCCCGAAGGACGGCAGACGGTGGATGGGGGTGGGGTAGTACACACCACAACCGACGCCGCGCTTCGTCAGTTCCTCTGCGAAGGCATCCCTGTCGTGGTCGACGACACGGACCGTGTACTGGTGGTAGACGTGGACGGCACCGTTCGCGACGGGAGGTACCACTACACCACTGATGTTCTCATCGAGGAACTTCGCGTTGTTCTGTCGTGCGGTCGTCCATCCGTCGAGCTTGCGCAACTGGACCCTGCCGATCGCAGCGTGGATGTCGGTCATCCTGGTGTTGAAGCCGACGACTTCGTTCTCGTACCTGCGTTCCATCCCCTGATTCCTGAGTAACCGGACCATCCGAGCGAAGTTGTCGTCGCCAGTCGTCACCATCCCGCCCTCGCCGGCCGTCATGTTCTTGGTCGGGTAGAAGGAGAAGGATGCGCCGAGTCCGAACGCGCCGACGGGAGTTCCGTCGAGAGATGCGCCGTGGGCCTGTGCCGCATCCTCGAGGAGCAGGAGACCGTGCTTTTCGCAGATTGCGGCCAGTTCGCGCATCGCGGCGGGATGTCCGTAGAGATGGACGGGCATGACGGCCTTGGTTTGCGGTCCCACAGCGGCTTCGACCGCCGACGGGTCGATGTTGAAGTGGTCCTTCTCGATGTCGACGAAGACCGGGGTGCCACCGGCCAGGCAGACCGAGTTCGCGGTGGCGGCGAAACTGAAGGACGGCACGATGACTTCGTCACCGGGGCTGATTTCCGCCGCGACGAACGCCATGTGCAGCGCCGACGTTCCGCTGTTGACGGCGATGCAGGTGCGCCCGCTGACGAGGTGCGAGAACTCCTCCTCGAACGCCTTCACCTCGGGTCCCTGGGCGAGCATGCCGGTCTTCAGGACCCGGTCGACTGCCTCTCGTTCTTCATCTCCGATGATGGGCTGGGCTGCAGGAATCACGATTTTTCGACCTCGACGAGTGTGTCCTGGTCGATCTGTTCGAAGAGCAAACCATCGACTGGGCACTTGAATCTACCGCCCCCGACCTCGAGGAGCGGCCTGCCCCTGTAGCCGACCCAGCCGATCCTGCGGGCTGGGACACCGACCACCAGCGCGAAGGCCGGAACGTCCCGTGTGACCACCGAGCCCGCCCCCACGACGGCCCACCTGCCGACGGTCACCGGGGCGATGCACACCGCCCGCGCGCCGATCGAGGCACCGTCGCCGACGGTGACTCCGACGGCGTGCCAGTCATCGGCCGCCTTCGGTGACATGTCGGGGTTGACGGCCCGGGGGAACAGGTCGTTCGTGAGGACCGCGGCCGGCCCGACGAACACGCCGGTGCCGAGCATCGCGGGTTCATAGACGAGCGCATGGTTCTGGATCTTCGACCCGTCTCCGACGTGGACCCCCGCACCGATGTAGGCCCCCCGACCCACCACGCAGTTGCGACCGATCACCGCTCCCTCGCGGATCTGCGCGAGATGCCAGACCTTCGATCCGTCGCCTATCACCGAGTCTGCGGCCCGGTCCACTGATTCATGAATGAACGCCGACACGCTCCCAAAGATAGGAGAGGATCGAGAAGTCACCCACATCGACGTTGGCTAGTGTCGCAACGGTGGATGGATCGTCGGACCGCCGGCTCGCCCGGCCGTGGGCGGTCGTCGTGCAGATTGCGGTGGCGCTCCCCGTCGTTCTCGCAGTGGGTGGTCCCGGACCGCGGTCGTGGATGCTCCTCGTGTCGTTCGGTCTGGTCGCCGGCGCAGTGGGTCGTGCGCTGGATCTCTCCTCTGCCCTGGGACTCGCCACGAGTGGGTGTGCCATCCTCGTGCTCCTCGTCGGGGCGCCCGGAGGATCGTTCAGTATCGGCGGAACGACGGTCGGCTTCCTCTTTTCCGTGGCGGTGGTCCTGGCACTCGTCCTCTTGCGGTCCATCGGTGGAGCATCCGATGACCTGTCGGTGGTGGCTCCTTCGGCGCTCATGCTCTCTGCTCTCGTCCTGCCGACCCTCGATGCCACCGCGGTGTCGGGGTTGTCCCGGGTGGTCGGAAACTTCGGCGAGGACAACGGCGCCTGGCTGATCGCACTCGCGCGCAGCACCGATGGAGCGGCCACGGTGTTGACCGAAGCGAGCGGAAACCATGGGGGACCTGCGACCGGTCTCGTCCTTGCGATGGTGAGAAACGTCATCGGTCTTCTGCGGCCGTCGGATGTCGTCGGACTCGAGTCGAACGGGCTCGTGCTCTACCGTGCATACATCGTCGTCTCGGTGTTGGCGGCGCTCGTGTCATCGGCGACGGCGGCGCGCATGACTCGCGACCGGGGAAGACTGGTCGCGTCGACATCCGGACTCGCGTCCGCCGCCGTCGTCTTCTGTTTCGCGATGGGTCTGGTGACGGTCGGCCACTTCTCGGCCCTGGTGGCGGTGCTGTGCGGGTTGACCGCGGTTCGCATGCTGCTCACGGACAGGTCGGACGCCGGTCGGGTGCCGGCGATCGGCGCGTGTGCCGCCTGCATGGTGGCCGTCGGTCAGAGCTGGTTTCCTCTCACCGGCGTCGGGATCCTCTTCGTTCTCCTGCTCGTCGTGCGCTGGGTCGTCGTTGCGGCGCGCTCGCTCGACCGGAGCCGGCTGTGGTCGAGATTGTTCCCGGTGCTGGTGGGCGTCGTGGTGGCGGCTTGGATCCTCTACTCGTACGTGCTCGACACGTATCTGCAGAATGTCGTGGATTTCTCCTACATCCTCGACAACCTCCGACTTGCCGGGGGATACCCGAACCTCCGGCTCGAAGTGGGATTCGTCCTGCTCCTCGTCGGCGCTTGGGTCGTGTTCGGCCCGACCGGGTCGATGCCGGGCGGTCCGTACGTCCCCCTCGCGGTGGCGTCGTTCCTCGCACCTCTCATCTTCCTGCTCGTCATCACGTTCGCCGTCTCACCGCACGCTCCCCAATACGGTCTCTACAAGTACCTCTACATCTATTCCGCCATCGTGGTGCCGTCGGGAGTGGCGCTCGTGGTGTCGACGTGTGCTCAGCGCTTCGACCGCTCCGTCCTTCCGGCGGCTCCCCTGATCGGTGCACTCGGGTTCCTCCTTCTCGCACCACCCGGCGACAAGATCGGCTGGACGGACAGTTCCCGTGCGACGAGGAATGACTGGGCCGCGGCCGTAGTGGGTGAGATCGGAAGTGATCCGTCGAGGGTCGTGGGTTGCCTCAATACGATCCGTGGCGACACCGACAATGACTACAAGGCGTACTTCTGCAGTCGCATTGCGTTCGGTCTTGCGGGGAGAGACTCGCTGCCCGACCTCGTCTGGACCGCGGCCAACATCTGCAGTTCGCCCGCGTCGCAGGTCGCTTCCGACATTCCGCGTTCGTATTTCGGCAACCTCACGGTGGTGGTCTTCGACGGGCGTCGCAGGTCGTCGGGTGCGGGTTGTCAGTCGAGAGGTGTCGATGGTCCGACCGGGTGGACCAGCACCGTCGACTGGGACATGGTGAAGTTGGTCGATCTCGGGGGACGGCGCGTCGACCCCCTCGTTCCTTGAGCGGTCACGGAACCGATCCAATGGGTGGTGGCAGGACCTGGAGAGCCCTCGAGGTGGCGTGTTGGGTCGGCGCGGTCGCGGTAGGGCTCGGCACGGGGCTGGTCTGGCTCTTCCTCGCCGGCCTCGCCCTCGTCGGCACCCGGGCGCTCGCACCACGATCGCCACTCCTGCTCGCGTGGCCCGTCGGTCTCGCCGGGACTGTCGTGCTCGCGTACGTCGGACATGTTCTGTCGTGGTTGCTCGATGCCGGAGAGATGACCCGGGGTTCGGTGGCGGCGATCGGTCTGACCGTGGCGTTCGTGTTCGCAGTCGCGGCCGTCATGCGTGCGTGCGAACCCGCCACGCCACGGCTCGGGCTTTCGCGGTCGAGCGT
>Ga0172376_10008085_pt1 | contig 11048 bp, 11 predicted proteins | sample Lak35m_FD_121114 | JGI IMG/M metagenome (GOLD analysis project Ga0172376, IMG submission 121114) | Freshwater microbial communities from Kabuno Bay, South-Kivu, Congo - kab_092012_35m | ecosystem: Environmental > Aquatic > Freshwater > Lake | place: Democratic Republic of the Congo: South-Kivu...
AAAATTATTTTCTGAATAACTAAGCTGCTTTCTCTTATTAAGAATACAGTATGTCTCTAATCTATTAGACAAATTGACACTACGCATATTACGTGTTGCAGCTTTTCTATTGGAGCAAAAAGAGGTAAATACTCATGAAAACTCTGATAATCAGAGCGGGTTCTTAGCTTCAGATGAGACTCGTTTGACCCGGGATAACCCTCGATGATAAGTGGGCCCTGGACAATCAAGCGAATTCCTCATTTAATCAAGGATTACTCAGTCCTAGTTTAGGGTAGCTTAATTATATTCCAGGATTTTGATCTAAGAAGCGAATCTAGCAGTAGGTCAGTTGGTTTAGGATAATCGAATTTATCACTCTTTTATTCAAGCCCTCGCTGAAAACATTATAGGAGTCACATTTGGTCTAAATGTGACTTTTTTATTTTTGGGATTTAATTACTACTCTTATTGCGTTTTATTTAATTTTAGGTAATACTGTCGAGAACAGCGCTAACCAGGCGTCCGCCATTTACAATAAGCATATGATCGGAGTCTGTTAACCCAGGCTCCGATTTGCTTTTTAGGGTGGCGAACCTTGGCGAATGAATCCATTTTTCACTAACTGATGTTTGTATGAACTCTAAGCCAAAAGCAAGCTCAACACTTAGTCTTTTATCCTTTAAGAAAAGTCGAGAACCTAGCATTTGGATGATAGTTCTTTTAGTCTCATAATCACCTGCCTCAAAAAAGGATTTAGCCTTTTTGCAGAATTCGAAAACCTGTATCGCGGTATCAGTTCTTTGGTCATTAATTTTGGATGAACTATTAAGATCTTGCTCTATGGCCTGGCGTTCTTCAATGAGAACTTGTTTCTTTGATTTAAGCATATTTGCATCTATCGCATCTTGAAGGCAAAGATCTACTAGTTTGCTGATTTCGGAGTCTATTTGGTCTATTCTGTTTCTTTGCTGAATCTTAATAGACTCATACTTAACTTGAGATTCTTCGTTCAAGCCCTTAAGCCACTTAATAGCCCATTGTAAGAAATCTTCTGTGATAGTAATAGAATCCAGTAATTCTATTATTTGTTCCTCAAGCTCTTCTTCTCTTATACTTGATTGATGGCATTCAACTTTAGATTTATTGTGAGTGCATCTATAGTAAGTTCTTTGATTTAGAGAGCCATCTTTTCTCTGTTTGTTCTTCTGCTCTCCTGTGATACTAGCACCACATTCTCCGCATTTTATATTGCCCTTAAGAGCGAATTGATGTTTTGCTAATCTAGGCTTGGATTTCTTGCCTGTAAGTATGTCTTGAGCTCTATTGAATTCTTCTTTGGTGATTAATGGTTGATGTTTGCCTTGGTGTAGTTTGCCGCCCCAAAGAAACTCTCCGTAATAAAAGGGATTAGTGAAAATGCAATATAGACCATGTCTTGAAAGCTTTCTAGCTGGTTTAGATTTGGATGCTCTGGTTTTAAGTCCTATTGCATGGGCTTTTTTAAGTATTTCACCAGAAGGATATTCACCAGTCAGTAAGAGGTCCCAGAGCTTACGAATCAATGGGGCTTTCTCCGGATCAAGTTGTATAGTTCTTTCACCTTTCTCTTTAGTATGTGTTGTATTTAAATAGCCTAATGGTGCAGTGTTTGGATAATGACCTTTAGTAATTTTAAAACTCTGTCCACGCTTAACATTTTTACTAAGGGCTTGGCTATATTCAGTTGCCATGCCTAATTCTACTGACATCATGATTGAGTTGTCGTTTGGATAATAAGTCTTTTCATATGTAACAATCTCTTGAATAATGCCTTCAAGTAAAAAATGTTGTATTGTTCCACCATCAATAGGATTTCTGGATAGCCTATCAAGCTTCCAAGTTATAATCCCGTCTATGACTCCATCCTGAAGATCTTTGATCATCTTGATAAATTGTTCTCTTTTATAAGGTTGTTTTGCTGATTTAGATTCTTGATAGATTTTAGATATCTTTAAGCCTTCTTTTTGAGCTTTATCTTTTAAAACCTGAATTTGATTCTCAATAGACTGAACTTGTTTGGATGAGTCTTCAGAACTTTTACGAGCATATAAACCGAATTTCATTTTTTAATTCCTTTTAATATTTTCTCTAAATCAATTTTTTTATAAAGCCTATAGTTATTAATTGGATGCCTATAGCTCTTTAGTTTACCGGCTGAATCCCAGCGCCTGAGGGTCATCTCGGATACACCAAGAAATTCTGCAGCATCTTTAATCGTAAAATAATCTGATATGTTCATAATCTCAACTATATACATCATTATACACTATTCTTGAGCCTTTTTATCATTTTGAAAATAAAATTTTTTTTATCCCCCTCCGAACCACCCCCGGGGTCTCCCCCCAGGACCCCCCAGTGAAGAATGAAGAATATGCCACTCGCAAAAATATTTGGTTTTTAGGATTTAGTCTGGATAACAATAGCAAGAAGGACTCAATTGCCTATCGTTGCAGACGACTCTATTGCCAACTGTTACAGGAATTACGGTTCCATCGGACGCATAACCAGTTGCAAGAATGCCTTGATGATATGAACAACACCCCTCAAGAGATTGATTGCAATAGAATCCATCATATTGATGTCGAGTTGAGCCTCCACCGCCTCCTGAACTGTTTTGAATAGCAAGAACGATACAGCCAATAATGAGGGCTCCAACAATTCCCATATAAATTTTTTTGACTTTTTCTTTTCTTCTGATTTTGGCTTTTAGACCTTCTTCTGTTAATTCTTGAGATAGAAGTTTTCCGTTTTGAAAAAAACCTTTTTCAATTTGCACTCCTTGTTTGTCAAATGACTTATATGAACCATGCTTTAAATCCTCTCGATAGTTAAACTCTTCTCTTATTACTCCATCTTTAAAAATCTGAGTTTTTCCGTTTAATAATCCTTGTTTTAAAGACTGTTTTTCCAGAAGTTGACCTTGCTTATTATAGTGCTCTAAAGTACCATCGAGTAAACTGTTTTTATATACTCCTCTATATTTGATTTTACCAGTAGAATAATTTATAATAGCCGGACCATTTAATAATTTATTTGAAACTTTAGCTACGTATAGCACCTTTCCATCATCATCTTTTTTAGAGAAATCACCTTTAGCAATAGTTTTTTCTACAAAATCTTTCTCTAACTTCTTAAAATCTTTATCAACATATGGATATGTTGGCAAAGAACTTACAAAAAAAATCGAAAGACAAAGCCAAAGGTTTAGTAATTTTCGATGAAGCATGCCTCTATTATAAATCTTTAGTTTTAAAGCCTTGATAAAGTATCCAAGACAAAGTCAAAATCATTAGAAGTTAATCTCCCATCATTATCAAAATCCATAAAACTTACATATCTTCTTTTTCTTATTAATTGCCCAAATCTTTTTTGCAAACCCACAACATCAGATCTATTGATGATTCCATATGGGCGTTTATTATCCAGGTAATAAAAAACATTTAAATAAGTTATGTAATTTGGCTTTAGCTCAGGATAGTGTTTATCAAAGAAAGATTCTACGAACAGTCGAATATCATTAAATTCTACTAGATTGTTATTATCCAAGTCATAATTTCTATTGAAATTATACTGAGCTACATGCGTATTGTATGCGAGCCTAAGGGTTTCATCATCTGTAATAGATTGATCTTTATTAATATCAGCCGATCTCATGGCTTTGATATATAGTGCAAATTGTAGAGCTGAATCAGCATTAATTCTTCCGCCACCCATTGCTTTAGATGTATTGATTTGATCCGTGGTTAAAGTGATTATAGATAGCACTTCACTTACAGTTAATTGTTGATCATAAGAATACAGCAATGCTGCAAGACCAGAAACATGTGGAGTAGCCATTGATGTCCCATCACTAACACCATAGCCATAAGTAGAATCATGTGAGTAGCGGATATCACTAAGACATGCCGTTGAACCAGCATTAACACAAGCTCTGAGAGCATTTTTACTAAATAGGGACAGAATGTTCTCCCCTGGTGCTGTAACATCTACCCAATCACCATAATTTGAGAATTCTGATAATTCATCATTTTGATTTGTTGAACCTACGGCTAATACGCTTGTATATCCAGCAGGGTAATTAACTTCATTATCCCCTATCTGATCATGTCCACCATTACCCGAGGCAGCTATGATCGAAATACCTGCATCATAAAGCAGATTACAAGCTTGATCAAGTAAGTCCGAGTACCCAGGAGTTATTAAAGACATATTAATAACCTTGATCCCATTATTTAAAGCTTGATTTAAAGCACTTATAAGATCAGAATTTAGAGCAAGATTCCAACCACGCTCATTTAGTACTCTGATCGGAAAAATTTTAGATAGATATGCAATACCAATCATTCCGCGACTATTATTGCCGATTGCACCAATAGTGCCTGCAACGTGAGTTCCATGTCCTGTACCATCTTCAGGATAACTATCATTATAGACGTAGTCATAACCAATCAAAGGTATATTCGCTGCAATATCAGGATGTAAGTAATCAACACCACTATCTATCACTGCTACGCTTACACCTGCTCCTTGAGCAAGATCCCAAGCAGACTCTACTTTGATTTTTTTATGTCCCCAAAGTCCAGGTGGTTTCAAGCTTTCATTCATCAAAGGATCATTTACAATAGCACTAGATTTATAAATAAAGTTTGGTTCGACAATCTCAACATTAGGATCTTTTTTGATTTCATTTATAAGATCCATGATTTCCATACATTCATCTCTCTGACTAGTATTTTTTAAATTAGAAAAACTATTGTTTGATTTTAATAAGTAAATATTTTCAAAAATTTTATTTGAAGGCTTGGTTATTAATTTTGAGCGTTGATAATTAACGCCTTTGCGAATTGACTTGATTAAATTGCTGTTTTCTTGTGGAGGTTTTTTATATTTGACCAAAACTTGACCGGGCACAAAATCTTCAGAGCTATTTTTGCAATCAAACATCTTTTTGTTTGTTGAGACTCTATTTTTTTTTAACTCTCTAAAATCCTTGATATCATCTATTGTCAAGCCCATTGTTGGTGTCATTAAAATTGAAAATAAAACCACTAAAAAAAATCTCACATGTCTCCTCTTATCTTGCATTCTTGAAGAAAGAAAATAATTACTTCAGTGCTTTGCTAGTAATGCTTTAAAAGTATCATTTTACGTTTCCGTAATCATAAAAGTCAAGGCTTTTACAAGATTAATACCATGAAATCAAAGCAGATCAGGCGTGATCTCGGCAAATTTCTTAAAAAGTTACGTGAGAGTAAAAGAATGACTCTTTTAGAGGTTAGTGCTTACTTAAGCATGAATAGAATTAAGTGTTCTCATGCTAATCTCTCAAGAATAGAAAGTGGAATTCAAACACCAAAAGCTGATACTATAGCTGCACTTGCCATAATTTATGAAATTAGCGCTGATGAAATTTTGTTTAGAGGTCACTAAAAAAGTCATTCAGAGACAATTTCTATTCTTTCTATAGGATCAAATAGTTTAAGTTCATAGATTTTGTGTCAACCCCTCGATTTAGGGAACCACTTTTTGAAAGTTGATTTGCATCAGTTAATAAAGATCAGTGTCTCACAAAAACAAAGATATTGTAAGATGTGACTATGTTGAATTTCAGAAATATTATTAGTGTTTTTGCTCTCGCTTTTATATTAGCATCATGCACGGGGACAGAATCTCACCAGAATCAAATCAACAGATATGAGTTTATAAACAATGGAGCAGACTCTTTTTTGTTAGATAGTTTTGATGGATCACTTTGGATTTTGAAAAAATACAAAAATGAAAAGCCTTATATACTTGTACCAGTACCCAAAGTAACGGCTAAAACAGGGTATCAACAGTTAATAGATTTGTTACCTAGTGATGAGGTTTTTAATCCTGAGCAAGATCAAGTGAAATCTGTTGCTAAACCTGCACAGAATATTGATGATAGATTAGATATGTTAATAAAGCAACATAATGCTAAAAAAGGAAGAAAATAATGGCAGCAAAGCAAACTCCTATTCAAATTTTCTTAATGTACCGCTACTGAGATTTGATTTGATTTCTTATAAAGGTAAATCATTATTTACTTCCTGTTGTTCGCTAAATGATATCCCTCAAAACATTTGATTATTCTAGGTAGTTTTGGTATTCATTTATCTGTAAATAATTCAAGTGGAAGTTTAAGTCCTTTAAAGCTTCTATCACCAAATCGCCTTGGCTGCTTAGAAGCAGCTACACCTTTGAGCTTCTTGAGATCATAAGGCCAAAATTTAGTACCTAGAATTGATTCTATGATTGGGTTTTGATTACGAATAAAGATCCATCCATCTCTACCAATAATAATACCTAGATCTCTCAAACTGTTTCTTGCTCCATTCTCTGTAATTGGAATACTTGAATATTCTATCGCTGTGATCATTTGAACCAGATTCGTGATCTTGATATTTATTACCTTACCGTATATATTCTCTATACTTACCTTATGATTACAGAGCCTTTTAAATACTTCATTATAAGTCTCTAAAGGCTTTACCGGAGCAGTATCCCATACACTATCATCAACTAATAATTCAGGCTGCATTATTGATATTTTAAAATATTCGATAAGATTTGGCCAGTTGCTGGACAAAATATATTTAATATTCACACAAATTAGACACGATGAGACAAGATAGGACGGCTTAAAATAATTAAGCCGTCCGGCTGTAACTCAATCTATAACTGTGCTATGAAGATTTCGGACGGGATAGGCAGCTTAGGGCATAACTTTTTCTATAATTTATTTATTGGATATTTTTTTGCTTTTTTACAGAGATTATCGTGTCTATCCTGTCTGAAGTCTATGAACCTCAGTGTTTATAAGTCATTGGGCTGGACGGGATAATTGTTTGATCCTGTCTCAAGCTGTCTTAAGGTGTCTGGATTTTTTGGAAAAATACCCGCAATATAGGAGCGTTTTTGATCTGACTTTTCGGGATCAGTGGTTCGCAAAGTCTCTAGTCCACTAGCTTTTAGGAAATTTGTAAATCCCTTTTCGCTTCTAATTGAATTTAATTCCGTATATCCATTGAACAGAGTTCTAACTTTCTTTAGAAGAGCATAAGCTGATTGATAATCTGTTAAAGCATCCGGTTTTGATATAAAGTATTCCTGTAAAAACCACTTAAAGTTCCCAGTAGTTTGCCGATATTTTGCTAGAAACCCTTTTGAACTTTTAGGCATAGTGAAAATAAAGTTTTGTTCAGAAAGCCTTATTGCACCCTCGATGCACCAATTAAGCAAACCTTCTGGATTGCTCATGATTTTGTCTGGAAGGTCGATATCAATTAGATTAGAAGGTACTGTGTTTATGAATTCTATAGGAAGCATTCTCTCTAGCGTTGCATCAGTTGCATCTTTTACTTGTGGAGTATTGTTTGATAAAAATATGTGCTTAGCAAATGGTACATAGCTCGTGTAACCAACGTATAACTGTCTCACTTGAATGGGTTCTCCAGTGCTTACCATTGATTTAAATGAGGCATCCGGAATCATCTCTCCCTGACCAATCTCTGGAACTAGATTTAGGCTCTTCCCCACGATTTGAAATAAGGCAGTCGGATCATCAATGCTCTTAATTGGGATTGAACATACATTTTCGGAACCGTGCAGTTTACTAATGCAATGCCCAAACACTGATTTGCCGCTATTTTTAGGTCCCAGGCAAAATAAAGCTTTTTTTGCTTTTGCTACTGGTAATAGTGTATAACCGCAAAACTCTTGTAGAGCAGAAATCTTCTCGGGATCATCTTCAAAAGTTTGCGCTAAAAACTCTAACCAGATATTGTTTTTTGCATTTGGATTCCAATTGTATTTTAGGACAGAATCAAGATAGTGTTCTACGGAATGAGCTTGTAGTGATTTGGTTTTAAGATCATAAATCCCATCTTGCAGAGCTATTTTATAAGTATCAATACTTCTCCAGCGTTTCTCTAATTCAGGAACCAAAACCTCACTTACTAATTGTTTTCTTACTTCAGACTTATAATAATTACTTGATGAGTTCAAGTCTGGAAAAGCAAGAAGAATATTGTTAAACTCAGTTTCAGTAATTATTCTAAAGTGATTATTGTCATATAAATATAAAAAACCATTTTTATCAGCAATAAAAACCAAATTATTTTTTAGATGAATTGTAAAAAAATCCCGTCCTACAGCCCACTTCCCGTTTGGATCTTTCGGAATAATGATTTTTTTTAATTCTTCTTTTGCTTTTTCTATTGAGGGTGAAAAGTTTCTCTCTATCTGAGAGTTAATCTCTTTAGGCTCTATTTCTTTTAGGTATCTAACTCCGTACAATTTACAGTGATCATTTAAAGATTGATCATTGTGAATTTCATTAAGATCATCGGCTATATCCCAATTTTCAGGCTTATTCTTCGGAGGATGAACAATATATATAATTGCTTGATCCTTCAAAATCTCTGCAATCTTCTCTACAGCTGCGAGTCCTTGCTGGTCGTTGTCTCTATGTAAATAAACAGTGCGTCCATAAAGTTGTGTGTAGTCTGTTAAACGAACACTAGCTGCACCACCTACAGAAGTCACCACTGCTTTATTTACCTTAGATGAGAGTAAATTTTGACACTTCTCTCCTTCGACCCAATGTACATCAGGGCTTCTGTCTATAGTCTCAAGACCAAAAAGCGGTCTTTTTTGGCCGATAGAGCCTTGCGTCCAACCTTTTTCAGTCCTGAAAATCTGGTGCGTTTTTTTGTTTTTTTTACGACCAATATACCCCACTCCGTGCCAAATCCAGAAGTATTCATAAATATGACTAACAATTTTGCCTTCTTTATTCAGTAGTTCAATTTTCGTCCCAGGCTTATAATTTAATTTTGAAATCATAGTACCCTCTCCTCTATTAGCTGAAGTGTAATGATTACGGAGTCTGTGGATATATAAATTCTGCTAGTAAAGTTCTTAGAGAACTCTTCTACTCGATGCTTAATATGATAGTAGTTGCAATCGTTTATTTTTCTTACAACAGTTTTAAGCGAACAACCAAGAAGGCATTGATGAGTTTTAAGCCAAGCATAAGTCCATTGAACACTCTCTAGGCTTACTTTGCCGTCATAGTAGCAATGTCCTAGCTTGAAATGCTTTTTTAATTGGCGTTTTGTTTTGATACTGTAAAACCTATTAGAAATATAGATTTCATTATCTTTGATTTCGAGTCCATCACGTGAATCGATTAATTTTTTGCATTCCTCAAATAAATTAGTTAAATCAATTTCAAATTTAAGCATTGGCATTGTGCCCTCCAAGATGATTTGCTACCAGCTCTAAAGAGTCTCTAAAGCTAATTCCCCGTCTATGCTGTATTAATTGCCATGGACTTCTTAGATCGCATTTTCGGCAGAAACAGAGTCCTTGTCCTTGATAATTATTGAAGCTGAACCTGTCACGCCCCCCGCATTGAGGGCAGGGACAAGACTTGCCAGATGCTTCTTGAATACTTAATACCCCTATGCTTACTAAGATGTCACGCCATTTCCCATGAGCAAGTTTTTCTATATTTTGTTTATCTATAAACTTCATAAGATTTTCCTTTGTTTGTTTTTTAAATTCTTTCAATTTCTGAATGCATTTCCAAAGCATCAGAGGCTTGTAATTTATGAGTTTAATTAGTTATAATTAAATTTACGATTTTTCAATTACTCATTAAGCGACTGTCATGGTCGCTTTTTATTTAGTTACTATCATGGTTATCCTCCTTCCGATCTTCTTTCTCTAATAGTTTTTGAACAAGATTTATCAATGCATCAGCTTGAGTCTGAATCTCTTCTACTCTCGGTTTGATGCCATAGTGTTTTAACACAAGCTCTGAATATTCAAGATAGGCTTTTGCAGGCAGCAAACTTTGTACCTCTCCTTAAAATTTACATTGTGCTATCACCTTATTACTCACCCTCAACGCACCCTTGATTCACCCTTTAATAAATGTTGGCCAAAAGATATCTAAGCCTCACTTGGAGCGGATTGTAGATAAATTGAAATGTTAGATTTTTTCAAAAAAACTTTAATTTGAAATCAAGTTAAGTTTTTTGCAAACTAATTCTACAATTTTTTTTATACTTTTATTTCTTGAATTGTTACCTGCTGATTCATAGCCCAAATGACTTGCCGCTTCTTGTAAAGTCATTTTGTCTTTCATTGAAAGTAAGGTGATGCTAAGCTGTTTGCTTTTTGGTTTTTGTTTGTGATCATCTAATAGCTCACCTAGTATTCTTCTAATTGAATTAAAATTTATTGATTTATCACAATGAGAAAAATTTCTATCAGTTATAAAATCTTTGGATAAATACTTCTCCATTGCTATTCGGATCTTTCTAAGTTGATAATCTGTTTGTTTCTTTGTAGCAGAATGTTTCTGGTCATCTTGTTTTAATGAGACTTGATTGTCATTATTATTGTTTAACTTGCTCTCGAATTTATCTCTTTCTCGTTTTAATGATTTTATAAATTCATTTTTTTCTGTTGTTGGAAATTTTGATTTGGCAATTAAGTCATTAATCACCATGTCAAATATATTGATGATAGATGAAATATTATTGGCAAATTTATTTTTTGATTGAGCGCTAAGCCTCGGATAATTTCCAATTGCCTCTTCATAACCAACAGTTAATATAGAAAAGAATTGATAGAATAATTGATAATCAAGTTCGAGAATTCTATAATTTTTTGGCAATTTTGACAGTAGATCTTTTATTGTTTCCCAATTGGCTGCTGTTGATGGATCTTTCTCCCAGCATTCATTTAGGGTTAGTAGCTCTATTAAGTGGGCGCAACCAATTGACTCTAGTTTTTTAAATACTCCGTTGTTAGCTAGAGCTTTTAACACTGAACTGCAAAAATAAACTTCTACTTTCTTGAGGCTCATAAAAATTATTTTCTGAATAACTAAGCTGCTTTCTCTTATTAAGAATACAGTATGTCTCTAATCTATTAGACAAATTGACACTACGCATATTACGTGTTGCAGCTTTTCTATTGGAGCAAAAAGA
>Ga0172376_10008088_pt1 | contig 11045 bp, 8 predicted proteins | sample Lak35m_FD_121114 | JGI IMG/M metagenome (GOLD analysis project Ga0172376, IMG submission 121114) | Freshwater microbial communities from Kabuno Bay, South-Kivu, Congo - kab_092012_35m | ecosystem: Environmental > Aquatic > Freshwater > Lake | place: Democratic Republic of the Congo: South-Kivu...
GAGCTCGACGGCGAGACCATCACGAAGGCCGTGCCCGATGTCGGGTACCTGCACCGGGGTGACGAGAAGATCGCCGAGAACATGACCTACAACCAGTTCGTGCCCTATACGGACCGGTTGGACTACCTCGCGCCCTTGGCCAACAACGTGGCCTACGCGCTGGCCGTCGAGAAGCTCATGGGCATCGACACCCAGCTGCCCCCGCGCTGCCAGTACCTGCGGGTGATCTGCTGCGAGCTGGCCCGCATCTCCGCCCACCTGCTGGGTCTGGGCGCCTTCGCGATGGACATCGGCGCCCTCACGGTGTTCCTGCACACCTTCACCGAGCGCGAGAAGATCTACAACCTGTGCGAGTCCCTCACCGGGGCGCGCCTGACCACCAGCTACACCCGGATCGGCGGCATGACCCGCGATTGCCCTCCCGGCTGGGCGGCCGCCGTGCGCAGGTTCCTCGACGAGGTGGTGGTCAATTTCGACGAGTCCGAGACCCTGCTCACCCGCAACCGCATCTTCGTGGACCGCACCCGCGACGTGGGCGTGATCTCCCGCGAGATGGCCATCGACTACGGCCTGACCGGTCCCAACCTGCGCGGCAGCGGCGTCGACTACGATGTCCGCAAGGCCCATCCGTACCTGGTCTACAAGGACCTCGACTTCGACATCCCCGTCGGCTCGGTGGGCGACTCCTACGACCGGTACCTCGTCCGCATGGAGGAGATGCGCCAGAGCGTGCGCATCATCCGCCAGTGCCTCGACCGGCTGCCCGGCGGCCCCGACAACGCCGGCAAGGAGCCCGTCAACGTGGCCGACGGCAAGGTGGTGCTCCCGCCCAAGGACAAGGTGTTGACGCGCATGGAGGAGCTCATCCACCAGTTCATGATCGTCACCCAGGGCGTCAACGCGCCGCCGGGCGAGGTCTACTTCGGGGCCGAGAACCCCAAGGGCGAGCTGGGATTCTACATCAACAGCCGCGGGGGCGGCACGCCCTACCGCCTCAAGATCCGCGCCCCGTCGTTCGTGAACCTCGGCATCCTGCCGGCGGTGTTGCCGGGCCACCTCATGAGCGACGTGGTCTCCATCCTGGGTTCCTTCGACTTCGTGATGGGCGAGTGCGACCGATGACCCGACTTCAACGGACTTCAACGATGAGCTTTTCCGTCCCCGCCAGTTTGGAAGCCGAGCTTGACGAGCTCACCACCCACTATCCGGTCCAGCGGAGCGCCTCGCTCATGTTCCTGCACGCCCTGCAGGAGCACTTCGGGTACATCTCGAAAGAGGCCGTGGAGTGGACCGCCCGCAAGCTGGGGCTCCAGCCGATCAACGTGCAGGAGCTGGTGACGTTCTACCCCATGTTCCGCCAGGAACCGCTGGGCCGGACCCAGATCAAGGTGTGCCGCACCCTCAGCTGCGCGCTGGCCGGCAGCGCCGCGCTGCGCGAGCGGTTCTGCGCCAAGCTCGGCCTCGATCCCCACGCCCATGCGCCGCAGACCACCCCCGACGGCAGGTTCACGGTGGAGTTCGTGGAGTGCCTGGCCAGCTGCGGCACGGCTCCCGTGGTGCTCGTCAACGAAGACCTTCACCACCAGGTGGGCGAGGCCGAGGCCGAGGCCATCCTCAAGAAGGGGCAGGCCGCCTGAGGCAGACATGAGCGCCACGGTCCACCATTCCATCGTCCGCGCCGGGGCCCCGGCCCCGGGTGTGGCGTTGCGGTCCCGGCCCGGGTCGGCCGTGGGAGTCTCGTCCGGTGGGACTTCGATCGCAGGGAAGCGGATCGGAGAACATCAGACCGGACACATTCAGATCGAAAAAACCCGATCGCAGGCGATCGGGTTCAGCAGAGGAAACTCGGTCCGGGGGAGTGGTTGCCCGACATGGATTCGAACCATGACAAACAGATTCAGAGACTGTTGTGCTACCATTACACCATCGGGCAGCCGGAACCGAAGCCGCGACCTTATTGGGAACTGACGCCGAGTCAAGGAAAGCCATGCCCGAACCCTTCAAACTGATCCTCAAGAACCTCGACGAGCCGGGCTACACCCCGGACATCGGGTGCTATCAGCGCCATGGCGGCTATGAGGCCCTGAAGCGGGCGCTGGCCATGCCGGCCCGCGAGCTGCCCGACGGCAAGAAGCTCAGCCCGCAGGAGGCGCTGCGCGAGGACGTCAAGGCCTCGGGATTGCGCGGTCGCGGCGGCGCCGGCTTCTCGGCCGGCCTGAAGTGGAGCTTCGTGGACCGCCGCAGCGGCAAGCCCATCTACCTCATCTGCAACGCCGACGAGTCCGAGCCCGGCACGTTCAAGGACCGCCAGATCCTCCACAAGGATCCGCACCAGCTCATCGAGGGGATGATCCTCTCCTGCTGGGCCAACGACGTGAAGCTGGCCTACATCTACATCCGGGGCGAGATGCCGCACGGGGCCAAGCTGCTGAACCAGGCGCTCAAGGAGGCCCGTGCGGCCGGCTTCCTGGGCAGGAACATCCTGGGCACCGGCTACGACCTGGAGATCCACGTGCACCGCGGCGCGGGCGCCTACATCTGCGGCGAGGAGACCGGACTCATCGAGTCGCTCGAGGGCAAGCGGGCCTACCCGCGCATCAAGCCCCCGTACTTCCCGGCCGTCCTCGGGCTCTACATGTGCCCGACGATCGTCAACAACGTCGAGACCCTGTGCCACGTGAAGCACATCGTGCTCATGGGTCCGGCCGAGTACGCCAAGCTGGGCACGCCCAACAACACCGGCACCCGCATCGTGAGCCTCAGCGGCGACGTGCAGAGGCCCGGCTACTACGAGATCCAGGTCGGCCGGGTCACGCTGGGCGAGCTGATCTTCGACCAGAACTTCGGCGGCGGGCTCAAGGCGGGCCGGTCGCTCAAGGCGATCATCCCCGGTGGTTCGTCCTCGAAGGTCCTGAAGGCCGGCGAGGTCTTCAAACTCAACCGCAAGGGGGCCGACGGCCAGATGACCAAGGTCGACGTGCCGCTGCTCGACCTGCCCTACGACTTCGATTCCCTGCAGCAGGCCGGCACCATGTCGGGTTCGAGCGCCATCATCGTGCTCGACGACTCGCGCAGCATGGTCGAGACGCTGGGCAACCTCTCCGAGTTCTACGCCCACGAGAGCTGCGGCCAGTGCACGCCGTGCCGCGAGGGTGCGCTCTGGCTGGCCAAGGCGACCCACCGCCTCTGCCATGGCGAGGGACGCAAGGCCGACGCCGACTACCTCACCCACATCGCCCAGAACATCCAGGGCCGCACCATCTGCGCCTTCGGCGAGGCGGCCTCCTGGCCGGTGCTGAGCTTCGTGAAGAAGTTCCGCGACGAGTTCGAGGCCCAGGGCGCGGCCGACGAGGCGGCCCACGCGAACGCCCGTGGCTCCGTCCGCCCGGCGGCAGGAAGCCTTCCAACCCACTGATCTCCGATGTCCGCCCCCGCTGCCCCCTCCACGCCCCCGGCCCCCGCCCCCGCCCCGGCGGCCCCGCCGGTCGAGACCATGACCGTGAAGGTCAACGGCAAGACCGTGCAGGTGCCCAAGACCATGCCCGACTGGCAGGGCAAGCCCGCCCCGACGACCATGCTCCAGGCGGCCAGGATCGCCGGCGTGGACATCCCGCACTACTGCTACCACGACAAGCTTCCCGTGGCGGGCAACTGCCGCATGTGCCTGGTGGAGTTCGGCACGCCCATGATCGGCCCGGACCGAAAGCCGGTGCTCAACGAGGACGGCACGCCCAAGATCGCCCGGTCGGTGCTGCCCTACGAGCCGGGCACGGCGCGCGGGGCCATCGCCTGCGCCACGCCCATCTCGCCGGGCATGGAGATCTACGCCGATTCCAAGGCCACCCAGCAGATGCGCGAGTCGGTGCTCGAGTCGCTGCTCATCAACCACCCGCTGGATTGCCCGATCTGCGACCAGGCCGGCGAGTGCAAGCTGCAGGAGTACTCGGTGCAGCACGGCAAGGCCGGCAGCCAGTTCGTCGAGGCCAAGGTGCACAAGCCCAAGGCCGTGGACCTCGGGCCGCGCATCGTGCTCGACGACGAGCGCTGCATCCTCTGCACCCGCTGCATCCGCTTCACCCGCGACATCGCCGGCGACGACGCCCTGGGCATCGTCAACCGCGGTTCCTACAACACCATCAGCGCCTTCGAGCCGGGCAGGTTCGACAACAACTACACGCTCAACACCGTGGACCTCTGCCCGGTGGGCGCGCTGACCTCCAAGGATTTCCGCTTCAAGATGCGGGTCTGGTTCCTGAAGGAGACCAAGAGCCTCTGCACCAGCTGCGGCACCGGCTGCAACATCACCATCGGCTCCCGCGAGGGGGTCATCCACCGCTACGAGCCGCGTGACAACGACGCGGTCAACGGCCCGTGGATGTGCGACAGCGGCCGGCTCAACTACCGCTGGATCGGCCGTGCCGACCGGCTCCAGGAAGTGCTGCGGACCTCCTCTGGCGGCCCGCGCGAGCGCATCACCTGGAATGCCGCCCTCGAGACGGCGGCCGACATCCTGCGGCAGGCTCCCCAGGGCGGCGTGGCCTTCGTGGTCTCGGCCCGCCAGACCAACGAGGAACTCTTCCTGCTCAAGAAGCTCGCCACCCACACCGGCGCCCTGACCGACTCGGTGCCGCGCGAGGGCGAGCCCGACCGGCTGCTGGTGAGCGCCGACCGCAACCCCAACAGCAACGGCGTGCGCCTGACCGGCATGGCCTTCACGGAGTTCGGCTTCAACCTCCTGAAGATCGCCGACGGCATCGCCCAGGGCCGCATCCGGACCCTCGTGGTCTTCGGCGAAGACGTCACCCGCGAGGGCCTTGGGCCCGAACTCCTGGCCAAGCTCGACGCGCTGATCGTCAGCGACATCCTGCCCAACGCCACGACGGCCGCGGCCACGCTGCTGCTCCCCGGCGCGGCCCATGCCGAGAAACGCGGCACCTTCGTCAACGTCAAGGGCCGCCTGCAGCGCTTCCAGAAGGCGGTCGAGCCTCCGGGCGACGCCCGGCCCGAGTCGGAGTTCCTGCAGGAACTGGTGCAGGCCGTGACCGGCGAGGAGCCGGCCCGCAGCATCGAGGGGCTCTTCAACCGCATGGCCGCCGGGGTGCCGGCCTTCGCCGGGGTCGAGTGGGCCAGGATCGGCGACGCCGGCGTCACGGTGCAACTCTGAGCGACCATGGAAGCGATCAATTATCTCAGTCCCACCGCGCAGATGATCCTCTTCAGCGCGCTGAAGATCGGCGTGGTCTTCGGCGTGGTGATGACGGCCGTCGCCTACGCGGTGCTCGTCGAGCGCAAGGTCTCGGCGTGGATCCAGGACCGCGTCGGCCCCAACCGCACGGCCCCGTTCTTCGTCGACTACCTGCCGGTCATCGGCCCGTTCCTCGTGAAGCTGGGCATCTTTCAGCCGGCGGCCGACGGCCTGAAGTTCCTGCTCAAGGAGGACTTCACCCCGAGCTACGTGCGCAAGGTGTACTTCTGGCTGGCGCCGGCCATCACCGTCATCCCGGCGCTGCTGACCATCGCGGTCATCCCCTTCGGATCCAACCTCGGCGGCCAGAAGATGGTCATCGCCGACCTCAACGTCGGCATCCTCTACACCTTCGGCATCGTCTCCCTCGGCGTCTACGGCATCGTGCTGGCGGGCTACGGTTCCAACTCCAAGTACCCCTTCCTCGGCAGCATCCGCTCCAGCGCCCAGATGATCTCCTACGAGATCGCCATGGGCATGAGCGTGGTGCCGATCTTCCTGCTCACCGAGAGCCTCAACCTGTCCGAGATCATCCGCTACCAGGCCGAGCACGGCTGGATGATCCTCAAGCAGCCGCTGGCCTTCGTGATCTTCCTCATCGCCGCCTTCGCCGAGACCAACCGCCTGCCCTTCGACCTGCCCGAGTCCGAGTCCGAGCTCGTGGGCGGCTACCACACCGAGTACAGTTCGATGAAGTTCGCGCTCTTCTTCCTGGGCGAGTACGCCAACATGATCGCCTCGGCGGCCATGATGGTGACGCTGTTCCTCGGCGGCTGGACGCTGCCGTTCATCGATGCGCTGAACCTGCCGGCCGGGTCGCTCCTGCTGGGCCTGGTGCACATCGGCGTCTTCCTCGCCAAGATGGCCTTCTTCATGGTCGTGTTCATCTGGGTGCGCTGGATGCTCCCGCGCTTCCGCTACGACCAGCTCATGGACCTGGGCTGGCGCCGGTTCATCCCGCTGGCCCTGGCCAACATCGTCGTGACCGCCGTCGTGGTCGCCCTGTTCAACCACTGACCCGCCCCCCATCCATGAGCACCAAAGTCGTTGATCGCGCCCCGCTGACCTTCTACGAGCGCACCTACCTGCCGGCCATCCTCGGCGGCCTCAAGGTCACGGCCAAGCACTTCGCGGACACGGTCTTCAAGGGCAAGGCCGTCACGATGCAGTACCCGGAGGAACGCTGGGTGGTGCCCGAGGGCTACCGCGGCGCGCCCTACCTGGTGAAGGACCAGGACGGGGCCACCAAGTGCGTGAGCTGCCAGCTCTGCGAGTTCGTGTGCCCGCCCAAGGCCATCCGCATCACCCCGCCCGGGTCCGAGGGCGCACCGGCCGACCGCAGCAATGCGGAGAAGATGCCCAGGGAGTTCGAGATCAACATGCTCCGGTGCATCTTCTGCGGCATGTGCCAGGAGGTCTGCCCCGAGGAGGCCATCTTCCTGCAGAAGGACTACTCGATCACGGGCGAGAACCGTGAATCGATGATCTTCAACAAGGAGAAGCTCCTGTCGCTGGGCGGCACCCACGCCGGCATCCAGAAGTGGAAGCACAAGCTCGAGGAGGCCCGGGCCCAGGAGAGCTTCCCGGTCGAGACCCCATAGCCGTCGCCCAGAGCCCTTCCCGGAGAACCACCCCTTCCCGACATGCCCCAGTTCACCGACCTCCTGTTCTACGCTCTGGCCGGGCTGACCCTGCTCTTCGGCTTCCTGACCGTGCTCAACCCGCTGAGCCGCAGCCCGGTCACCGGCGCCATGTTCCTGGTGTTGACCATCCTCTCGATGGCCGGCCTGTTCGTGCTGCTGCATGCCTTCTTCCTGGCCGCCGTGCAGATCCTGGTCTACGCGGGCGCCGTCATGGTGGTCTTCCTCTTCGTCATCATGCTGCTCGACCTCAAGGAGGACGAGCGCCGCCACTTCAACCAGGTGGCCGTGGGCCTGGGCGGACTCTCCGCGCTGGCCATCGCCGGCGCCCTCGTGGCCGCGGTGGTGAAGAGCGTGCCGGCCGTGGCGCCGGCCGGGCGCCTCGCCGAGGGGGAGACCAAGGCGCTGGGCCGGTTGCTCTTCGAGTCGCACATCCTGCCCTTCGAAATCCTGTCGCTGCTTCTCCTGGTCGCAACGGTCGGGGCCATCCTGATCACCAAGAAGGACCTCCGCTAGGCCCCTCCCCTCCGCCCGACGAACCCTCCTCCAGCCTCCCTTCCCGTGATCCCCGGACTCCATCACTACCTGATCGTCAGCGCGCTGCTCTTCAGCCTCGGCCTGCTCGGCGTGGTCGCGCGCCGCAACCTCTTCGTGGTCTACATGGGCCTCGAGCTCATGCTCAACGCCGCCAACCTTGCCCTCGTGGCCTTCTCCCGGTTCCACAACAACCTCAACGGCCAGGTGATGGTGTTCTTCATCATCACGGTCGCGGCCGCCGAGGTGGCCGTGGGCCTGGCGCTCCTCGTGGCGTTGTACCGCAAGCGCCAGACGGCGCATGTGGAGGACCTGACCACCCTGAAACTCTGACCGATTGCCCATGGAACACGCCGCAGCCGCCGCAGCAGCCGCCCAGCACGCCGTCGAATCCGGCTCCAAGGTCCAGGACCTCGCCTGGGCCATCCTCGTCCTTCCCCTGGTCATGGCCTTCGGGACGGCCGTCTTCACCCCGCGTGACCGGATGCTCTCGGCCGCCATGAACATCGGCGGGGTCGTGGTGGCGTTCCTGCTGAGCTTCACCCTCTTCTGCGTCTTCGGTGGCCAGTCGGTGGACGCCACCCCGTTCCACTGGCTGCCGGTCGCCGGCCTGGACGCCCGCATCGGGCTGCATCTCGACGCGCTGTCCACGCTGATGCTTCTGGTCGTCACGGGCGTGGCCTCGCTGGTGATGATCTACTCGACCGGCTACATGCACGACGACCGGTCCTACAGCCGCTTCTTCTCCACGCTGAGCCTCTTCGTCTTCTCGATGCTCGGCATCGTGCTGGCCGACAACCTGCTGATGCTCTTCGTCTTCTGGGAGCTGGTCGGCGTGTCGTCCTACCTGCTGATCGGCTTCTGGTATGAGAAACCCTCCGCGGGCGACGCCTCCAAGAAGGCCTTCCTGACCAACCGCATCGGCGACTTCGGGTTCATGCTGGGCATCCTCGTGGTCTGGAGCCTGGCCGGGACCCTCGACATCGCCGCGCTCAAGGAAAAGCTCGTGGCCAACCCGGCGCTGCTGGGGCCGTGGGCCGGCCTGGCCGGGTTGCTGATCTTCATGGGTGCGATGGGCAAGAGCGCCCAGTTCCCGCTGCATGTCTGGTTGCCGGACGCGATGGAAGGCCCGACCCCCGTGTCGGCCTTGATCCATGCCGCAACGATGGTGGCGGCCGGCGTGTACATGCTCTGCCGGGTGTTCTTCCTCTACACCGCCGCCCCGGGTTGGCCGGCCGTCCTAGGCTTCCTCGACGGCATCTCCGCCGCCTCGATCATCACCTGCATCGGCGGGTTCACCGCGCTGTTCGCGGCCGTGATCGCCGTGCAGCAGGACGACATCAAGCGCATCCTCGCCTACTCGACCCTGTCCCAGCTGGGCCTGATGGTCATGGCCGTCGGGCTGGGGGCCAAGACCGGAGACGCCTCGGCCTCGATGTACCACCTGGTCACCCACGCCGGGTTCAAGGCGATGCTCTTCCTCGGGGCCGGCTCGGTCATCCATGCCTGCCACCACGAGCAGGACATCTGGAAGATGGGCGGACTTCGCACCCGGATGCCCCGGACCTTCTGGACCTTCCTGATCGGCACGGCGGCGCTGGCCGGCCTGCCGCCCCTGAGCGGTTTCTACTCCAAGGACGAGATCCTCGCGGTCGCCCTCGAGGCCAACCCGATCTTCTTCGGGGTGGGCGTGCTGGTGACCGTGCTGACCACCTTCTACATGAGTCGGCTGCTGCTTGTGGCGTTCCTCGGCAAGCCTCGTGGCGAGGGCGCGGACCACGCCCACGAGTCGCCCTCCAGCATGACGGTGCCGCTGCTGGTGCTGGCGATCCCGAGCGTCATGGTCGCCTGGCTGCCCATCGGCGGGTTCCTCGCCCACCATTTCCAGCCCGGCCACGCGGCCCATGGCGGCGACATCCTCTTCGGCCCCTTCAACCACAATCCGATCGCCGCCTTCTTCGGTCTTGGGGCCGCGATCTTCGGGTTCTCGCTGGCCTACTCGCTCTACGGAAACGGCCCGGCCGCCGACCCGCTGTCCCCGAGGCTGGGCCTGCTGGCCCAGGCCATGCGCCACCGCTTCTACATCGACGACATCTACGACGGCCTCGTGGTGCCCCTGCACAACCTGCTCTCGCAGGTCGCCGACACCATCGACCGCTGGCTCATCGCCGGTCTGGCCGTTCGCGGTCTTGCCGGCGTGGTTGAGATCGCCGGCCGGGCCCTGCGGCTGGTGCAGACCGGCAGCATCCAGACCTACGCCTTCCTGCTGACGGCCGGCGTGCTCCTCATCGTCCTCCTCGCCCTGAAATGACCGCCATGGACTCCCTGACCCCCGTCCTCCTCACCCCGGTCGTCACGGCCCTGCTGCTGCTGCTGGTGCCCGGCAACCTGCGGGTCGTGCTGCGTGCGGTGGCCATCGTCGGCTCGGCCCTCACGGCCTGGACCGCCATCGGCCTCTTCTCCCGCTTCCACCCCGGCGAGGCCGGCCTGCAGTTCGAGTCGATGGTGCCCTGGGTGACGGTGGGGCCCATGAAGCTCGCCTACCACGTCGGGGCCGACGGCCTGAACATCGGGCTCATTCTCGTCACCGGCCTGGTGGGCCTGGCGGCGGTGCTGGTGTCCTGGAACATCGAGCGCCATGTGAAGCTCTTCTACGTGCTGCTCATGCTGATGATCTCCGGCGCGATGGGAGCCTTCGCCTCGCTCGACCTGGTGCTCTTCTACTTCTTCAACGAGCTGGCCCTGGTGCCGACCTTCATCATGATCGGCGTCTGGGGACGGGGCGAGGACCGCAACTGGGCCGCCTTCAAGATCACCCTGTATCTCACCCTCGGCGCGCTCACGGCCCTGGTCGGCCTCGTGGCCTTGTATGTCGCCGCCGGGGCCGACAGCCTCGATGTCACCGTGCTGCAGCGGCACCTCGCGGCCCACCCGCTGCCGGTGGCGGCGCAGGTGTGGATCTTCCCGCTGGTGGTGTTCGGCTTCGCCGTGCTGGTCGGGCTCTTCCCCTTCCACTCCTGGGCGCCGCTGGGCTACGCCGCCGCCCCCACGGCCACGGCGATGATGCACGCGGGCATCCTCAAGAAGGCCGGCCTCTATGCGATCCTCCGGGTGGCGGTGCCCCTGATGCCCGAGGGCGCCAGCCGCTGGCTGCCGCTGGTGGCGGTGCTGGCGATCGGCAACCTCCTGCATTGCGCCTGGGTGGCCCTCCGCCAGAAGGACATGAACCTGCTCATCGGCAACTCGAGCCTCGCGCACATGGGCTTCGCCTTCCTCGGCATCGCCAGCCTGACGGTCATCGGGGTCACCGGCACCGTCCTGCTCATGGTGGCCCACGCGCTCCTGGCGGCCCTGAGCTTCGCCCTCAGCGGCTACCTCGAGACCCAGACCGGAACCCTCGACATGACCCGCATGGGCGGCCTGCTGCGCAGGATGCCCTTCTACGGCACGGCGCTGGTGATGGGCTTCATGGCTGGCTGCGGCCTCCCCGGCGAAATTGGCGAAGCCGGGCAGGCCGCAGCCGGCCATGAAGCCCATCACCAGCGCCGTGCCGTAGAAGGGCCTCCTGCGCAGCAGGCCGCCCATGCGGGTCATGTCGCGGGTGCCGGTCTGGGTCTCGAGGTAGC
>Ga0172376_10008089_pt1 | contig 11045 bp, 10 predicted proteins | sample Lak35m_FD_121114 | JGI IMG/M metagenome (GOLD analysis project Ga0172376, IMG submission 121114) | Freshwater microbial communities from Kabuno Bay, South-Kivu, Congo - kab_092012_35m | ecosystem: Environmental > Aquatic > Freshwater > Lake | place: Democratic Republic of the Congo: South-Kivu...
ACCCTCTCCCAACTGATTCAGGGAAGTTATTAATCGACTATCCCTTAGCTGTTGGACGGCATCAACTCCGAACCGCAATGAATCACAGTTTCACTGTACGTCAGATGTGTTGTTGTCGCCCGAATGCGTGTCCCGCGTGCTCGTCTTCGATGTGTTGCCGAAGCACTCAGTTGTGATTGATTGTTGAAGCACTCCTTAGTTCGCGAGACTGATGGCAGCGCGATCCAAATAACTACCGACGGGGCGATCACTGTTATGGAAACGACGATCACCACGAAGATTGAACGGCACACTTTTACCTGCTCACGGCTTATGGGCAGTGCCGATGTCGTACTCACTCTCAAAGTCATTCCGGAAGCACATCTCCAACGATGCACTCAATTTGATTGTGCCCAGAAAGAAGCCTGCGGAATTGGGGCGTCGGACGCCAATGGGAATTGGACTTTCGACTGGTCGAAGTGCGTGCATTCCATGTCTCACTAATCGTGTTTTTTGATTCATCCGGTGTTCACACGGGCTAAAATCGGCAAAGCATTCGGAGCAACAAAATGTTCTACTGGATTGTCTACGGGTTATTTGCCATATGGGTTTTCGTAGATGGTCAGAAGCGAAAAACTAGCGCGATTCCATGGGCTATCGGGACAGCACTACTCGGCCCAATCGTCCTACCCGTCTATGTCGCAAAGCGGCCACTGAAAGCCGGTGAGGTTAGAGAGGGCGGAACCGCGTGGAATGTCCTACGCAATTTCGCGCTTTTTTGGACAATCCTGATGGCAGTTGCGGCATTTTGGGGGATGGTCTCTGTCAGCGGACAAACCTCGACTCTTGAGACTGATGCCGAACGAGCCGGCGCGGCAATCGGCACGGCAATCGGATTTGGACTTATCGGCGCGCTTTGGTTTTTCCCGATGGTCGGTGCACTTGTACTTGGTCTATTCCTAAAGAAATCGACCGTGGTTGAGAATGGCCCGACTGGTCCATTGGCGTCTTCCTAAGAGGCTGACAAAAAACCGATTTGAAGAACGCACAGACTTCGGCATGGTATTTGCGCCATGACAACACCGGTCTTTTGGTGTTTTCAGGAGGACAAGTCATGGATGCACGCATGCCGGAAGAGTTTTACGAATCTGTTGTTGAGTTTCTGCCTGAACAGAAGGATCCGGGCCCGCAGGGCGGTCGGAGGCCGACCCGACATCACACGGTACTCAAAGTCATCTGGTTTGTACTGGTGACGGGGTGCCGTTGGAAAGACGCACCATTGGAACTGGGATGTTGCGGGGAGACCGCTCGAACCCGGCTTGAAGAATGGGAGCAAGCGGGGATCTGGGACAGAGTCCATCAGGTGTTTTTGAAACTGCTGCGGCAAGAGGACAAACTCGACATCAGCACGGCCATCATCGATTCCACACAGGTGAGGGCGTTCGGCGGCGGTGACAAAACCGGCCCCAGTTCCGTCGATCGCCGGAAAAAAGGCACGAAATACACGCTGCTGGTTGACCGGCACGGCGTCCCGCTGGTGCTGCAATCGGCTTCGGCCAGCACCAGCGACCATCGGGAGATTCTCTCCGCGGTCGTTGCCTTTCCCCATGTGGGCGGCAAACCGGGACGACCGAAAGAACATCCTGACGAGCTGTATGCGGATGCTGGGTATGACAGTGAGGCGACGCGCTCCATTCTCCGATTCCTGGGAATTGAACCGCACATTCGCAAGCGGAACACTTCTCACGGGAGCCATCTCGGCAAAGTTCGCTGGGTCGTCGAACGCACCATCAGCTGGATCAAAGGGCTTCGTCGCATGCGTGTTCGTTACGACCGAAAGGAGACCATCCTTGACGCCTGGACGACAATGGCCGCTGCCGTCATCTGCTTTCAGATGCTACACGAACCCGTTATTTGAATGACTTCACTCAACCAGTTTTTGTCAGCCTCTAAGTGAACCGGCGAATTGAAAGCGTTCTGGCGTCCGTAAGGTTTTCAAAAGGAACCGCAACCGAATAATCGTATAACAAGGCGCTCAACCCAAGCGGCAGATCGGGCGGATTCTGAAATCTAAGGTTCTTGGCCGCCACAGGGTTACCTTGGACGTTCGGCGATCTCATCCGCAATCAACCATGAGTCCAACGCGCTCCACACATTGTTGCCGCTCAATACCTTGCCCGCGTCTGTTTCGTGCCGGCTATCAGTTGGAGTGCCGGCGCGATTGAGTCAACTTCACAACTTGGGACTTCGATCAAGAAATGATCATGCCGTACAAGAATGTCATCGAAGACGTACTTTTAAGACTCGACGCCCTCACCGACAGAGCGGCTTCGGTGCGGATGGAATCCGAACAAGTAACGCTTTTCACTGAATCCTCAAGGTGCATCAATGTTCTTACCGCAGTTAATGACCTCTATCTTCAAGACAGTTATGCTGCGGAAACATAGGGAGTGTAAAGACATGGATGGCATCCCCGTGCGGACGTGATGAAGGAAAGCATCCTCCGCATCCCGAACTGCACATGTTCGTGAAAAAGGCGATTTTTCATTGCGCAGTGTCAATGTTTTTTGCAGACGAAGCAAACCGGAGTTCAGATTGAATGCCAACTCTATATGCCGCGTTCATAGACGGTAGAGAATCAGCGTCCCTCACACGCGATGAGCTACTTCAGCTTGCCCATGATGGACGCATTCTGGCTGACACCCCTATCCGGCGACAGTCCGAAACAAAGTGGTATCGCGCTTCACAGGTCCAGGGGCTAACGCCGTATTTGTCGTTGGACGGGTCAATCGGGAAAGCTAACGAACGCGCCGCCGAGCACGGAAACGGCGCGGATTCCGTGCCGGCCAACCAGCCCGAAGATCTGGACAATTCCGTTTGGGCTACCGAGTCCGTCGAAGATACTGATCAAGCCTCGGTGTGGAACACTGAATTCATCGACGATGCGAAGCAAGCAAAAGCACGTTCGAGGATCACGCTCCCAGTTGGCATCGTTGGCGCTCTCTTTGTGTTAGGGCTGCTTGGGAATCTCGTTCCGCAGCCAGTTTCTCGACAAAAGAACCACGATTCACCGACTGTCAGTCGGACTTCGGAGGCTTTGGGAAGCAACTCGACTCCCTCCACCACACCTCCGTTTCATTTGCGCGATACCAGCACCGACACTGCCACACGGCGGCAGGTCCGCGACACACTGCGCGACATGGAATCTCGTGTTCCAGACACATTGCGTGACATGGAAAGCCGGGTGCCTGGTGTTATGGCCGACATCGAACGCCAAATGATGCGTGACGCCGAAAAGTATGGCTTGTCGCCGTCCGATGTACGCAACCAGATGCGCGAACTCGAATCCGGCACACGCCAGCAGATACGAGGCATGGAACCAGACGTTCGAAGACAAATCCGCCTGATGGAAGACGATGTCGTCCGCGAAATCGAACGCAGCAAACGATGATAGTTCGTCAATACACAACGATTTCAACGGCGAAAGTAGAGGCGCTCATGTTTGGATGGCTCGTTCGACTGCCCGGCAAAGCATTGCAACAGAAATTCATCAGCATCGGTGCGGTTCAAGGAAGGACACGCAGTGAAATCGAACAAATCGCTGGTCCGCCAAATTCAGTTTCAGCGACTGGCCCTGATTCAGTTCTTTGCCAATGGATGGCAACCGGTTACCACATTGCCCTGCTGTTTGATAAACACGGCATTTGCCAAGGTATTACTCATGAAGCTGTGGTCTAATCATCGTCACGGTCATTAAACTGCAATCGAGCAAAACAACGATCGCCGAACTTTGTCGTTCTGAAGCAACTTAGATCGCGATCAATTGTGACCGAAACATGACTGCATATTACTTCCAGTCACAACCTGCTGCGCGATTGCTGTCTGCCGTGGCCATGCTTCACACTGATCCTGTTTCACTCGAGATGGTAGTGGCCGAAGCTGATCGCTCGTGGAAGATTATCTGCACAAACCCTCTACCTCTGCGATCGCTCGGTTCGTTATCAGAAGGAATTGATCGAATACGCATCGAGGACCGAAACGCTTCCGGTGCCTCATTAGAGTTCGGACGATTTGACGTGCAGCTTTTCGCTGGCGGGGAGATGACTGACCGCTTCGACTGCGATAATTGCGATGTGGAGCCCGTTCTGACACAAAGTTAGTGAAGTCTCGCTGAATGCGAATACTGTCGGACAACAAAGCCACCCACGCGATCGTTCATTTTTGACATGGAAGCCGCGCTCGCGCGTGCCGACGGGTGGCTGGGGTCCAGCCGGAGGCGCAGCCCCCAGCGTTTTCACGCTTCGTCCGGGGGCTCACTGCGTTCGACCCCGGCCACCCGTCCGGACATCGCGCGGGTTTCATCGGTGATCCGTATCACTCATGGCCTCGCGAAGATGATTCTCCTGACGAACTGCGAATGTCCCGTCAGTGAAGCCTCGGGAGAATTCACCGGCAGGTCATGCATCAGCAGGAAGCTGTAATCGACTGGATCTCTTCCGGCGTGAAACCGGAATGCAGGCGCGCTCCCATCTGCGCAACCACTCGCGCCGCCGCGTGTGAGGCCAGATGACCGGCCTGCTTCCAGGTCAGTCCATTGGTGATGCCGTACAGAATCCCGGCGGCGTACATGTCGCCCGCGCCGGTGGTATCAACGGCCGACACTGGAATACCCTCAACGGGAATCAACCGGTTGCCTTCCATGATCAGCGATCCATCCGCACCCAGTGTCAGAGCGACGATGGCCGCATGCCGGTGGATCTCGTGCGCGCAGTCGGCGGGATCGTGCTGCTTCGTAAGACTGCGGGCCTCTTCCAGATTGCAGAACAGCAGATCGACCGGTCCGTGAATCAGCTCCAGAAACTCATCGCGAAAAAGCTGAATCAGAAACGGATCGGAAACCGTCAGAGCCACTTTGACTCCGTGCCGGACCGCCAGTTCGATGGCCCGTCGCGCGGCCGCGCGCGTGCTGTCTCCCGCGAACAGATATCCCTCCACATAGATCCATTCCGACTGACAGATTTCATCTTCGCTGATGTCATCGGGAGAAAGCGTGGCGGAAGCGGCGAGGCTGGTCAGCATGGTCCGCTGCGCATCTTCGGTAATGAGAACCACACACGTCCCGCTGTGCCCGGCGGACGAGGGCACTTCAATGGCCACTCCCAGTTCCCGCAGATCCTGCAGGAAAAAATTGCCGATCGGATCGTTCGCCACTTTGCCGGCGTAGGCGGCACGTCCACCGAACTGAGCGATCCCGATCACGGTGTTCGCGGCGGATCCTCCCGCACAGCGATTGAGCGGCGTTCCTTCAAGCCGCTCCAGAACCCGCTTTTGAGTGGAGTCGTCCACCAGAGTCATGATGCCCTTCGGAAAATCCAGTTCCAGCAGAACCTGGTCTGACACGCGCGCCTGGATATCCACCAGCGCGTTACCGACTCCATAAACATGATACTTCTTCATGAATGAATCTTTCGGGGTCTATATTCCGCAGGGGAAGACACTCTGTGTGCCTCCATGTCTCTGTGGTGATCATTCTTCTGACCACAAAGACGCAGGGGACATTGAGTGTGCGGTCAGAGTGAGGAAAAGAGTATTTATTGATTCTCTACTGGTGCCGTGTTGCAGGCTGGAGCTCACAACTCTCGAATCAGCCGGCTGATCTGTTTGAACCCGGATGTCCCGGCGCGTTCGCACCATTCGAAGAGGATGGATTCCACCGTGGTGATCACGGCTCCGCCCGATTCCATCCGTCGCAGAGCGATGTCGCGATCCAGCGTCCGGCGGCTGCCGGCTGCATCGGCCGCGACATAAACCCGGAAACCGTGCGCCAGCAGGTCGAAGACGGTTTGCAGCACGCAGACATGCGCTTCGATTCCGGCAATGACGATTCGAAACCGTCCATCCGGTTCCAGTCCACTGTCGGCCCAGTCGAGGCTGTTCAGCGCGCTGAAAGCGATCTTTTCCACTCGATCGTTCAACAGGGCGGCCAGTTCCGGAACAGTCGGCCCCAGCCCCTGGGGATACTGTTCGGTCGCGGAAACCGGCACGGAAAGAATCTGCGCGCCCTGGATCAGACGCAGGCAGTTGCGATGGATCACTTCGTGACCGTCAATAACCGGCAGAAGTCTCTCCTGCATGTCGATGATCAGCAGTCGGCTCTGGTCTGCGGTCAGCAGTTCCAGGCTGTGAGGAAGGTCGGGCATGAATCACATCCGAAACAGGACAGCGAAGAAGTGAGACCTGGAGATCATCCGGCAATCAGGAACCTTCGTTTCCGGCGGCCCGGCGACGGCGCCGTCGGGCCGCTCCGGATTCCTGGCTCTTCAGAGCCTGCCGCAGCGGTTGCAGCATTTCCGTCATGGTCTGCCAGCGGTCGCGCGGATCGCGTTCGAGTCCTTTCATGATCGCGGCGGCTACGGTTTCATCAATGCCCGGATGCAGCTCGCGAATATCGCGCGGGGGCTTGTTGATGTGCTGCATGACCGCTTCCAGCGATTCGGCGGACTCCCAGGGAAGCTGCTTCGTGAACATTTCAAAGCACGTCACTGAGTACGAAAAGATGTCGATCCGCGGATCGGTCGGCTGGCGTTTGATCAATTCGGGAGCCATGTAGTTCGCCGTTCCCGTGCGGTTGCCGGGAGCGCGGAAGGGCGGGGTGTTCGGCACCATCAGTCCGAAGTCAATCAACTTCAGAACGCCGCTCTTATCCACCAGGATGTTGCGCGGACACAGATCGCGGTGAATCCAGCCGGCCGAATGCACATATTCGATCGCTTCGCCCAGTTGCACGATCAGGCTCAGCCGCTGCTGCTGCATCTGCTCGTTCTGCATCTCCACCAGCCAGGTGAGACTGACACCGTCAATCAGTTCCATGACCAGAAACTGTTCGTCGTTGAGCGTCGTTCCGAATTCGTAAGTCTTCACAACATGGGGATGATTGAGCTGGACGGCGATGTGACCTTCGGACGGTTTGTTGAGTCCCTGAAAGCGGGCTTCGAACCGGCGGGTTCTGACTTTATCCAGCACTTTGACGGCAACTTCACGGCCCGATGTCCGGTCCAGAGCACGCCACACTTTCGACATGGTGCCCTGTCCGAACGACACGACCAGCTCAAAGCGTTTCGTGATGTCGATCCGATGGACTTTCGGTTTCCGGGCAAAGAGCTTTTTCAGCTGCTGCAGAAAACTCATCAGAAGCAGTCCGAACCGGAACTCACAGAGCAGAAAGCCCGCGCTCACCGGAGCGCGGGCTGATCCTCAGAACAAAAGAGGCAGCGCAGCCGAAGGTGCTCAGGCCTTTGCCGCCGCGTATCGCCGGGCGACTTCGGCCCAGTTCACGACGTTCCAGAACGCGGCGATGTAGTCGGGCCGGCGGTTCTGATAGTTGAGGTAGTAAGCGTGTTCCCAGACGTCGAGGCCCAGGATCGGAGTACGGCCTTCCGAGAGCGGAGTGTCCTGATTGGCGGTGCTTTCAACGACCAGTGCTCCGGACTTGTCTACAGACAGCCAGGCCCAGCCGCTGCCAAACCGGGTCGCGCCGGCCGCGGCGAACTTTTCCTTGAAGGCATCGAAACCGCCGAAGGTGGCGTCGATGGCTGCGGCCAGATCACCGGTGGGAGCACCGCCGCAACCAGGACCGATGACCGTCCAGAACAGCGCGTGATTGGCATGTCCGCCGCCGTTGTTGCGAACAGCGCCGCGGATCGCTTCCGGAACTTCGGACAGCTTGCGCATCAGATCGTCAATCGGCAGCGCGGCCAGAGCATCGTGTCCTTCCAGCGCCTTGTTGACGTTATTGATATAAGCCTGATGATGCTTGCCGTGATGGATTTCCATCGTGCGGGCGTCAATATGCGGTTCGAGTGCGTTGTGAGCATACGGCAGTGCGGGGAGCGAATACGCCATGACATCTCTCCTGAGTTGTGCGGACAGAGGCCCGATCCCGGACCTGAAAACACGGGTGAAATTCTCCGGCACCACGAAGCGGTCCGGTGAGCACGCGCGGCATTCTAGGTCCGTTCCGATCAGCCTGCCAGGAGCCGGCCCTTTCATCCGGGTCGCCATTCTGCTTCTGCTTTCAGTCCCGGCTGCATTCGGACAGGAACGCGCGCTGGAAGTCCTGCCCCCCGAAGAGCTGTCGCGTCTGAATGCCGTCGTGCTGGACACGGGCGTTTCCCGGCAGGGACGTCCGATCTCCGCCGTAGTGCCGCGCGAGATGCTGGATGTGAATCATCCGGCGCCTCGAATCCTGCTGATCAGCGGGCTGGATTCCGATGCCCGGTCCATTGAGGCGGTGCTGACCGAGTGGCGTCGCTTTCAAACATCGGAGGCCACTGCGGATGTCCGGTGCCGGTTCCGGATCGGGCTGGTTCCCCGCGCGAATCCGGATGGTCTGGCCCATCAGACGGGAGCGAAGAATTCCGCCGGTGGAAACCTGCGGTCCGCGTGGCCGCCGACAGGCACGGCTTACAGCGATCCGGCAACGAGCGAAGCCCATTACCTGTGGCGTTCCATCGGCATGCTGGCGCCGGACCTGGTGGTGGTGATCGTTCCGGGAGACAAGGCCGTCTGGCGAGTGGCCGAACGCGGTGTCCGTCTGGAGGCCTCAGTCCTGCAGCGGCTTTCGTCTCAGCCACTCACGGATGAACGCGTTCTGGCCGCGGCGCTGGCACAGGCATCACCCGCGATGGCCGGATCGATTCCGGCTCTGGAACTGGCCTGCCCGTCCGACGGATCGACAAGGTTTCTGGACCAGCTGACGGCCGCTCTAAGCGATATGGAATCTCTGCCGGTCTCTCCGGCACGTCGGGAACTTCAGCGTCGAGCGGCACGCACGCCAGTGGAAGTGGCCACGGAGTTGAGCCGGGTTTACGGGCACAAGCTGGACAGCGTGGTTTACATCCCGGCCATGGCACTGATCGGCCGGATGCGGCTGGGTGAACTGACCGGCGATTCTTCGCACCTGGCCGATGTGGAACGCATCGTGGCTCCGTATCGCGACGGAACAAAACTGTCGTTCACTCCGAAGGACGGAGGCAGCGGTCTGTCCGGGCATCTGGTTTTCGGAGAACTCGCCGACCGGACGGGCAACCGGCGTTATGTCGAGCTGGCTCGAGTTGCGGCGAACACGGGGTTCGGTCCGGACGGACAACCGCTGGCATCCATGCCTTACCACTCGGAGATGAGCGACGCGGTCTTCATGGGGACTCCGATTCTGGTGCAGACCGGACGTCTGACTGGCGATTCCAAATACTTCGACATGGCGGCCCGACATACGCGGTTCATGCTGCAACTGAACCTGCGGGAGGATGGTCTGCATCAGCATTCACCGCTCGATCCGGAACACACGGCCTGGGGACGGGGCAACGGATTTCCGGCGCTGGGACTGGCTCTGTCGCTCAGCGATCTGCAGGAAAACAGTCCGCATCGCCCGGCTCTGCTGAAGGCCTTCCGCGAGCACCTCGCGGCCATGCGACCGCATCAGGACGCAATCGGAATGTGGCATCAGATCGTGGACCGGCCGGAGAGCTATCGCGAGTTCACCGTGACCTGCATGACCGCGTTTGCCATGACCCGCGGAATGCGCCGTGGGTGGCTCGGACGGGCCGAGTACGAACCGGCAGTCCGTCGCGCATGGACCGCGCTGAAGCAGCGGATCGGTCCGGATGGGATTCTGGTCGATGTCTGCACGGGAACCGGCAAGCAGAAGAGCCGTCAGGATTACTTTGATCGTCCGGCCATTCTCGGCCGCGATGATCGCGGCGGCGCGATGGCTCTGTTGATTTCGACCGAGATTGCCTTCGCTCAGAAGGAAGGCTTCCTCAGGGATGAGTGATGATTGTGGAAGACCGCGTCTGTGTCAGGCGAGCATGAGTCGCCGGGATTGCCTGAGAGAAGGACTCGGCGCGGCTTGTTCATTCCGCAGGACAGGACTAGCATCAACCGCATGCTGCGAGAGACCGGTGAGTGGCCGGATCCTCTGTGATTTCGCTCGATGCGAATGACTCGCCCGAACCCGCTGTCACGAGGCTGATGTGATCGAGTACCGGTCTTTCCGGAACACAGACCCTCCCCGCTTGAGCCGTTTATGGCAGGAAGCCCGTCTCGGTCGTGGTGCCGCTCAGAACCTTTCCAGCGATCTGTCGCTGGATCTGACCAACTTCTCGCAGACGTATTTCGACCCGGCCGGGTTGATCGTGGCCACATTCCGGCAGAACCCGGTGGGTTTCTGCCAGACAGGCTTCGGCTGTACGAGAAGCGGTGACGCTTTGGACCACGAGACCGGAATCATCAACGGGATCATTGTGGATCCCGATTTCCGGCGGCGCGGCATTGCGCGCGAGCTGGTGAAACGCGGTGAGCATTACCTGCGATCCCGCGGTGCGCGTCACATTCAGGCGGGTGGTTCTCCGGGGCGCGATCCATTCTTCTTCGGGCTGTATGGGGGATCGGAACCCGCCGGCTTCCTCGAATCTGACAAGGCCGCCGCGCCCTTCTTCCAGAAGCTTGGCTATACACCGCGATCCCGGTACACGATGGCCGAGCGGTCCCTGTCGGATCGCGATCCCGTCAGCTTCAAACTGACCATGATCCGGCGGAAGTGGGAAATGGTTCTGGTCGATCGGCCGGATCCCTGCTCGTGGTGGTGGATGTCGCGTTTCGGCCGTCTGGAAGCCCTGGCGGGCGTTCTGATTCCCAGAGGCGGCGGACGACCGGTGGCCGGCTGCACCATCATGGGACTGGATCTTTATGTGCCGAGCTGGCACGAACAGGCCATTGGCATTTCTGAACTGTGGACCGATGAGTCTCAACGCCGGCAGGGCTTGGCGCTGACCCTGCTGGTGGATGTCATCCGCAAGCTGCGACAGGAAAATGTGCAGAAGCTGGTGGCGCGAATTCCTGAGGACGATTCGGCGGCTCAGGCTGTCTTCCGATCGGCCGGATTTGCGACAGTGGACTGCGGCGTGGTGTATGACGCTCCGGAACAGTAACCGCCTGGATTCGACGGGTCAGGTCGATGGGATCGCAATCTCATTCTGATGTGGGCGACCTGCTGAACCGGGCCAGGC
>Ga0172376_10008091_pt1 | contig 11044 bp, 8 predicted proteins | sample Lak35m_FD_121114 | JGI IMG/M metagenome (GOLD analysis project Ga0172376, IMG submission 121114) | Freshwater microbial communities from Kabuno Bay, South-Kivu, Congo - kab_092012_35m | ecosystem: Environmental > Aquatic > Freshwater > Lake | place: Democratic Republic of the Congo: South-Kivu...
CGCTTAATGCGTCCATCGGGGCGGCGTACCTCTTGATGATTTTCTTGCACCGTGCCGGTCTTGTGCTTCGGTTGTGGAATGACCTCCCCAATGATGCGCTTCTTTTCATCTTCGATGGCGCGGTTAAAGAGGGGATGTTCCACCAATCCTAAGTCTCCCTTCAATTCCGCAGAGCTTGGGTTGGATTTATTGGGCTTGCGCAAGGCAGGGGGGAGGTGATCGAGGTTGGGTTTGATGTGCAGAACGGGCGTGCTTAAAACAGGATCAAGTGCGTTGCCAATTCTGCTGGCACGGTAACGAATGGCGGCTTCACGCTTAAGCCGTTCATTACGACGGCGCACACGATTAAGATTGGGCTTTTCTGCAAATCGTTCGCTCAATTTTTGGAAGGCGACTTCAGTAACGTTCAGAAAATGCTTGAGTTTGCTATGTGTCACCCCAACCATTACGGTGAAACTGATCGCAAAAGTGAGCATGTAGAACAAGCTGACGGGGAAGGACCCGATGAGTTCTACAACGGGCGCAGAGAGTGCCCAACCCACCAGTCCCCCACCCTGTCCAGAACGCGCCAAGGCTCGCATCTCAAATGTGCCAGAGACAAACAGGTGCATCAAAGCCTGTGTAGAGAGGAACCAAATTTCAGTTGCGACAACACGATGTACAGGGAAGCGAATCTCAAATCCTACATTGGGTAAAAATAAGGCAATGCCCAAACACAAAATACCCAGCGAGACGATGATGCTACCGTATCCAAAAGCAGTGGTGATGGCACGTGCCCATGCATTGGTGATAAACGCATCCCCCGCCACGTTGAACACCGACAACAACGATAAAATACCAAACAGAACAAGAATGAATGCGCCAATTTCGCCAATCCAGGGGGGGAAGCTATCCAAGATTAAATCCCAAAACTCCGAACCGAGGGTATCCTTGGGATCGGGAGTCGTGGGAACAGGGGTGGGGTTTTTGTTTTCTTCGACCACTGCACACAACGTTAGATTCTTAATACACTGTTGCCATTATAGCGCAAACATGGATCAAGCAATCATGTGCATTGTTGAATTCATGGGGGGTTCTCATGTAACGTTTTTGAAGCTCAACCCAAATCTCCGTGTGGTCGGTTCGATGTTCAGGATTCGAGCAGAGTAGGTTTTGCCAGCTTCGAGGGGTTGTGCTTCGGTTTCATCTAACTCCGAACAGTGCACTAAGCCTTCCAGTCCGTCCGCTATCCGAACGAACACCCCGAATTTGACGAAACTTGTCACGATGACATTGGTTACCTGCCCAACCTGATAATGGGCTTGCACGGTTTGCCAAGGGTCTGGTTGAAGGCGTTTGATGCTGAGTGCCAATTTTCCTTGACTAGGCTCTACCTGGAGGACATAAGTGCGGATGGAATCATATAGCTGTAAGAAGTGACTAGGGTGATTCACGCGCCCCCAGCTAATCTCGCTGATGTGCACCAGTCCCTCAATGCCACCTATGTCAATGAATGCCCCAAAGTGGGTGAGGTTCGTAACGGTGCCCATGATGTCTTGCCCCACTTTTAGGCGACTCAAGCGGTTGAACCGCTCGCCGGGTTCAATCTGTGCCGCCCGTTCAGAGAACACCAAGCGCATTTGTTCAGGAACAATCTCAATGACGCGCAACGTCAACACCTGCCCAATTTTTTGCTGTAGCAAAAAAGCCTTGGCAGATTCGCTTATGTCAACAGGAAAGTCGATGAGCTGACTAGAAGGCACAAAGCCGTGCAAAACATCCCACTTGACCAGCAACCCACCTCGATTGTAACCATGCACTGTGAGGTGCAAGTTGAGGTCATGAGCCTTAATTTGTGTGATTTTTTTCCAGGCTTGTAGGAGGACGCTGCCTCGAGGTTGGGAATACTGATCTTTCTCAATGGTGGGTTCGCCAGCACCCAGCGCCGAGGGAACCGACCGCTTTGGATGAAACCAAAACTCATCTGTGGATGGGAAAACTTGAGAGGTTGATTGGGTCATCGATTGAAAGCCCTAACAATAAACGGCACTCACTTCGTGAGCATAAGGTATGGGCTACTGCAATTCAATTCACGACGTTTTTGAAACCCGACAACGACAGAATTTACTAACAATTCGCTCAAGTTTTGAGGGGTAAAATGAGTAAAATATGAGAATCACATCGTTATTCAACACTTAACAGTCGTTCTTTTTGTAGCAAAACTTGAGCAACAGATTCAATTGCAATGCGTTGTTTACGATATAAATCTGCTTGGCTCATCGCCAAACGATAAGCGACATCCTTGACCTTCAGTCCCTGAATGTAGCGAAGCGAGAGAATGTTGTAGATCACCCACTCGGGTTCGGTTAATTTTGGCTCTCCGTCCGGTTTTTGTTCCTCAATGGCATTAAGTAAAATGCTACGCAACGCGGTCGCTGCATTAGGTTCAATTTCTAATTGCTTCCTTACGATCTTCAATTCTAAGAGTAGGCTCTTGGTCAAACCGTGCCCGCCCCAGTAATGCTTTAGTGCAGCGCGTACTGCCTCGGTGAACTCCTCATTCAGGGGTTCTATCACGGTGGCGGGTGCCGTGTTGCGCGTGGGTAAATACTCCGTTTCGGTGGCTCTACGAGCACGGTTGCCAAGTTGGGGCAGGATGCCTTCCAGCGCGACCACCAATTCTGATTGTAGATTCAAGTCATCAAGGGTATGCTCTGCGCGCTTCTTCAAACGTAGCAGCACGCTTTGCTCATCTAGTGTTAGATCAACTGTTTGGGCGCGTGCCTGAATGCCCAATATGCCCATGATTTCCCGTATGTCTTGACCGCTGTTGTGTCGCTTGTGTAGGGGCAAAATCCAAAAGGATTGCCAGCGTACCACAGCGTTTTCTTCATTGTCATGTTGGAGTAAGTCAAACGCCTCTGGCAGGGACTCGAGTTTGGGCTTGCTGGTGCCCACTGTGCCAACAAGTTGCGGATGCTGGGGATTTTGGGCAATGAACGCGGTGTTCACGCGCGTATAGTCACAAGTAGACTGCAATAAAATCGTGAGCTGGTTGAGAAGTTCTTGGCGTGGCAACAATCGACTCGCTAGGGAGTACAATTGATTGTGAGCTTCATCCTGTTTGCGACCATATACTAACCACTGATTGAGGTAGGGTAGAACAATGGAAACGCCCCACTGCCACATCAAGATCATCGTCACCACAGCAAACGGCATGAATTCATTGCCTCTTAACCCCAGCACCTTGATGGCAGGATTAAAGATTAAAATGGCAGTAAGCGCGATGGACCCTGTGCCTGGACCATGTAGGAAGAATTGGAGTAAATTAGCCTTGATGACCTTTTCGGACGTGTCTGAACCGAAGAAAGACAGCGGAAAGGAAAGAAAAATTAACATCATGACCACCACGATGTTGGTCAAGTTGACCAGCAAAATAGTCGGCAAGGTTTGCTCTGTGCCAGGAAGCCACAGGTTAATCAGGATTGAAAATGGAAAGACGCTCAGCATGGGCGTGAGCATAGCATACTGCAGGTATGCCATCCGACGGCGGGTATCACGGGTGAGGCAACGACGCTTGGCGCGTTGTACGGTGAAGTACGCCAGTGCTGTTGTGGACAGGCTATAAACAAGGTACACACCGAAGGCGTAACTCGCTAGCATGCTCACCGTATTGAAGTTACGCACGAAGCGAACGAGTGTGTCGGTGAAGGTGGCAAGCCCAACAAAGGTCACGCCCACGCCATATAAGAAAATGATACCCGTTCTGCGCCGCCCGCGAGAGGGCAAGCCTGTTGTATCGAGTAGCGCATCGGCAAGGTGCATCAAAGCAGCCGGCAGAATGGCGATGCCCAACCACTGGAAGCGCAACGTACTTTCGTACACCCTCAAATCCGGCTCAAGGGCGATCAAAACGTCTGCCGTATACGCAAGGGTGACGCATGCCAGCACGATGCTGGAGGTGCGCGTTATGCGATTATTTTGCCCATGAGTTAGGTTGTAGAGTAGGAACGAAAATGAAACGATGACGATTGCGGCGGTCAGGATTTGATTAATAAGCGAGACGAGCGCAAATAAAATGTCATTCATTGTTAAATTCCAGGTTACAACTAAACAAGAGAGTTTTGATAATACAGGACGATGTCGCTCTCTGGGGAGTTTTGTTCGTTAAAACCACAAAAGTGGAAGCCCACTTTCTGAAACAAGCGACTTGCTGGCACATTCTTCAAAGGAATTTCTGCATGAAGAAGGCTAAGCTGGTGGTTCCGTGCCCACTGTTTGCTTACCCTCAACAAGCGCACCGCTATTCCTAAACGCCTTAAAGACGGTTCAATACATAGGTAGCGAACTTTTCCGACGGGATGGAGCGGATCTTGGATCATCACCAAATATCCTATGATGACTTGTTCTGGAGCGAGTTCCGCCACCAACCAACACTGATTCCAGCGTAAAGCATGGGTCAGTTGTTGCGAAGTAATGGAATGCGCAATTTCTATGGGGCGTGGAAGGCGTTCTTGGCGCAGTGTGACCGCCCAGTCTTGGGCATCGTTTCGCAAGGAAAGTTGCCAAACCCATTCGGTCTCAAGTCTGTGATCCAATGTCGCGCAGGCATCTAGGTCAGCAGGAGTGCCATCGCGGATAATGAGGTTAGGAGCGTGCGCCATCGTGCTTAATCAACTAGCCCGCGCAAGATAGACATCGCCAAAGGTGGTCTTGACGATCAATTGCACCACAGGTGCAGCGGCGGTGGGGTGAAGGCTTCTGTATTTTAGTGCATGAATCTGTTCAAAACCGTGTTGATCCGCCCGCACGCGCGAGAAAATAGTCCCCTCAATGCTCACCTCAACATTGTAGCCCGTTGGACACACCACCTGTATGGTGCCCATTTGCGACATGATGGTTAACGGGTGGAGCGTCTCACGCGGGCAAACCAGTTCAATGTCCCCCATTCCAGTTGCCACCACGCCCCCGTCTACAATTAACCCGTGCAGATTCAGCGCAAGATTGCCCAGGTTGGTGCTGATAATGGGTTGCCACGGCAGGTTGAGCGCCAGCTCTACTTCCCACTTGGCAGTATTTGACCAATACGTGTTAGCGCGATCCAAACGCAAATACGCATGGGTGCGTGCTTCGTCCACATGGAGCAACGGGCGGGCACTGCGAGCATATTGCCCAGCAATCAAGCGATCCGCCCGATCAAGCGCGCCAACCGCCACATCAATTTCACCGCTGTTCAGTTCAATTGTGGCAGACTGCACGCTTCCGCGCGTGATGCCGAAGGAGCGCGTAACGTTGTCCAGTTCAAAATCTCCCTGAAACAACAACGCCAACCCTGTTATCACCAAGAGTAGAGGGATCAGAGAGAGCAAATCGATATTGGGAAAGAACAAGAAGCGATCCAACAAGAGCGCAAGACCGATGAGCGCAACGAGAAAGGGAAGGATGAACGGCTCAGTTGCAGATTGCTTCATGCATGCCTATTCCCAAAACAAGTAATCTCTCAAAATGACATGTGCTGAGGACTGACGCAAACGATTTAATGCTTGGGCTTCTAGTTGCCGAACACGTTCACGAGTCACCCCGATAGTTTGCCCCACTTCTTCCAACGTGTACACGCGCCCGTCATACAAACCATACCGTAGACGCAGGATAGCTGCCTCTCGCAAGGGTAAACGATCTAATGCGCCTTCGAGCTGTTCCTGCAGCAACGTAGAAGCAACTTCATCTGCTGGCGCAGGACTGCTGACATCTTCGACAAAATCTCCAAAGGTACTGTCCCCGTCGTCATCGATGGGCGTTTCTAAACTAACCGGACGGCGAGCAATTTCCAGCAGGTTTTCCACTTTGTCAGGCGTCGTTTCCATGCCAACCGCCATTTCCTGGATAGTTGGTTCGCGCCCTAACTCTTGCAACAAGCGCAATTGCACGCGACGCATGCGGTTAAGCTGATCTCCCATGTGGACTGGCACGCGAATTGTGCGCCCTTGGTCAGCAACTGCACGACTAACGGCTTGACGAATCCACCAAGTGGCGTAGGTGCTGAATTTATGACCCCGTTGATATTCAAACTTGTTCGTCGCACGGATTAAGCCGATGTTTCCTTCTTGGATCAAGTCGAGGAAGGGAACACCACGTCCGATGTACTTTTTGGCAACACTAATCACCAAGCGAGCATTAGCACGGATGAGATGCTCCTGCGCCGTATCTCCATCAGAAGCAACTTCTTTTAGGGCGAAGACATCGTCCATCGGAAGGTCCTCTCCATACCGCTCCAGGTGTTGCTTGGCAATCTCCGCTTTTTCCATGCGTTTTGCCAAGTCCACTTCTTCGCTCGCGTTCAAGAGTGGGACACGCCCTGCCTCTTTGAGGTATAAGCCGACGACATCGTCTGTCTCAAGTGCCTGTTGATAGCCGGCATCCCCTGTTAAATCATCATGCCAGTTTTGCTCGCCATACCCTTCCTCTTCTTCTTCTTCCTCTTCTAGTTCTCCCACCATGACTTCATCATTGTTGGTTAACTCATCGGAAAGGTCTAATTGTTCATCATCTGCATCAACATCCATATCAATGATTTCCTCATCAACATTTTGGATTGTGTCGGTCACTTCAATACCTGCATCCATGAGCTTTTCCATTATCTCGTCTAACAACGCAATGTTTTTCTCTGCATCAGGGACGTGCGCGAGGATGTCATCATAGGTTAGTCCATCTTTCTGGCGCGCCTGTTCAAGCAGATACCCATAGATTTCGTCTGCGTTTGCCACTTCTAACATATTGTTCACGAATATTCTTTTACCAGTTGAAGGCTATATCCAAAGGTGTTCGAGCAACGTTCCATAGGACCAATGAGGCGAAAAATTGTCTGTACTGCTACTAGACAGAACGATGATCGTATCACGTCAAATGACGACATACAATATAACGTAACGTGATTTTATGATGTTGTCAAGTCAACTGGATTGTTTTCGGTTGACTGACGTAAAAGTGCTATGGCGTGAGCGCAATTAACTGGCACGCTTGTGAAGGAACACGCGCTAAATCAAAATCCCAACCCAACATTTGCCCTGCGAGGGCTAGGGTATAGCCCGTCAACATGCGCATGATGGTGCTTGTGCGCGCGCCGTCACCACTCTACAACCCCAATTGTTCGCCTAACTTGTTGTGCATTTATGGCAACCCACCTTAGATAGAATACCAGAATTAGGATGAGTAGCCATTGAACTCGTCTGCACAATCATCCACGATAACATGTCAACTGGGATGGGGAACTATCCACCGAACCTTCCTAAACAAACTAAAGTGATCCATTTAGGTATCTTCTTTTATGAAAACACAATCCATTAAAGCTGGGGTATACGGTGCTTCTGGCTACGCTGGTCAAGACCTTGTCGAATTACTGTGTCATCATCCCCATGTTGAACTCACCTTTGCCACCTCCAACAATTCCGCGAACGCCCCCATACCTGGAACAAACAGGCGTTATGTCGCTCACGATGATGCCCCGTTAGCGGGCAATGATGTGGTGTTTTTGTCGCTCCCACACATGACCGCTTCAGATGTGGCGGTGCAAGCCTTGGCGCAGGGGGTGAAGGTCATTGATCTCTCGGCAGATATGCGTTTAGATACCCCTGAACGCTATCATGCGTGGTATCAAGTGGAGCATCCTCACCCTGAATTGCTCCCCACTCCCTATGGGTTGCCAGAAATCAACCGCGCTAACTTGCACGGCGTCGCTCGGGTGGCGGTTCCGGGATGTTACCCCACTACCACGCTACTGGGGGTGTATCCGCTTTTAATGGCAGGCGTGCTTTCCGATGTCGCTCCGCTGATTGTGGATGCCAAATCAGGCATCACCGGCGCAGGGCGCACCCCCCAATTGCAATTTCACTTCCCAGAGATGTTCGGTAATTTCGCTCCCTATAAGCCCGGTCGGGTGCACCGTCATGTAGGGGAAATTGAGCAAGAGCTACAACGGCGCGGTTATGGCGGACAGGTGGTCTTTGTGCCCCACCTCTTGCCGGTTGATCGGGGCTTGATGGCAAGCATTTATGCCACCCTTTCCCAACCTTGTACAGAAGCACAAGTGCGTGAGTGGTACGAACAGACCTACGCCACTGAGCCTTTGGTGCAGGTGTTGCCCGTTGGTGAATTGGCGACGCTCCATCATGTTGTGCGCAAAAATAACTGTACAATCAGCGTCACCCACATCAACGATCACCTCATTCATATCACCAGCGTAACCGACAACCTCCGTAAGGGGGCAGCTTCTCAAGCGGTACAATGCTTTAACCTCATGTTTGGACTAGAAGAAACCACAGGCTTATTATGAAACCCATTGTTTTGAAAATAGGCGGGCATGACATTAATGACTATGACTTCTTGGCGAAATTGCCACATGTTCTGCAGACGCTTCCCAATCCGATCCTCATTGTGCATGGGGGCGGGGTAGAGATCACAGACTTACAGCGACGTTTAGGAATCACTCCGCGCTATTTGGATGGCGTGCGCATCACCGACACCGCTTCATTGGCAATCGTCACCCAAATCTTGCGCGGTGTGGTGAACACGCGCTTGGTGAGTCAACTCATCTTGGGCGGCTTGGATGCGGTTGGGTTGTGCGGTGTGGATCGTGGGATGATCCGTGCGGTGCAAATGCAGGTGGAAGGCGGGCAAGATATGGGCTTCACCGGCGTTCCTACGCAGGTTCGCGTCGAGGTGCTTCAACCCTATTTAGATGCCAAGATCATCCCAGTGATTGCGCCAGTGTGTTTGGGTGAAGATGGGGAGATATACAACGTGAATGCCGACCACGTGGCAGGGGCGGTGGCAGGTGCCATTCAACCCGAACAAGTCGTATTCATGACCAATGTGGAGGGCGTGCTAAACGAAGGCAAACTCATTCCCAGCATGACCCCACTGCAAGCCGAGCAACTAATCGAGGAAGAAATCATTTTTGGGGGGATGATCCCCAAAGTACGCACCGCGTTGGAACTTTTGAACTATGGCGTTTCGCGCGTGGTCATCACCAATTTAACAGGTTTAGCAAATGGAAGTGGCACCACTTTAGTGCCCAACGACTAAGGACTTTTTACGCATGGCTCAGTATTTATCGGATTCAATGGACACTCAAGACTTGCTGGCAGATGGAAGCGAGTACCTCACCCAAAATTATGCGCGTGCCCCGTTCGTTCTCCAGAGCGGAAAAGGGATGTGGCTCTATGACACTGAAGGCAAAGCCTATTTAGATTTTGTGGCAGGAATTGCGGTGAATGCGTTTGGCTATGCCGACGAAGGGTTGATTGATACCATCCGTCAGGCTTCGCTCGGACTGTGGCACATCAGCAATTTGTATCACAACGCCCCACAGATTGCCCTAGCAAAAGCACTCATCGAGAAATCAGGAATGAAGCAAGTTTTCTTTTGCAACAGTGGCGCAGAAGCCAACGAAGCTGCGCTCAAGTTTGCCCGCAAAGTGGCATACCAACAGCACCAAACCGAACGCACCAAAACGATTGTCTTCAGTAATGCTTTCCACGGCAGAACGTTCGGCGTATTATCATTGACCCCACGCGAGAAATACCAAAAACCCTTTGCTCCCCTGTTGAGCAATGTTGAGGTGTTACCGTTCAACGATATTGATGCACTGCATCAGGCGATCTCGAACGACGTGACCGCCGTCTTCATTGAACCCATCCAAGGGGAAGGCGGGATCAATATTGCCGATGCCCCCTTCTTGCAAACCCTGCGCGAGCTGTGTAATCAACATGGGGTGATCTTGGTATTTGATGAAGTACAGTGTGGGATGGCACGCACGGGCGAATTGTTCGCCCATGAATACGCTGGGGTGAAGCCGGATATACTAACGTTGGCGAAGCCTTTGGGCGCAGGGTTGCCCATCGGGGCAACGTTGGTGAATGAGTGCGTGGCACAAGCGATTGAGTACGGGGATCATGGCTCAACTTTTGCTGGCGGGTCATTGGTGACGACGGTGGCGTATGAGGTGTTACAACGCTTGAGTGAACCCACATTCCTTGAACATGTCCGCGTGACTGGGCAATACTTGCTGGAGAAGTTGCAACAGCTCACTAGCCCCCATGTGGTGGCAGTGCGTGGACGTGGGCTTATGTGTGCGCTAGAGTTGGATGTTGCTGTTCAACCGCTGGTGTCACGGGGTTATGAACACGGCTTGTTGATGGTTTCGGCGGGTGCCAACATCATCCGTTTTGTTCCCCCCCTCATTGTGGAAACAAGCCACATCGACCACATGGTAAGCATTCTACAAACCCTCTTGAATGAACTGGACTAATCGTCATGCAAGCAATTCAACCGCATATCGACGCTGTGATGGGGTTTCAAGTTGCTGGAACGAACGTCGGGTTAAAGCGTGACGGCACGCCTGATTTTGCTCTCTTTGTGAGCGAAGGGGATTGCACCGCCGCCGCAGTTTTCACGACCAATCATGTGAAAGCCGCTCCTGTTGTGGTGGACATGGAACACATGGAAACGCACCGCCAGCGTATCCGCGCGGTGGTGGCAAATTCAAAGAATGCGAATGCTTGCACGGGTGAAGAGGGGATCTCCGTCGCACGCCAGACCGCCCAAGCGGTGGCGGATGCCCTCGCTTGTGAACCGCAACAAGTCTTGGTGCTTTCAACCGGGGTCATCGGGGTGTTGTTGGATGTTGAGCGCATGAAGCTAGGCGTGCAACAGGGGGTGCCGATCTTGGGCGATGACTGGGCAACCGCGGCACAGGGCATCATGACCACTGACTTGGTTTCTAAGATGGCATCCGTAAGTGTCACCCTTCCCAACGGGGCGACGTTTCAGGTGGCGGGGGTTGCAAAGGGGTCTGGGATGATTGCTCCCAACATGGCAACCATGCTGTCGGTGGTGGTAACGGATGTTGCCCTTCCTGCTGATAAGCTCCAGGTGGCTTTGAACATGGTCAATCGCAAGACCTTCAACAGCATTGTAGTGGACGGGGATATGAGTACCAACGATACCGTTCTGCTCTTGGCGAATGGTGCCAGCGGTTGCCAGCTACAAACTGCCGATGAGCTTGCTC
>Ga0172376_10008093_pt1 | contig 11042 bp, 15 predicted proteins | sample Lak35m_FD_121114 | JGI IMG/M metagenome (GOLD analysis project Ga0172376, IMG submission 121114) | Freshwater microbial communities from Kabuno Bay, South-Kivu, Congo - kab_092012_35m | ecosystem: Environmental > Aquatic > Freshwater > Lake | place: Democratic Republic of the Congo: South-Kivu...
ATCTCGTCGATGAGCCGAGAAGACTGCTCTAATGCGCGCTGCTGCTCGGCCCTCCGCGCCTGGATCTTGTCCTTGCCCTTGATGGCGAAGTAGAAGAGCTGCATCTTCACGTTCTCCTGCGGGATTGGTTAGAGCGGGCAAGTCTCAATAGATTTAAAAACTCACATTGACTTCGTGGAGTAAGTCCAGGTTCATGTTCGCGGAAATCTTCTCTTGGACCATCAAGTCGATCACCATCTTGGTGTGGTTCGAGAGTCGCTCCGTCATCATCTCGCTGGGGCCAGTGGTCCAGTTGAAAGTTCCCTTGGCTTGGATCAAGTCCAGGATCTGAATATGTCAAAAAGGGCTCAGGTCTTTGGCAAAGTTTTGTTCCTATCGCTCGTCTTGTAATAAGGAGGGTGCAGGAATATGAAGTAGTTCAAAGCTATCCAATTCGCGACGGTCAAGCCTATGAAGCTGCATTTTAGACAAGAAGTTTTATTCATGATATGCTGATTATGATAATTGCTAACTTTTATACGACATAACTTCCCCCCTCCAATTCAAATTAAGACAAAGCTCTACCTTCATGATCCTCCTGAAAGTGGCAATCTCCTGAGGCCCGTCCTTCCTCGGCCCAAACACGTAGTCCAGGAACCTCTGCTGCCTGTCCTTGCTCTCGTTGAGCTTCTTCTTGATCATCCCAAAGTGTTCCGGGAACTCCTTGTCCAAGAAACCGAAAACCAATGCTGGCATCACCTGCTGCCCCCTAAAGGCGCTCAGGAGGCAGAGCCCTGCGCAAAAGACCTGGGCAATCTGCACGCAGGAGTAGCGCTCTAACGAGAGCAGCGTGGCCTGATTCGATTCCAGCGACGACTTGAGCTGGGCGACGTCGTGGGTCAGAATGGCAATCTGCTCCTCCCTCTCGTCGGGGTCCGAGCGGGCGGCGAGGAGGGCCTTGAGCTTCTCGTTGGCCTGTCATGTCAAAGTTAGTTACAAATAAGAATAACAACGGAAAAGCAAGGCTTGACCTCATTCGCCATGTCCAGCCCCTTGAGCGCAGCGGCCTTGGTGGCAAGCTCGGCCCTCAGAGCCTCGAGGTGCGTGTGGACCTTCGCTACGATCTTGGGGTGGTCTTCAATAACCTGCTCGAGATTCTTGACCTTCTGATTCGTCATCTCCAGCTCGTCCTTCAGGTCCTTCACCTCCTTCGCCCGCCTCTGCTCGCCCGCCTCCGCCTTGGCGAGCTTCGAGTGGAGGGAAGCGCGCTCGGCGCTGAGGGTGTCGACCTTCTTCTGGAGGTCGGGCTCAGACTTTTGATTCTTTGCCTTGGGCTCGCTCTGCTTGGCGCAGGGCTTCTCCTCTTCTCTGATGAAGACCTTGACCTCGAGCTCGGCAATCTTCTTGTCCTGCTCCGCCATGATCTTGGTCGTCTTGAACAGCTCGTCCTCCTGCTGCCTCTGCATGGCCTTGGCAGCCTTGGCTTCGCCCGCCGCCTCGTCCCGCTTGCGCTTGTGGAGCTCCACCTCCTCCTTCAGTTGGTCGGCCAGGGCCTGGAGCTCGGAGATCTTGGCCCAGGACTTCTGCGACCGGAAGGTGGCGAGCTCGGCCTCGTGGGCCCTCTTCAGGTCGCTCATGGACTTCTCGGCTTTGAGGGCGTGGAACCTGGCCTGCTCCGCATTCTCCAAGCGCATGCGCTCGGCCATGCTGGAGAGTTCCTCGGCATTTTTCTTTTCCAGTGTTGAGATTTCCTCTGCCTTGCTCTTTTCTAAGCTCGACAATGCCTCCTTGAGCTGCTGAATCTCAGCCACGTCCTTGGGGTCTTCGTCCTTCGACCAAAATTTCTGCTTGAGCAGCTCGCAGAGCACCTCGCTCCTGTCCAGCCGCTCCTTGGTCACCCTGAGCTCCTGCTCCGCTTGCTCCCGCCTCTCCTTGAAGTCGCGCTCGGCAGACTCGAGCTTCTCCTTGAAGTCGCGCTCGGCAGACTTGAGCTTCTCCTTGGATTCAATGTCTAGAGACTCCAGCTTTTCCTTGAGCTTCATCGACTCCGACCGGGCGGTGGCGAGCTCAAGTAACAGCTTGTTCCGGTCTTGCGGAGGAGTGTGCTGGATGAAGCTGGCCACCTGCTGGCGGGCGCCCTGGAGGGTCTGCTGGAGCTGGGCATTCTCCGCCATGGCGTTGGTGTAGGCCATCTGGAGCTGGGTTGCCATGGATTGTGACGCGTGGACTTGCTCTAAAGTCAGGCTGAGCTCTTGGTTCTTTGCTTGGTACTGCTCGACCAAAAGCATAAGCTCTTGATTTTTTACTTGGTACTGCTCGACCATCACAGCAAGCTCTTGATTTTTTACTTGGTACTGCTCGACCATCACAGCAAGCTCTTGATTTTTTACTTGGTACTGCTCGACCAACATCATCAGCTCTTGGTTTTTGGAGTAGAGCTCAGTCCCTTCTCCTGAATCGGCTTGCCTCCTCCCTGCCAAGGCCAGCTTCTTCTCTAGCAAAGCGCGCTCGGCCTCAGAGATCTCCAGCATGGCCTCGAGGTCCTTCACCCGGCCGTCGTTTGACGTCAGCTCTACTACTTGCCGCTCCAGCTCGGAGATCTTCGCTTGCCGGTCTTGGATGAAGGTCATTTGCTCGGTGTGCTCTTCGTTCAGAGCTTGGACCTCGTCCCTCCGAGCGTCCATGACGGTCTTGAGGCCCTCGGCCTGTAAAAATCAAGGCAAAGTTAGATACCGGGCACTTTCACAGATAGACTTGGACTATCGGGCACTTCATAGAACTCACCACCATGTAGAACAATCTTCCATTTGCTTCCACCTGAGGCACAACATCAAAACAAAACCCAAAACATGCCAACAATCGCGCAAGACTTACCGCATTCTGTATGGTATCAAACAAGGCAGCAGCTTTCTTGTCGTAGTCAGGCGCGAGGGCATCTAGATCTCTGCAGCTGTTGATGAAGTCTTCCTCTTCAGAGCAGAGGTCGATGTCCTGTTCGCACTTCGCTTCCATGGTTGCGTGGAAATGATTGAGTCTCGTGCGGGGGGTGTTCTATAAATAGACTTTTTTGCTGCTGTGGCCGGGCGCGGGCCGGTCAAAAATAAATTTTCAAAAATTAAATTAAAACGCAAACCATGGCAAACGTTGCCGAGCGCCTTTACGAGCACTTCCTCGAGCACAGCCTGGATTTCATGCTCTTGTTCTACCTCAGGCACCCAAATCTGATGAATGATAATAGTCTGTGCAAGAAATTGAGCAAGTGCCTCAGAGATTTCTGCGTGAGGGACCAGGACATGTCCAATGTGGATTTCAGGACCAAATTTTTCAACGCTCTGAGGGCCAAGTTGTCTCCAGGTTTTTTTTGGCGAGTGCCCGATAGTCTAATATTGATTTTTGTAGAGTGCCCGATATGTCAAACTCCAAATTTCAGAGTGCCCGATACTAACTTTACCCCGCAGACTTCTCCCTCAATCCCGACGCCGACTTCTACTACGCCATGGGGGACGGGGCCAAGAAGACTGTCCTCTCCATGTTAGACCAGGACAAGTGGGGAATCTGCGATCCCTACTGCTTCCAGACCAGGGGAAAGTGCTCCACCTTCTTCGCCTACAGGCGCTTCGAGGACGGCCTCGCCAAGGTCTCGGACCTCCTGCGCAGGCGCAGGGAGACCTTGCCCAGGGGGGAGAACATCCACATCGAGCAGGTGTACGAGCACTGCTGGGGCAAGGACAGGTTCAGGAAGCTCTTCATCGACTACGAGGTGGAGGAGGCGTGGTACAAGGGGAGCAGGACCGCCAAGCAGATCGAGCTGATGGCCAGGACCTTCCCCCGGTGGCTCTACATGAAGCTCAGGGACCTCAAGTTCATCGACGCTGACACGGAGGTCCGCGTGGTGGTCAAGGACAAGTGCAGGGACCTCCCCTCGGGACGCAAGGTGTCATTCCACTTCGTCTTCAACGTCCTCGCCACCAGCACGCAGCACGAGTGGGTGTGCCACAGGATATTCTCGAGGTACGCTGTCGTGAAGAAGTCCATCACGCAGGACAAGGTCATACCCTCCGAATTCTACGACGACTGCGCGGTGGGCGTGGACCTCCAGACCCTCAAGGGGGAGAGGGGGTACTCCACCCCGTACAGCAAGAAGAAGGAGGAGGACCCGGACTGCGTGGTGAGGCACCGGGAGTTCCACGCGATGGACGGGGCCTACAACAAGGACTTGCAGTCTGTAAAGGACAGGGGGATGGTGCTGTACCTCGCGTCCTACACCTGCCCGGACCCGGATACCGTGACCTACAGCCCCATGGTGCTGAGGGACAGCGAGGAGCTGGTGAGTGCCCCTTTGTCATGATTCTGCCCCCGGGTCTCGAACCCGGTCACCCCCTATGGTGAGCAGAAGAAGAAGTTTCAGGCCCCCTCGGAGGCCGCATGCCATTTTAGGCGTTGCGTTTTTATACTGCCGCGGCGACTTGCACGCCCTCTGAGCCACTCTCTTGGCCGGCAGGGAAAGGAGAAGGCGGCCCGGGGCGCCCCCTCGAAGGCCCCCGCGTACCGCCCCAGTGGATCCGCAGACCTGCCGGGGTGGTTCGAGTCAGAGATGAGGAGGATGGGCTCTAGCGTGTGCAGTCACTCTGCCCCCTGCTTAACCACGTCAGTCCCCGAGTCTCTCAGCAGACACATAGGGAAGGACAAACCTTTGACTTGCCTGGAGGTGAAGAACGTACCCTGCCCAGACATGTTAGCGAGAGAGAAGCCAAGGTGGCACGTGCACAGCGGAAACAACGTGTTTGTGGCGTTTGTCAAGGGCGAAAGCTCAGTCTATGTCACGTGCACGGCATGCGCAAGCAAGGATCCTAAAGCCAAGCCCAATAAGTTGGTGAAGTATGTCAAAGGGACTGAAAACAACAAGAATTACCAGTGGCTCAAATTCAACGAGAAGACTTGGACGAAAACGAGAGACTCTCTGTGCTGTAAGTAGAAGAACGAGTTCATTGTAATAGTAAAATTTGAAATTACGGGTGGCCACCCAATTTACGATTACCTTTAGCTTGCCTTTAGAAAAACAACACCGTACCTAACCCCGCCCCTTGTTTATATACGCAGGCGACGCGAAAAGGCGCAAGCTCGACTCAGAATAACTCGTGTTTATTGGAACTGGTCACGGAGCCTCGCGAACTCACCCGCGAAGTCGAACCTGTCTGCGTGGTGCAAGTAGATGGCAGCCGCGAGGGAGGCCCAGACGACGAAGCAGAAGGAGCTCAGCCCGTCGATGGACCTCAGGAGCATCACCAGCCCCGCCTTGATGTAGGACACGCCTATCGCGGCGAGGAGCAGGAACTGCATGAGGAGCAGCTGGACGAGGAGCCGGCTGTCGTCTTTCGGGCACTGGACGATCGCGGAGCAGTTAGGCTGCTGGATCTTCTGGATGAGATCGGCAATCTGTTGGTTGCAGTCGCAGTAGAAGTAGCTCATGGTTTTGGGCCAGGTGGCGATAAACAAGATTTTCTTAAATAATCCCCACCGCGAGCGAAACTCCCGCGCACCCCGCCGCCGCCCCGTAGCCCAGCCACGCGTCTTCCCACAAGAATGCGGCGCTCAGGCTGAGGACCAGCGCCGTCCACCTCATCCTCCTCTCGAAGAGGTCGCCCGGCCAGTAGGTCAGGACCTGCTCTGTCAACAGAGTGGAGTTCCAGACCACCGAGAAGAGCAAGAGGGAGAGGTAGAAGCCTACGGCGCCCCTCTCCTTGCCCTCCGCCATCAGGTGCAGGGAGTTGGTGTGGACCCACGCCACGCGCATGACGGCGTAGGCGCGCAGCAGGGCGGAGGATACAGCGGGCCACAGAGAGTAGAGGGGGTTGACTATGAATTCCACCGAGAGGTTCTTCCTGGGGTCCAGGGAGCCGTGCTGGACGCTGGCGTAGAAGGAGAGGAGCAGGACGACTATGCTGTAGAGGAGGTTGTGCGGGACCGAGTTGTGCTCCTCGGTGTAGTGGGCGAGGTAGTCCCGGCCGTCGGGGTTGGGCAGCGCCATTAATTCTCTCTGGGCGGTGTAGGTCGGAGCAGAGTAGGACATGAGCTCTCTCTGGGCTGTTTGTATAGGGTGGGAAATTGGCTTGACTTGCTCGACTTCATACAGCATGGACAGGAGAAAAGTAATTGCAGTCAAAATGAACAAGACGAACTGGGTGCTGCTCTGGTCCGGCACGTAGAGCAGGGAGGTCACGTAGAGGGGGGGTATCGACAGGGATATCGACGGGGATATCTTCAAGAACAAAGCGAAAGACATCACACAGCTAAAGCTCAGCTGGAGCATCCGATTGGCCCAGGTGAGCGGGGTCGACTCCTGCATCCTCCGGGCCTGGTATATGGTCCACGCGGTCCCCAGCGCTACGCCCAGCAGCACGGTGGTGCCCAGCAGGTTCCGGTCCATGGGCAGGTTGACAGCGGCGTACAATAACGGGACGCTCTTGCCCGAGAGGAGGTCAGAGGAGAGGTACATGACGTCGGACAGGTAGCAGTCCCACATCTCTGGTGATTTTTGCCTGGACCTGATATAAGCTCTGATTCGGGCACGAGCTTGGCAGGCTTATAAGAGACGAGGCGCAGGGCCACCTCCTCGATGCTCAAGTGCCGGCTCAGGTTGCTCGGGCGCAGGCTGGACGTGGCGTGGACCCACCGCACATTCATTATCGTGTTCCTAGGGTGCCTGGTGCTTTACAAGCTCGTCTCCGAGCTGGACTTGGAAGCTCTGTTTCGCGTTTTTTTTGTGAATTGGATATTAAGCCAAGAGTGAGCAAATATCAACATGGAGGCTGAGTTCAGGAGGCGCTACCCGGAATTCACCAGGGACAACCTCAAGACTTTGGGCGTGATAGAAAGGGATTCTTGCTTTTTAGTGGAGGAAAGTCACCCAGTCATAGACCTCTTGAGGAGCAACGAGGAAGAGCTCGGGATATCCATAGACAAATGCCCTAGAGAATATGGAAAGTATGTCAAAGTGTCTCCTCAAGTGATGGAGCAGTGCTGCGAGGTGCTGAGGACGAAGGTGATGGAGCACTGCAGCGAGGTGCTGAGGAAGAAGGTGATGGAGCACTGCAGCGAGGTGCTGAGGAAGAAGGTGATGGAGCACTCCAGCGAGGTGCTGAGGACGAAGGTGCTTGGCGTAAGAGAGCCTGATTTCGATTTGAGATTCGAGCTGGACTGGATAAAACACTGCTTCAAAGTGCTCTTCGCTCACCTTGAGCTGGACCTGCCCCCCTATTTGAAATCTGACGCATCTTCAACCTAAGCATGAATAAAGCAAAAAAGCGCTGCCTCTGCCTGCTCTGCCTGGCGGTCCTCTTGGAGGCCTGGCTCCACTCTCACCTCTTTCTAGGCCCAAACGCGACATTCTCCGCCTTCTACCCCGTCTACGACCAGCCCTTCGCGACGGACCGCGTCTTACGACAGTTCCGCTCCGTCTACCCGGACTCTCCAGTCTACCTCTTCAACGACGGGGGCGATAAAATCTTGAAAAAGGTCGCCGAGAAGCATGGCGCCATTTACTTTTACAGGCCCAGGCACACCTCCTACTATCCCGTGGGCACGCACTGGAACTCCTCTTTGATGAGCAGGAGGTACGTGGAGGACCTCCTATTCACAGCTAAAGATTCCAACTCCGATTTTGTTATCATGTTGGAAGACGACGTGGAGGTCCTCTCGAACTTCGACGCCTCCGAGCTCGCCTACGACGTCAACGGCAAGAACCCGGACCCCATCTCCTGGTCAAATAAACAAACAGACTGGGACAGGATCCAAAAATTCGCAAACATGCGAGCCCACACCTACTACTCCGCCTCGGGGGGCTGCGCGATCAGGGGGTCCTTCCTGCGATCTCTCAACGTATCCAAAGTTCACTCTGACCTAGACCTATTATTTCAGGCATCCAAAGCCACCAACAGCTCTCAGATCTTGCCCTCCGACCTGGTCCTCTCCTTCTTGGTCCAAGCCAACCAAGGCACTCTGGGGACCTACCAGCACTACGCCTACCACTGGTGGCCTACAAATCAAATCATGGTGCCTATGGGGTTTGTGCACGTCAAGCACGGGGACAAGTCGAATTACAGGAAGTAAAGTTCATTTTTTTACTCTTTCCAAGTAAGAGTCCATGAGCCACTCCTTGTTGAGGTCGTCCTCCGGGTCCGACACGAGGTAGCATCGTCCAGAATATGAGCAGGTCTGGTACGTGACGAGCTTGCCCTTTTCGAATTTCTCCGTACCCAGCTTGACCCTGAGCACCTCGCCGCTGCGCAGCCCGAACCAGTCTTCCCACATGTTTGTCTGGCTTCCTCCTTTGCCCAGCCTTAAATCAATCAAAAGTGACCCAGTTTGAATTTCGCCTTTATTTGACTCGAAACAGATTAAAGGCCCTACCCAAATGCCAGTGAAGCACATGCCCGCCAAGGCCCGCAAGCGAGCGCACCCCGGCACCTGCATGACCCCTCTGGCGGAGGTCCTGCAGGTCACGCTCCGATCCGACTTCTCCCTAGAAGACGCCTACCACACCACTGTATCTCTCTCAAAGCCCGCCCCAGACGAGACCTGCCCCGTGACCCTCGAGAAGATGAGCGAGTACGACCTCGACTTCCTCCCCAACGTCACGTTCCGCAAGGGCTGCCCCGACTACCGCAAGCTCACCATGGAGTGCGGGCACTCCTTCTCCGCCATGGCCCTGCTCTACCACTTCAGGAAGAACAGCCTATCGTGCCCCATGTGCAGGACGGGCACCAACCAGAAGCTCCACCACGCCTGCATCCCCTTCCACTTCCGCGCCAGCCTCCTGCAGAAGCTGGCTCAGGACGAGCAACAGGAGAGGGAGGAGCAGGAGCGCACGGACTTCGCGGCCGCGTTGAGCTTCTTCTCAGATGACGTGAGTTCCACCTCCCTAGTCTTGAGAGAGCTGCTCACCAACGTTGACCTGATCCTCTACTTCTACAGCGGCGACGACTTGGTGCCCTGCTCGATCCACCGCTACTCTATGGTGTCGTCGTCTTTCTCGGAGCTGACGGATTTCAGGCTGTCGTTTCTGCTCACCCACCAGTGCGCTCGTCAGCTTCGCTGCAATATGAGGCAGCTGTTTGAGCCCTCCAACATGGTCTTCGTGCTCTCGGCGAGGGACCTGCACGGCCACGTGGTGCAGCTCGACAGGGGGCAGATCCACTCCAACCTACTCATGTCGAGGCAGGAGAATCAGCTCGTCGAGTGGGACAAGCAGGTGGAGACACTGGAGGGCGGCTCGACCCTCAGCGTGAGTTTCTTGCAGGGGGCGGGCAACAACCCCCCGGAGATCGAGTCGCTCGCGTGGACGATCCCGATGGCCACGGCCCGGCTGGCGGTGCTGGACTCGGCGCTGATGTCGTCCCGGGAGGTCGTGGAGGGCGTGCCGATGACGACGGTGGTGCTTGGGTGATTTGAAATTTATTAAATCTTGTCAAAACCGCCTCCACATCTCGCACATGTTTTCAGTCTCTAATTCGTCGCAGAGCCAGTCCTCGGGCTTTGGCCAGGTGAAGTGCAGGATCTTTGGCTCCCTGGCTATGACTTTCCACGCCTGGGTCTCTATGTGGGCCACGTGGGTCATGGCGTTCAGCTCAAACGGCAGCTCCATCCTGGACGCGCCCAGAGCGGCGTTGAGGTAGTCCTGGTCGCCCAGCCCGAATGACTTGTACTGCATCAGGGCCAGCCCGTTGACCAAGTAGAAGAAAGTGTCTAAGCTAGGCTTCAAGAGCATCACCCCTGAGTTGAACACTCTATTCTCGTAGTTGCTCGACCACCAGGGGTTGAAGCTGTTGGGCCTGTCTTGGACGCTGGCTAAAGCCTTGCCTTCCAGGTTCATCTTGGGTAGCCAGTAGGTGAAGAAGGGGGCAATGTCTCCTATGACCAAAGTGTCCAAGTCCAAGAACAGCACGCTCTCGTACTCCACCAAGGTCCAGGCCTGAAGCTTGGTGTACAAGACCGACCTCGCGTCCTGCTGCGCCAGTATGTGGTCCGCCGGGCGCAAGGTCCAGCCTGTTTTTGAGAGTGCTAGGCCCTGCTCCTCCGTCACGGGCTGGTTCCTGTCTATCAATAGTATCATGTCTATCTCTATGACTCTCTGTATAGACCTGCCCAGCTTGAAGGCGTAGTGGGAGTACTTTGGATAGTTGCCGCTCAGCAGGCTCGCCACGCAGTGACCTTGGATCTTGTTCAGTGGGGGCCTGAAGTTTTCTAACACGGGCGCGGGGAGCTTCTCTACGAAGAAGATGGTCTTGCAGGTCAGGAAGAGCAGGAAGGAAGCAATTAGGCACGCGCGGATGTAGTTCATCTTTACTTAAAGTTTGCCATCTTTTTCTCAGGCAACTTTTGTATTCTTTGTTTTTTTAAAACTCAACACCCAGAGGGCGGAGGAGGCACCCTGAAGAACGAAGCGGTCAGGGACATCTGGCTCGGCCCCCCGATAGCCTCGCGGTAGGCCTTGGAGAGGGCCTGGGTGACCAGGCTGGTGTTGTGGGCGGGGTAGGCGTTGACCTTCATCCCGTTCTCGTCCACCTTGAACGGCTGGAGTCCGTAGGCGTCGACGTAGGCGCTGGCGGCGTACTGGCCGGCCTTCACCATGAAGGACTTGACCTGGTCGTTGCGGAGGGCGGCGTACTTGTCGGCGGAGGCGCGGAAGACCTTGTAGATGGTGAGGAGCCCTGGCTGATCCGGGCTCGACGCGGGCTGGTTGGCGTTGAGAGCCTTGAGCTCGCGCTGGTACTTGAGGTCGTCCTTGCGGCTTTCGTTGAGGAGGGCGTGCTTCTGCCTCTCGATGCCGAGCTTCTCGAGCTCGCCCTTGACCTCGATCTTGATCATCTCTTCTTTGACCTTGAGGTCGATGTTGATCATCTCTTCTTTCTTCTTTAAGTCAATGGTCATCATTCTCTGCTCCTTATCAAGGTCAAGCTCGTACTCCTCCTTCTTCAGCTGGATGAACTCCTTGTAGTGGGGGTTGCCCTGTGAAAACTTCATGCAAGAGGTGGCAATCATGTCAAGTCCCTCAGCTTCCTCCA
>Ga0172376_10008096_pt1 | contig 11040 bp, 11 predicted proteins | sample Lak35m_FD_121114 | JGI IMG/M metagenome (GOLD analysis project Ga0172376, IMG submission 121114) | Freshwater microbial communities from Kabuno Bay, South-Kivu, Congo - kab_092012_35m | ecosystem: Environmental > Aquatic > Freshwater > Lake | place: Democratic Republic of the Congo: South-Kivu...
AGCCTGAATTGCGAGCAGGTGATTTTTTATCCCTTTTGCACAATTTGATTCTGTTCTGCGGTTCAAACTGGCATCATTGATTCACGACGATCATTCTTATGCCTTCACATCACCATAAAGCAGTTGCGCATCTTCGGCCAAATCCAGATGGTTCATGGGAGGTCCATGACCTGAAAGATCATCTCATCCATGTTGCCGAACGAGCCGCCCGATTTGCTGATGAATTCGGTAATGGTGGCGCATATCGCAGAGGGCTCCTGTCAAATTTAAATGTGGATATCTCTTAAGAATTGTTTCTATGCGCACCCCTAAGGCTAAGGCGGACGAGCATACCCCACGTGAGTCGAATGACGCTTTAAAGCTGAAAGAGTGTCTGGCGAAAACCCGTATTACAGAAAATGAGAAACGTGAGGGAGGGCGAGATGTCTTTGATCATTGCTCAATTGTCGGCGAGGTTGCGAGGGAACTCCTTGCGCGAATGCCATCCTTTTTACGGTCATCTCTTTTCCCTGAAGGCTCGGTGCTTGTCGCAGCAATTCATGATATAGGAAAGGTTAGCCCTACATTCCAGGAAAAAATATACCGTGGAACAGACAACTATGTTCCAAATTCTTTGGCAAGCCTCTCCCACATCAACCCGGCACTTGAGAAAAACTGGGGCTATCACGCCGGGGTCAGCATGGCCACTGCACACGCATTGAAAATCGGACGGCAAATTCCTCAAATCATAGGTCAACATCATGGGTATTCCCCGGAGTTGAATGGGCTTGTAGCTGAAGACAATGTTTTTGGAGGTGCGCTTTGGCAAGAGAGAAGAGTTGAACTTGTTCAAAATATTAAGATGGCAACAGGATTGGAGTTTCCTGTAATAAAAAATCCACTGCAAGCAAAAGCTGTTGCCGGCCTTACCACAGTGGCCGACTGGATTGGATCAGGACCTGATTTTGATAACCCTGCCGTAGCTTGGCAACCGCTGATCAAGGGCGCTGTTGATGCCGCAGGGTTTGTGACACCGACAATTGTCAAAGGGCTTGGATTCAATAATATATTCGGTTTTAAACCACGAGGAATTCAGGAGTTGCTTACCGAGAATGCAAAGATGCCAGGAACCTATATCCTTGAAGCTCCAATGGGTATAGGTAAAACTGAAGCGGCACTTTATGCTGCGTATTCCATTATAGCTGCTGGCCAAGCAACAGGATTCTACTTTGCTCTGCCAACACAGTTAACCTCCAACAAGATTCATGACAGGGTTAATGACTTTTTGAAGAAAATACTGACTTCTGAATGTCCTCATCGCCGGGCCCTGTTGCTTCACGGCAATGCATGGCTGAAAGAGATCGAGATGGGTGAGGATGGTGGCGCTGGAGGTAGTTGGTTCAGTGTGGGTAAACGGGGTATTCTTGCCCCTTTCGCCGTAGGCACTATCGATCAGGCGCTGATGGCCGTGATGAATGTGAAGCATGGCTTTGTCAGGGCATTCGGTCTTGCCGGAAAGGTAGTTATTCTCGACGAGGTACACTCTTATGATGCCTACACAGGCACCATCCTTGATCAACTTGTTGAAACCCTTCGCGCACTACAGTGTACCGTTATCATTCTTAGCGCCACATTGACCAAAGAGAGGCGTGAAAAGCTTTTAACGCAAGAGGTTTTCAATGATTCATATCCATTGCTAACCGTCAAGAGAAGTGATGATGATTCTCCAACAGAAACAACTGCAACTGTTCCGGATAAAATTGTTGTCAGCATTCAATCGTTTTCAACTCCCGATACAGCTCGGGAAGAGGCTCTGACAAGGGCTGAAGGGGGCCAACAGGTACTCTGGATAGAAAATACGGTTGCCGAGGCTCAACATACATTCAGCATTCTGGCTGCCCGATCTGATGGGCTGGGGATTGAGTGCGGTCTTTTGCATTCCCGTTTTTTGAAAACGGATCGAGAACACCATGAGGAGTATTGGGTTACCCGGTACGGCAAGGGTAACAGTGAACTTCGACGTCAAAATGGACGGATACTGGTTGGGACTCAAGTGTTGGAGCAATCTCTTGATATTGATGCAGACTTTTTGGTGACAAAAATTTGTCCGACAGATATGCTCCTCCAGAGAATCGGGAGGCTATGGCGGAACAGCGAAACCGTTCGCCCAAGCGGCTCTCTTTGTGAAGTATGGATACTAAAACCTGAAGTGAGTAATGCCCAAGAGCACCCTGAAAAAGAATTTGGCCTTACTGCCAAAGTTTACAGCCCTTATGTTCTTTTGCGCACCCTTGAAGTCTGGAATGGCATCACCGAGCTGGTAATTCCTGATCAGATACGCGATCTGATTGAGGCTACCTATCGGGAAAAAGATGATGAAAACCCGCTGCTGCTCAAACAAAAAGAGATACTCCGTAGAAAGCGTGAGGTGCTTGAACGATTAGCTTTAGGTGGCATTTCAGCAGGGACAAGAACTCTGCCGGAAAGCAAGGCAAGCACCAGATACAGTGAACAGGAGAATGTGGAAGTACTCCTCTTGCATTCGTATCGCATTGATCGAGACCGGTGTGGAGTAACCGTTAGTCTCTTGAATGGAAGAGAACTTTTTTTGCCATTAAAATCATCACCAAAAGGCAGAAGGCAGCAGCGCTTTCTTGCAGCAGCACTTTCGCAACAGACACTGCAAGTTGCCGACTACCTTGCCCCGGAAGCATCGCCTATGAAGAGTCTCGACTGGCTTAAAGGTTATTTCTATCTCGGTGATAGCTCGTATGACGAGAGTCTGCTTCGTGTAGCAATTGTCGGCCAGGATGGCGAACTGAAATCCCTGAATGGTCAAGACGCATCAGATTCACGGAGAATCAGCTACAATCCAAAACTCGGTTATTGTTCCCCTAAAAAATAAACCAGGCAACGCCATTGATATGACCCTTGAAAATCGATTTAATCTGATTGACGAGCCATGGATACCTGTAATCGACAAGGGCCGGTTGAGCCTGCGCCAGATATTCAGCGAAGCGGACAATCGTGGCCTTGGCGGTAACCCCTTGCAGAAAATGGCCATGACCAAGCTTTTACTCGCCATTGCACAGGCCGCTTGTACACCCGAAGATGATGAAGCTCTGGAAACCATCGTGTCTTCTGATCTTGCTCAAAAGTGCTTGGAGTACCTTGAAAAGTGGCATGACAGATTCTGGCTTTACGGAGAAAAACCCTTTTTGCAAATGCCCGCCATAAACGGTCTCATCGAGCGACGGAAACGGAAGGATCTTCATTCTTCCACCAACAAGGCGGGAAAACGTGATGCGGAAGCGAACGCACAACCCAAATCCATCGGTATGGGTTTTTACCCAGATGTGCCTGCGGAAAATAATACCATACTCACCCAGTATCAGGTACCAAAAGTATTGCCTGATGCCGACAAGGCGTTATTTGTTGTCTCGCTCATGAACTTCTCTTTTTGTGGCAAGCGTGTTGAAAAAAACCTTGACGATCAGATGATGCTCGGTTATATCGGAAAAACACCCTCAGCGAAATCGGCTCCAAGTATGGGCATGTTTGGTTATCTGCATTCCATCCTTGTTGGCGAAAGCCTCATGGAAACACTCCTTCTTAACCTGCTTTCACGTGAGAGGATTAAGGAGAATGCATATTGGACGACGGGACTGGGGTCAGCTCCGTGGGAATCAATGCCGGAAGGAACTGCCTGCCAGATTGCCAAAAACTTAAAAGATTCCTATATGGCAACCCTTCTTTCTCTATCTCGTTTCGTTTTATTGAAAGGAGATGGGATCTATTACGTTGAGGGTTTACAGTACCCAAATCACACTGGGGGGTGGCGTGAACCAAGTATGGCAGTTAATCTTCAAGGCGCAACACCGAAAATCAAGTGGGTAGATCCAAATAAAAGACCATGGCGAGAACTTACTTCTTTACTTGCTTTTATGAATATTGACGACTTACAGGGTTATGAATGCCAGTTCATAAAATACGGACTTAATCGTTTTCGTGAGAGGTCCAAGACGATTGGCGTATGGTCAGGAGGACTCAAAGTCAGCTGGCATGCTGGTGATCAATCAGTAAAGCAGGAAGATGATTTTGTCGAATCCATCATTTTTCTTGAAAGCAACGTACTTGGGGAGCTCTGGTACCATCAACTAAAAATTGAAATGGATGCTCTCGACAAACTATCAAAACAAGTCTTCTCTAAAACAATAGAATATTTTCGGGCACTGACAGGAAAAAAGGATAAGAAAAGCTCAATAAAAGCATTTAAGAAAATTGCTGATCAGGCCACATCAATGTATTGGGAACTCTGTGAACGTCGTTTTCAGGATATGGTTAATGCTTGTGAACAACCGCAAGAGATCAAACAATTAAGGAAAATATTTGCACAGTCAGCCATAAATGCTTACGACACTTTTTGCCCCAAAGAGAGCGCACGGCAGATTGATGCTTGGGCAAAAAACCGGCCAAACCTTATCAATTACCTCAACCCGGAAAATAAAAAGCCATGAATAATGAACCCGGAACAAAAACCAATCGCTCACTTGCATTTGTGCAGTTCATCATTGCTTTGATTGAGAAGAACAATGGTATCGCTGCGGCTCTGAAGCGTGCCGACAACCCTGCAACTGAATATCAGAGCTGGGAGTATCTGGCAGCCTTCAACATTGATCTGGAAAAGCCATGGGAACGACTGCCTTTTGCAACAGTAGCTGCTGCAATTGCCAAGGAGAAGAGTGCTCATAATGGTAATGAGGGGATCGGCAAAGCTATTGCGAAATGTTATGAAGATGGTAATCAGAGCGACCAGGCAAAAGCCAAACTGCGTCGCCTGCTTGCCTGTGACTCAGTCGAAGAGGCTTGCAGGATACTCCGCCCACTCTTCAGCTTGATCGCATCAAGAGGGAACTCCTCTATCAACTATGCCCGTCTACTTGAACAACTGCTGAAATTCCATTGGGAGAGCGAAAGAATAAAAAGCCAATGGGCACAAGAGTTTTATACGTATGGCCAGTCGGCGGCAAAAACGGAGGCGGCATGATAGCAAGTATATTCAGGCTTGGCCCAAAAGATATTAAAACCCTGCGAGTCACTGATGATTACTCGCTGCACAGGGTTGTTTACAGTCTTTTTGATGACAGGCGAAGCGATGCAGAAAAAAACGCAAGTGTTCCGAGCGGGTTTCTCTATGCCGACAAGGGAGGCGATAGCAGTGGGCGTTTGATACTCCTGCTTTCTGACAGGGAACCTCGCAAGCCGGAGCACGGAGTTCTGGAATCAAAAGTGATTAATGATAAGTTTTTGACCTTTGATCGTTATCGGTTCGAGGTGGTCATCAATCCAACCAAACGTGATAACAAAAGCCGCAAGATCATTGCTCTTCGAGATCGTGAGGAGATTGCACAGTGGTTCATCAATAAAGCGCCTGCTTCATGGGGCTTCGCTGTCCATTTTCCAACGCTTCAGGTACAAACGCTTCAAGTCAAGCAATTCGTCAAACAAAATCACAGTGTCACGCATGGGTGCGCGGAGCTAACAGGAGAACTTGAAGTGCTTGACCGCACTCTTTTTGTGAAAAGTTTTAAGCAGGGTATAGGCCGTGGTCGGGCTTTCGGTTTTGGCCTGCTTCAGATAGCACCTTTAAAAATTTCAATCACCAACTAACCATCAACTTATTATGAACAGCACAAATCCATTCAGAAACACCCGAATCGAATACCACATTCTCCAGTCTTTTCCGGTTACATGCCTGAACCGTGATGACGTGGGAGCCCCTAAAACCGCTATAGTTGGGGGAAACACCCGTGCCCGTGTCAGCTCCCAATGCTGGAAACGCCAAGTGCGTGTTGCGATGCAAGATTTTGGCATACCTCACGGCAGCAGGACCAAGCTGATTTCTTTTTTGATTAAAAACGCGTGTCAGGAGAAAGGCGCTTCAGAAGATCAGGCAAAGGCTTGTGGGGATAAGTTTGAACAGGTATTCATCAAGAAAAAGGAAGAGAAAAAACCTAAAAAGGCCAAAGAAGGTGAGGATGAGGACATGAATGATACCACCGCATCTAATCAGGAAAAAACCGACACATTGCTCTTTTTGAGTCCCAATGAAGCTTCTATAATTGCTGATGCCTTTGCTGCAAAGAATTTTGTCCCAGATGCTGTAATAACTAACAAAGACGCAAAAAAGCAACCAAAAGAAATCGCTGATTTGTTAAGCCAATTTTTTGGTAAAACTGATGCCTATGACATTGCCCTGTTCGGAAGGATGGTGGCACAGGCTGCCGAATTGAACATAGAGGCGGCAGCTTCTTTCTCTCACGCAATCTCAACGCACAAAGTCAGCAACGAAGTAGAGTTTTTTACAGCACTTGACGACCTGAGTGAAGAGCAGGGTTCCGCGCATATGGGCAGCCTTGAATTTAACTCAGCCACTTATTACCGTTATATCAGTCTTGATCTTGGCCAACTTTGGTCATCCCTCTCAGGAGATGGTCTCGAAAAGGCAATTGAGGCGTTTACTAAAGCCCTGTTTGTCGCTGTTCCGAGTGCAAGGCAGACCACTCAATCCGGAGCTTCTCCTTGGGAGTTTGCGAAAATTTTCGTTCGTAAAGGGCAGCGTTTGCAGGTGCCCTTTGAAACAGCCGTTAAAGCAAAAGATGGCGGCTATCTTCAGCCAAGCATCACAGCTCTTACTGATTATCTGATTAAAAAAGAGTTGCTGGCAGGCTCATTATTCGGGAAACTAAAAGAATTTACTTTCGGTGAAGATGCAGGTTTCAGCATTGACAATCTTATCAAAGATTTGAAAGCAACTGTAGCGGAGGTTCAATGAGTAACGCCTATCTCTTGCTCTGGCTTGAAGCTCCTTTGCAGTCATGGGGAGCCGATTCGCGATTTGGGAGGAGGGGTACGTTTGATTTCCCGACAAAATCAGGGATTCTTGGCTTGTTGTGTTGTGCCCTTGGAGCTGGTGGCGAGCAGAAAGAACTGCTGAAGGAATTAGCTTCACTCCGCCAGACGATACTCTCGTTTCGCAGATCGAAAGAAAGAGAGGTCTTGTTGCGAGATTTCCAGATGGTGGGGAGTGGCTATGACGACAAAAATCCTTGGGAAACTCTACTGATTCCAAAAAAAACCGACGGGAAGACACCTGGGAATGGCGGCTCAAAAATAACCTATCGCTACTACCTTCAGGATGCTGCTTTTGCGGCCATTCTGGAAGTGCCACATGCTAAAACGGCTCTTTTTGCAGATGCACTCGCGAATCCATGCTGGGATATCTATTTGGGTCGGAAATGCTGCGCGCCTACAGATTTCATTTTTCAAGGATCTTTTGCTACTGAATCTTCGGCTATTGATCGAGCGATCAAAGTCGCACAAGAAAAAAAGCTGCTGGAGGATTTCAGGGTTTTGGATGGCGAACACGATGGAGAATCCTTTGTTCTGAATGATGTGCCAATCCAGTTTGGTGAAAACAAGATATACAGGGAACGCAGGGTAACCATAATTTCCGTGGACGACAATGTCTGAGCAACCCGTAAAAGAGAGCGCCGCACAACGGTTATTGATAAAAATTACGCGCGATACATTGCCGCAGGTTAAGGATAAATATCCGTTTATTTACCTTGAACGGGGCAGACTGGAAATTGACGATAGCAGTATCAAGTGGATAGATTGTGATGGCAACGTAGTCCGGTTGCCTGTAGCGATGCTCAATTGTTTGTTACTTGGACCGGGCACAACCGTTACCCATGAAGCCGTCAAAGTAATGTCTGCTTCAAATTGTGGATTATGCTGGGTTGGCGAAGACAGTCTTATTTTTTTTGCCGCCGGGCAGACGCCAACAAGCGACACACGGAATTTTCGACGGCAAATGTTATTGTCGGCAGACCCCGATAAATCATTGAAAGTTGCTGTGCGTATGTTTAAACGAAGGTTTCCCGGAGAGAAACTGGAAAACAAAACTCTTCATCAACTGATGGGAATGGAGGGTTTGCGTGTTCGGCAACTCTATGAGAAAAAAGCTATAGAGTACAAGGTTGGGTGGAAAGGTCGGCAATTCACCCCTGGCAAGTTTGAGATGGGTGATGTAACCAACAGAATCCTGACCTCAGCCAATGCGGCCCTCTATGGTATTATTTGTTCTGCTGTCCATAGCATGGGTTACTCACCACATATTGGTTTCATACACTCTGGCAGCCCATTGCCATTTGTCTATGACATGGCTGATTTGTACAAAGAGGAACTCTCCATTGATCTTGCTTTTTCATTGACGGCTAACATGGCCGGTTCCTACGACCGTCATAAGACCGCTACAGAGTTTCGCCGAAGAGTGATTGAGATGGATCTGCTTGCTTGTATCGGACCGGACATTGAAGAAATGCTTGGGAGGCAATAATGCTGGTTGTAATTGCAAATGACTTGCCTCCCGCAGTGCGCGGGCGGATGAAACTCTGGTTTGTAGAACCACGAGCCAATATGTTTGTTTCAGGTATAAAAAACTCTGTGGCGAAAAAAGTCGTGGATTATTTGCACAAATATTGCCCACCTGAATCCGGATTGATGATTTTCAATAGCAGCAATGCTCCTCCCGGATATGAAATTTATGGACTCGGTGATACTCGAAGAGATTTGACTGAGATATCCGGAATGCAGTTGGTGATTGAAAAAAGCTCTGTACCTGTTATTCAGCATTCAGAAAAGCCGTAGCAAGGCTGAAAGCCCAGTAAAATCCAGCGTCTTCCCCATGTGCGTGGGGGTGTTTCTTTCTTCAAGTTGAGAAAGCAGCGCGTCTTCCTGGTCTTCCCCATGTGCGTGGGGGTGTTTCTGACGCAGCGGATCAGGTCGCAACGGTGGAAGCGTCTTCCCCATGTGCGTGGGGGTGTTTCTATTACTGTAGGGTAATTTTTGCGATTTGACTGGTCTTCCCCATGTGCGTGGGGGTGTTTCTAAGTCTAAAAGTGTGATTAGTAAACTGTTCTTGTCTTCCCCATGTGCGTGGGGGTGTTTCCACTTCAGCCAGGCAAACGGGCACATTGGTGCAGTCTTCCCCATGTGCGTGGGGGTGTTTCTGTAGTACAGTCTCATAACCTCCACCACCTTCAGTCTTCCCCATGTGCGTGGGGGTGTTTCCTTTTTTATCTCCGCGTCGTTGCTCTTGATATTGTCTTCCCCATGTGCGTGGGGGTGTTTCCAGTATCGACCTTCCCGACATCATCGAGCAGGCGTCTTCCCCATGTGCGTGGGGGTGTTTCCGCCCTATTTACCTTGTGTGACATAAACACCGAGTCTTCCCCATGTGCGTGGGGGTGTTTCTGCCGTCGGCGCCGTATTCCTGTACGACAAGCTGTCTTCCCCATGTGCGTGGGGGTGTTTCCAATCAGCTTTTGACTGGCTTCGTATCGCGTACGTCTTCCCCATGTGCGTGGGGGTGTTTCCAGGCCGACACATTTTCAAGCGCTACAGCTTAAGTCTTCCCCATGTGCGTGGGGGTGTTTCTGGATTTGATCAACGCGACGTTTTCCTGTACTGGTCTTCCCCATGTGCGTGGGGGTGTTTCGTGAGTGTGTGCAGGCTTATATCGATTGGATGAGTCTTCCCCATGTGCGTGGGGGTGTTTCTACCATGTGAAGCCTTGATAACTGTTTGCTACCGTCTTCCCCATGTGCGTGGGGGTGTTTCCGAAAACGTAGCACCATATTTGTCACCGCCGCCGTCTTCCCCATGTGCGTGGGGGTGTTTCCCGGTCTCTCAGAATTTCTGTCTGCTGACTTGAGTCTTCCCCATGTGCGTGGGGGTGTTTCTGCGCAAATCGAAGATATCCGCACCGCGTATCTGTCTTCCCCATGTGCGTGGGGGTGTTTCTATACTGAAAGAGCCTTTCCTACTCCATCAGGCGTCTTCCCCATGTGCGTGGGGGTGTTTCCCGCTACCAGTGCGCTTTTCGGGACAAAAGGGCGTCTTCCCCATGTGCGTGGGGGTGTTTCCTTCGCGCTCGCCCATTACCTGAGTGACTACCCGTCTTCCCCATGTGCGTGGGGGTGTTTCTTGTAAAAAGCTGTACAAGTGTTGTTCCTCCTCGTCTTCCCCATGTGCGTGGGGGTGTTTCTATATAATCAGGATCAGTTTGTACTCATAGGCGGTCTTCCCCATGTGCGTGGGGGTGTTTCCATCAAGCTGCAAAGGATGAACATGCCGCTCGTGTCTTCCCCATGTGCGTGGGGGTGTTTCTTTATGATCCGTTTTGCGGGCTAGGAACAGTTCGTCTTCCCCATGTGCGTGGGGGTGTTTCTACTTGACGCGATCAAACAACAATCAAGAGCAAGTCTTCCCCATGTGCGTGGGGGTGTTTCTTGGTATGAGTATTTCTTTCAGCCGTTTTTGCAGTCTTCCCCATGTGCGTGGGGGTGTTTCTCCGTCAGCGACGAGCGCCATTCCGCGAGGGTCGTCTTCCCCATGTGCGTGGGGGTGTTTCTTTTGATGTGTTGCTTAGGGTAAGCCCGACAGAGTCTTCCCCATGTGCGTGGGGGTGTTTCCGGATTGACAGAGTTCCACCCGGCGGCAGGGTAGTCTTCCCCATGTGCGTGGGGGTGTTTCTTCGTGCTGTCAACATCTGGCGTCTGCGTGCCAGTCTTCCCCATGTGCGTGGGGGTGTTTCCGGAGTGGCAGCCATCTCCGAAGGCAACGAGTTGACTTCCCCATGTGCGTGGGGGTGTTTCCACAACAGACCCGGACGGCGGAAGCGCGGCAAAGACTTCCCCATGTGCGTGGGGGTGTTTCCGGATCAACGGATTATATCGATTTCCGCGTTTAGTCTTCCCCATGTGCGTGGGGGTGTTTCTCCCATGGTAAAAGGGGGGAATTATGTCGCGCCCCGGGGGATTAGGGGACGTAAGTGACAGAGGTAATTAATAATATCTGATTCTGTATTGTCAAACAGAATCAGATATTGGTTGTGAGCCCCATAATCAAGAGTTGGCTATGTTAGAAAGAGCGAGACTGGATGCACCGGGAGCGTTGCATCATGTGATGGTTCATGTTGATAACAGATCGGATAAT
>Ga0172376_10008099_pt1 | contig 11037 bp, 16 predicted proteins | sample Lak35m_FD_121114 | JGI IMG/M metagenome (GOLD analysis project Ga0172376, IMG submission 121114) | Freshwater microbial communities from Kabuno Bay, South-Kivu, Congo - kab_092012_35m | ecosystem: Environmental > Aquatic > Freshwater > Lake | place: Democratic Republic of the Congo: South-Kivu...
ACTGGTATGCCTGTTATATCAACTGGTAGGTGGTGTTCTTATGAAAAATACTTTAAACATAATGTTATAGATTCGTCCATTGGTCCAACAACTTATACTGGATATTTTGCAGGTGATGTTGTTTTAGCCAATTTTGATTCATTAGTTGAATTAATGAAAAAAGTTTATATGAATATATCATCTGAGTGCTCTTATTTTTATAAGCAGGCAGATTCCGTTTATGCTGAATATAATTGGAAAAATAGATGTGATTCTATGTTGAAATCTCTTATACGCCGTGTTGGTGTTGGCATGTTTAAAGAGATAGATGGTTACAAGAGTCATTTGAGTTATCTTTACTATTTGGGCAATGGAAGTTATACAACTGTTACTGGTGTTCAGTTTGATACCCAGAACCGTATTCAACTTGTGGACGAAAAACTATATGTTTCTTTGTTGTCTCAGGGGCATTTTCGTGCGTTGTCGGATGAAGAGCTAACTTTTGTTGATAAATAATTTTGTGATAAATCTGCAATTGAGAAGTTTTGGCGGTGGGTGTGGTACACTGTGCGAAACCGATTGGAGGATATATGCAAACTTTTTTACCTTTTGATGACTTTAAGAAGTCTGTTGAGGTTTTGGATTATAGACGGTTGGGGAAGCAACGTGTTGAGACCTTTCAGGTTTTGAATGTACTTCTTGGTCGTACTGAGAGTCAGGGTTGGAGGAATCATCCTGTTACTCGTATGTGGAGGGGTTATGAAGAGGCTATGAAAGTGTATCAGAATTTTACGATTGCAGAGTGGGTAAAGCGTGGTTATAAGAATACCATGTCTTTTGAGGTTGTTGATGAGTCTGATGTTGTTATGCCTTCTTGGTTTGGCAACTATGATTTTCATAGGTCTCATCGTTCCAATTTGTTGCGTAAAAATTTTGAGTATTACTCACAGTTCTTCAGTGATCCTGTTGATCTTGAGTATGTTTGGCCTGTAGAATGAAGCGTACTGAGAAAGAAGAGATTAAGCGTGATAAGGCGAAGGCTGTCAAGAATTCGGGTCGGGGTGTCAATAAAGGTGACGCTTCTTACCATAAGTTCTTACTTGATTATAAGCATAATGGATCGTCTTTTACTTTGAGTCGTGATGCTTGGATTAAGATGAGGAAGGATGCTTGGCGTTCTAACTATAAGTATCCTTGTATTTCTGTTGTTCTTGGTGATGATTCTGATACTAAGGTTGCTATTATTGATTGGGATGTTTTTAAGGATTTGATTGAGGGTAGTGATTATGAGTAAGATTACTTTTGGCAGTATGTTTGCTGGTATTGGTGGTTTTGACCTTGGTTTTGAGTCTGCCGGCTGGGAGTGTTCTTGGCAGATTGAGTGGGATAAGCATTGCCAGAATGTGTTGAGTTATCATTGGCCAGATACTGATAAGTATTTGGATGTTTGTGGTGTCAATGGTGCTGACATTAAGCCTGTTGATGTTGTTAGTTTTGGTTCGCCTTGTCAGGACTTGTCTGTTGCTGGTAAGCGTGCCGGTTTGGACGGCGAGAGGTCGTCTATGTTTTTTGAAGCAACTAGAATTATTAAGGAGATGAGAAATGCAACAGGAAATACATATCCAAGAATCGCTATTTGGGAAAACGTCCCAGGTGCCCTCACAAGTAATAAAGGAAACGACTTCGCAGCAGTCCTTGACGAAATGGCAGACATCGGGGCATTGGCAGTTGAATGGCACGTGTTGGATGCACAATGGTTCGGAATCCCACACAGGAGGCGTAGGGTCTTCCTCGTTGCTTGTTTCGATTCTGCAATCGTTGGAAGAAGTGGATCACAAATATTACCTGTCCCCGAAGACAGCAGTGGGAATCTTAAGAAGGTCAGAAAGAAGAGGCAACGCTCTTCCGCCGGCTCTGAAGGAGGCTCTGGATTTGCTGGCGGAGAAGCAATAGGTTTTAACCATAAGAATGGTATTGATTGTCAACCTTCTTTTGATGCTTTTCCACCTATGAGGCGTGAGAGTACTGGTAATGCTGTTGCTCAACCTGTTTTGTATGGTAAGACGGGTTTTGGTAATTATAAGGAGGGTGGTTCTACTTTTAGGGCTACTAGTCATAAGCGTCCTGATGAAAACTTTGTTTTACATTCTAATGTTGAATCTTTTGTCAAGGTGATTAGATCTGGTGCTAGGGATGCAGATGGTAATTTACCACCTGAGGTTTGGGCTAGTGAGTCTGTTAGTCCTACTTTGAATGCTTTTGATAATAATAGTGAGTCTAGGTCAACTGTTCTTATTTTGGATGGCACTAGAGTTAATGATGTGCGTGTTTATGATGATGGTATTATGCCAACTTTGAAAGCTAGGATGGGGACTGGTGGTAACAATGTTCCTATGATTGCTGATAATTCGGCTATTCCGATTCAGGGCACTATTATTGGACGCTCGGATTCTGCTGGTCCTGCCGGTAGGGGGTTTGGTGAGCCTAATGATCCGTCTTATACTTTGGATACTGTTTCTCAGCATGGTGTTTGTACGCCGGATTTGGTTTTGAGAAGATTAACACCTATTGAGTGTGAAAGACTTATGGGTTTTGGTGATGATCATACTAGATATGGTGCTGATGGTAAAGAGGTTTCTAATACTAATCGGTACAAGATGATTGGGAATGCTGTTGCTGTTCCTGTTGTTTCTTGGATTGCTTCTATTTTAACAAATTATTTAGATTAATATGCTATTATGTAAAGGATAGATATGGCAGATATTATTGTTGATCCCGACTGGCTTTCTGAGCAAATGGGTGATAAGGCTACTGAGTTTCTTGAATGCATGCGTATTGTTCAGGATATTATAGAGAATCCTGATTTTTATGTTGGCGCTCAGGCTTTGAAGTATGCTAATGTTCTTGCTGGTTATAGAACTATGATGATTGTTAAGTCTCAAGCTTATAAACGTAAATCCAGCATGATGACTGAACAAGATAAGTTTGTTAATGATGTGTGGAGAACAATGTACGAAGCTCTTGTGGAAAATATTAATGTTCTAAAAATTATTGGAAAAGGAAATAACTGATGAAGTCACTTGATGCATTGAAAACTCCTAAAAAGGAATCTGTTAAAGTTGATGATATTAAGAAAAGTTCTGCTGATTTAGAATTTGAATTAGTTGAAAAGATTGATGCGTCTTTCTTACCTAGAAATGCTGTCCAAAGTAAGAAGGTTGGCGGTTTTCATCCTAGTTATACAAATCAATGCGCTAGATATTGGTATTATCTTTTTAATGGTGTTGATGTTGAATCGTCTTTTAGTCCTCAGACATATCGTATTTTTGATAATGGTCATGCTGTACATGAAAGAATATATGGTTATTTGAGGAACATGGGGATTCTTGTCGCAGAAGAAATTCCTGTTAGTCATGTTGATCCTCCTATCGAAGGAACTGCTGATGGTATTATTGACTTTTATGGTCATAAGCTTATTGAATTAAAGTCTATTTCCAATGAAGGTTTTGAGTATCGCCGGCTTTACAACAAGCCTAAAGATGATCACTATAGACAGGCTCAAATCTATATGCGCTGTCTAGATCTTGATCAGGCTTTTGTTATTTATGAAAATAAGAACAATCAGCAGATTCTTCCAATTCTTATAGATAAAGATGATGATTTTATAGATAAATTGTTTACTAAATACAGGAAGTTTTATAAAAACTTCACAGAGGGTACAATACCTGATCAACCTTATAAGAAAACTTCTAAGAATTGTTCTGGTTGCGATTTGTATTCTCAATGTTGGTCGGATACAAATGACGAAAAAGGACTTGAACCTTTTTAAAGAAAGGTTTTGTGCAAATACTGATTGCTCAATAAGTTTTATACCAAAAACATATAATGGCATATATTGTTCTGCTGAATGTAGAAAAATAGTTACAAATAAAAAACTGTTAGAAAAATATTATACAGCAAAAAACAATAAAAAAAAGAAAAGAGTTTGTGCTACTAGCGATTGCACTACTGTTTTATCTAGATATAATAAAGAAAAGATTTGCGAAAGGTGTAAGAAAGAAAGATTTATTCAAAGACTTGTTTCTTGGGGCTGGGACGAAGCCAAACTAAGGAGTGAGGATCAATGAGTATATCTTCACTTGTATCTAAAGTTAAGGATTGTCGTGTCCTTTCTATAGATCCTGCTTCTCACTCTTTAGCTTGGTCTGTTCTTGATATATCAGAAAATAATATAACTGTTGTTGATTATGGCAAAATCAATCTTGCATCAACACCAGAAATGAGTCGTAAATTTACAATAATAAAACAAGAATTGCCTGCAATATGTGGTAATTATAAACCTGATGCATGTGTCATTGAGCAATCTGTTTTTATTCAGAATTTTCAATCTAGTCGAATAATTTCGTATATTATTGGTTTTACTTGGGGAATTCTTGATGACTATTGTAAAAATGTAACTGATGTTAATCCATTAACCTGGAAGTCTGGAATTGGATACAAAAATGTATCTAAAAAAGAAGCGGCTTTGATAGAAAAAGAGTTTGGTAAAAAGGGGATTCAGCAAAGATTAAGTAATGAAAGAAAACAGCGCGTCAAGGATATTTTAGATCAAAGAATAGAAAATTTTGTTTCTGAAGGTCTTGACAGTGATATTACCGATGCAATAGGCATCGGAATGTGGTATGGTATTTCTCATGGCTTTAGAACCATATAAGGATAAACAGTTTTTATACGAAATGTATGTCAAGCGTCGTATGAATCTAACAGACATATGTAAGCATCTTGAGAAAACATATAATATAAAAGTAACACCTCAGGCTTTGTATAACTGGGTTAAAAAATACGATCTTTTAAAATATAGGGGCAAGGGTCGTAATCTTAAGAATACGACTCTTAGAAGACCTAAATCGCCTATGCAAGAGATGGTCGAAAGAAAAAGAAGAGAAATGCGTAAAGCTAATGCTTTAAAAAAGAAAGGTAAAAAACTTAGATGAGAAGAAGTGTAGATATTAAAGATATTACTACTTTTGCACATCTTGATATGATTTATAATCAAGTTCGTGTTTTAGAAGCTAAGCAAAATCAAACAAAATACAAGTGTCTTGGATCTGGTAATTGTTGTAAAATTGGCTTGACCATTCCTATGATGGAGTGTGCAAATATTGCTTTTAGTTTGAAACAAGAATGTTATCGCCTTATGGAAAGCAAAGGTGAGGATTTTTCTAATGAGTGGATCGGCGGTGTTATTCAGGACTTGATTGATGCAATGCATGATGATGATTGGAAGCCTGGTGGAGAAACTGAGCGCCATTGTGCTTTCTATAAGGGTGGATGCAGTATATATGGGTATAGGCCGTTAGTTTGTAGGTCGTTTGGGACTATAACAAGTGTTGATAATTTTTGTCCAAGAATAAGAAATGAAAATGATGCAATTGATCACTATGGTGGTCCTGCTGTTAAAAGAATTGTTGAAGATTATCAGATGCTTTTAAAGAAGTATTCTGCTGATAAAGATCTTAATTATGATTTGACAGTTTATATGCCTCTTGGAGTTTTAAGTTTTTTATTGACTGATGAAGAACTCGTTAAACTTCGCGATACAACGGACGACAAGTTCTGGAATGGTGTTATTGGATGGTTTAACTATAGAGTTGAATTTACTAAAATTCATGGATATGAGAAAGAAAAGCTTGAAAAGGAGTCTTCGGAGTCTGGTATTCCGATTGCTTTTCAATGGAGTTAGTGTAATGAGGATTGATTAGGTACTATTATATCTTTTGATTTTATTGAAGAAAGGAGGTAGTATGTCTGTTAAAATTGAAAAAGTAGAAGATGAAGAAGTTTTGATTGCGGATCTTGGCAATGTGAAACTTTATAAGGTAATTGAAAATGAAGAGCGTATATTGGAGAGCACTGACGAAAGCGAAGGCTGACGGTTATTCTTATGCGTCTATGAATATATCCTCAAGGCTTAGATCTATGAATGTTCTAAGTCTTGAGGATATTTCACATAGTGACACTTACAGTCTTTCTGTTTCTGACATTGATGGAATACGTTTGATACCTCAGCCAGAAAATATTGATATTGTGGTTAATAACTGTTTGCCAACTGATTATTCTTATGATCAGAAATACACAATAGGATTTACATATTGGGAAACAACTATGCTGCCCTCTGATTGGGTTGCTAGAATGAATTTATGTGATGAAGTATGGACAACATCATCATGGGCTGTAGATGTATTCAGAAATAGCGGTGTTGATGTTCCATTGTATGGTTTTGATCTTGGTGTTGATACCGATATTTTTTCTTATTTCAACAGGTGTACAATAAATAGACCATTCACGTTTATTCATGTCGGAAGTCCATCTACAAGAAAAAATACGCAACTTGTGGTTGATGCTTTTTTAAGATTATTTAAAGATAATCCAGATTATCAATTAATATTAAAAAGTAATGGTCAGCCAGATGCTCGTGTCATAATTGATGGGCAGAATATGGGTAGTCTATATAATACTCCAAACATCCATATTATAGACTATTACTTAACAGATCTGGAGTTGGCATCTTTGTTCAATGAGTGTCATTGTATGGTGTATCCGACCAGAGGTGAAGGATGGGGCATGGCACCTTTTCAATCAATTGCTACGGGGTTACCGACCATTTGCACAAATAGAACAGCCTGTAGCGAATTTGCGTACTTATCCGTGCCTCTGGATGCTGACATGTCAAAAGCCTACCAATTTGGAATTTATGAAAATGGTGACTGGGCTGACCCAAAAATTGACGATGTTTGTGATAAAATGTTGTATGTCATTAATAATTATGACAGCATATTAGAAAAGACAAAGCATGGGTCAAATTACATTCACAGTCGTTATTCTTGGGATAATATTGTCATACCTTATAAACAAAGGTTGATGGAACTTATATGAGTGAAATAGAGAAATCAAGTGGTAAAGATATACTTTCTGAGTTGAAAGATATAGAAGATGCTGGAATTTTGCATGTTAAAGGTTATTCTTATAGTGAAATAGGCTCTCTGTTGTCCGTAAGTTCTGGCAAGGCTAAAGAGTACGTACAGCAATACAGAAATTTTCTTCAAAAGAAAGCGGATGAGGATCCCTATTTTTTGGAGAAAATACAGTTTAATACAATTAAAGCACTTCAGGAATTTGATCAAATAAGCAAAGAAGCCTGGGAGACTGTTAATATTGCGACTGATCATGGAATGGTTGCCGTTAGAATCCAGGCATTAAAGCTTGCGTCGGATATTGCCGGCAAAAAGGCTCAACTACATAAATTGATTAGTGGAGGAAATTCTACTGACAGCGACTACATTGCACGAATGCAAAAAGCAGAGAGTGTCAATCAAATTCTATCAAAAATTTTGAGAGATGTCATATCGAAATATCCAGAAATTGCTGAAGAAGTCAGAAAAGAACTTTCTCTCGCATTTGAAATAATGAACGGTAACGCTGAATCAGCCTCTGATCCAGATACTTACAATACCACCGACATTGACGATGCAGAAATTGTTGAATAATGAAAAATGATTCATTCGGACGCAAAATCAAGCTCTAATAAAGTCATTCATTCGGGCTTAAAAATTAGCTCTGATAAAGTCAGCGAATCAAGTTTGGAAATAGGAGAAGGTTTATAATGTCAGATTTTATCGGAATGAATCTTGAGTTTAAAGATTTTGATAGACTATTGAAACAAGATGAATTATCCACAGAACCCGTCCCGATTGAGGTTTTTGTCCAAGATAAAAAATACCTTGGGCTACCGCCATTATCGCCCATCCAGTTGGAAATTGTTCGTCATTCAACACAAATTTTAAAAAAACATACGTTACAAAAGATCATGGGTGAACAGGCCGGTGAAGAGTGGTATAACAAATACACTGACAATGAAGTTATATGCATGCTTGGAAAGGGATCTGGTAAGGACCATTGTGCAAGAATTTCTATTGCTTATACGGCGTATTTGCTACATTGCTTAAGGGATCCGCTGAACTATTATGGTAAAGCTACTGGTGTGTATATTGATCTTTTGAACCTTGCTGTAAACGCTCAGCAAGCTCAAAGAGTTTTCTTTGAACCTTTGAAGAATCTTTTACTCTCATCTCCCTTTTTTAATGAAGTAGGTTTTGAGCCAAGAGTTTCAGAAATCTTTTTCTTTTCTAGACCTGTAAGGTGTTTTTCTGGTCACTCTGAAAGTGAAGGTTGGGAAGGATACGAGGTTATGTCTGTAATTTTGGACGAAATCTCTGCTTTCAAAACGGATGCGGAATTGCGTGGAGAAACTAGAGCAAAAGGATCTGCTTCTGCTATTTATAACATGAGTAAGTTATCCGTAATGTCCAGATTCCCAGAAGTAGGTAAAGTTATTCTTCTGTCTTTCCCCCGTTATAAGGGTGATTTTATTCAGCAAAGATATTTTGGTGCTGAAAAGAATAAAGAGCCAAAAACTTGGTTTATTAAAGCTGCTACTTGGGAGGTCAATCCGACTATTAAACGTAGTGATCTTGAGTCTGAGTTTATTAGAAATCCTATTGAGGCAAGAGCTCGATTTGAATGTGAACCGCCGAATATGGAAGACGCATATTTTAGAGATGCTGATCTTGTTAGAAAGGCATTTACATATGGTGAGGATCCTGTTGATGAAGAAGATGGAACTTTTAAGAAGTGGTTTAACGGGACTGATGGTCACACAAGATTTATTCATATTGACTTGGGATTGAAAAGAGATAGGGCTGCTCTGTGTATGGCTCATGGCGCTGGTTTTAAAGAAGTTAGAACATCTCTTGGTACAGAAACATTGCCTGTTGTTAATGTTGATTTGGTTCATTCTTGGGAGGCAAGTGTTGGTGCAGAAATTAACTTTGCTTCTGTTCGCCAAATGATTGTTGATTTATGTCGTAAATTTCAAGTAGGCCTAGTTACTTTTGATAGATGGCAATCCGTTGAAATGATTCAATCTTTAAGATCTCAAGGTATCAATGCAGATTTTCATTCTGTTAAGAAATCGGATTATGATACACTTATGACTTCAATATACGACACTCGACTTCGGGGATATTGGAATGAACTTCTTGTTGAAGAAGAGCTCTTGAAGTTAAGACTATTTAATAATAATAAGATAGATCACCCAAGTAGTGGTTCTAAAGACTTAGCAGATGCATTAGCCGGCTCAGTGTTTAATTGTATTCAAAATATGGCCTATGATACGGAAGTTGATATTGAAATATTAACTCCTGATAAAGTTTGGGACTATGAGGAAGAAATGGAAGATTTTGGCACTGTAAGAGTGTATAATAGAGATCTTGGTGAATTTACGCCTGGATATGATCAACATAATGTTGATTATACTAATAATGAGAAATGGATTGAATCGATATGAGTAACATAGAAATTGATCATAATGAAATTATATCTGCACTTAATAGTCAGATAGCTAGTTTAAATTTTGAACTGACTGTTGCAAGGATTTATACCTCCAAACTGGAGAAGGCAATTTTTAGCAATAGTGAGGATTTTGAATTGCCCTCCGATCAACGCTTGGCAAGAAATAAGACCAAGAATTAAATTTCTTTTGAAGAGAAATAAGATTTCTGCGTTTTTCGCAACTCCTGTCCTACGTGGTGTGTATAGTGTTTCCATCAAGGGCAACCGCCCATTATCAAGGAGAATAAAATGATTAATCTGAGCAAAGTAGACACTTTCCCCGAACTTACTCGTTCTGGTCGGGTTAGTGAAGAACTTCAGGCTATTATCAATGCTTTAAATGAGTCTGCCAACAATGGAGAGCGTTTTGCTTTGTCTGGTGTTGAAGCAGGCAAGGCTTATAACTCAATGCAACAGCGTATTCGTGCTCAGGCTAAAAAGTTGAATTACAAGGTTATTATTCGCTTTGATGCTACTGCACAGAAGTTGTATTTCCAGGCGACTCGTGTTAGCAATAATGTTGTTAATACCAATACTGGTTCGGAAGTCAAGACTTCTGATATCAAGGCTATTAAGACTGCAAATGCAAAGACTACTACTAAGTAATCTTAATTAAAATATTCAAATAAAAAGCCCTACGGTTTCAACCGTAGGGCTTTTTATTTGCTATACTTTGTTTATGCTTGAAACTACCGAACAAAACATTGAAATTTCTGCTGAGCAAATTCAGTCTTGGCATCCTCTTATTTGTCTACCTTGTTATGATAGACAGATCACTGAGCCTTTCTTTATGTCCACCATAAAGTCAGCAATGGCTTTTAAAGAATACGGCATGAAATTTGGTATTAGCACTATTAGTGATTCTCTAATTTCTAGAGCGCGAAACCAATTAGTTGCCAAGTTTATGGCTAACCCTATGTTCACACATCTTCTTTTTATTGATGTTGATCTTGGCTATAACCATGAAGATATTCTCAAGATGTTATGGCATGACAAAGAGATTATGACAGGAGCTTATCCAATCAAAGAAATCTTATGGGATAAAGTCGTCAACTTGGCTAAAAATGATTTTGACAAAGATAAGATTGCTGAAAAGAGCACTAGATTTGTTGTGAATCCTGCGACAAAAGATGGCAATAAGATTAGAATGGAAAATGGTGCTTTATCTATTTATGATGCCGGCACTGGGTTTATGTTGATCAAGCGTTCTGCTTTTGAGAAGTTGTTTGAGGCTTATCCTGAGTTAAAGTATGTTGATGATACTGGTGCATTAAAGGGTAATGAAAGAGATTACTCTTATGCTCTGTTCAATAGTTATGTTGATGAAGACGGTCGCTTCCTATCTGAAGATTATGGATTCGGTAGATATTGGCAGAAGATAGGTGGAGAGGTTTGGGTCGATCCTTCTATTGAACTAACTCACCTAGGTAGGTTTGAGTATAAGGGCCGCCTTATTGATTGGATTGTTGATAATGCAACTGTTCTTAATGATGACAGTGATGCGACCAATTCAGTTTCAAAATCCAAAAATTCTAAGAAGAAAAAGTAGTCGTTCTGCCGCATACTCAATTTTTGTATGAATTGAGTAAAAGATTGCGTGGTGTTCAT
>Ga0172376_10008103_pt1 | contig 11034 bp, 12 predicted proteins | sample Lak35m_FD_121114 | JGI IMG/M metagenome (GOLD analysis project Ga0172376, IMG submission 121114) | Freshwater microbial communities from Kabuno Bay, South-Kivu, Congo - kab_092012_35m | ecosystem: Environmental > Aquatic > Freshwater > Lake | place: Democratic Republic of the Congo: South-Kivu...
AGAATTAAAAAAAGCCATCGAGATGGGGCATCCCTATGGCGCTGAAGACATTCAGCAGCTAATAAATATTTATACTCGGTTAAAAGATTATCAAAAAGTCATTTCTCTCTACGGAGAATGGATGAGCCTGCCAACGCCTAGCGGCGCCCAGCCATATGCTGGCCTTGCCGCTCTCTACGCGCAAATGGGAGAGAAGCAAAAAGCCAAAGAAGCGGCCCTCCAAGCCGCCGCCATCGATCCAAATTACAAAACCGAAGCGGAGCAGTTTATTAAAAGCTTGGAACTTAAATAGTTAAAAATTGAAAAATCAAAGTGCAAAATGACAATGCAAAATTTAAAGTCGAATTTAAGAAAAGACTTTATAGTTGGGTTTTGAGATTGATAAAGTTTTTAGACAAGCTCCCAAAAGATTCTATTTCTTCTGTAATGGGCAAACAACTATTAAGGAGTGGCACTAGCATCCTGGCCAACTACATAGAAGCAAATTCTGCTAGTTCCAAGAAAGACTTTATTAACTTTTTTACCCATTCTTTAAAATCGGCCAATGAATCAAAGGTTTGGTTATGCTTATTAAGAGACACTGACAAAGGAGACAAGAAAGAATTAGAGTGGCTCCTGAACGAACTAATAGAAGTTTCTAATGTCGTTGCTTCCAGTATTTTAACTTTAAAAGGCAAAAAATAATTTTACATTTTAAACTGTCATTTTCCATTTTGAGATTTACATTTTACATTAATTAGATTGAAAATTGAGATTTGAAAATTAAATAGTTGATTATTGATTGAGTGTTGAATATTGATAATTGATTATTAAAAAAACCGTCTGTTTTTGCAGCTCGGTTTTTTTGCAGAAATCTTATTTCCCCAAATAAACCTTCTCCGTCTCTTCAATCATTCTTTCTACCGAAAACTCCTTTACTTTTTCTCTTGCTTTTTCCGAAAGTTTTTCCGCCAGCTCCGGATTGTCCAGAATATCAGCAATTCTTTCGGCCAATATCTTGGGATTTTTGGAAAGGATCAAAAATCCATCCTCGCCATTTTTTATTATCTCCGGTGTTCCGCCAACGAGCGAAGAGATGATCGGCAGGCCCGCCGCCATCGCTTCTAACAATACGTAGGGGAAGCCTTCTTTAATCGAGGGCAAGACAAAAACGTCAAAAGCTTTTAGGTATTGAGCAGCCAGAGGCAGAGCGCCAACCAGAAAAAATCTATTTTCCAGATTTCTTTCTTTTATCATGCCTTCCAACATTTCTCGTTCTTTCCCTTCGCCAATAACGACAAAGATTGCTTCTGGCGCTAGGGCGTTTTTATTCATGATTTTCGCGGCTTTAATAAGGTAGGTCAGTCCTTTTTCTGGATAGAAATTAGCAATCGTCCCAACTATTTTTGTGTCCGTTTGTATCTTGTATCTTGCCTCTTGTATTTTGAGGCCTTCTCTGGCCTTCTCTTTCTCCAAAAAATCAATTTTTTCAGCGGCAATCCCATTATGGATTACCACCAATTTATTTTCCGTCGCCGCTCCATATTCTAGCCACAACTTTTTATCATTGGCCGAAACGCAAATAATTTTATCTTTAAATTTAGCGGTATATTTTTCCAGCCATAAAAATATTTTTTGTGTCATGGCCGAGAAGGCAGCCGTAAAAACCGCGCCGTGAACGGTATAAATTACTTTCATTTTAGTGCTACTCGATGATCTTTTCGAATAGTCATCCTGAGTCCCGTTCGGCGGGGTGAAGGATCTATCGTTCTTATTTCCAGAATAAAAATATCCCGCCAACGATCCCAAAATTCCGGCTTTGGAGCTATGCAGGTGCAAAATATCGGGCTCCTCTTTTTGAATAAGCTTTTTAATTTCCAGCAGTCCCAGTAGATCGAAATACGGATTAATGACCCGCCGCAAATATTTAAGCCGGGTGCAGGGCACTTGATTTTTTCGCAGTTGTTCAAAAAACGGGCCATTGCCGCCGGCGGCGACCAGTATTTCGTGTTTATTTTTCAACCCCACGGCCAAGTCGAGCACGTTTTTTTGCGCGCCGCCAAGCTCCGATTGGGTGATAATATATAAAATCTTCATGTTTACTTTTAGCTTTATTTGAGCTAATCTTAGTATATAAATCAACATAAATCAAACAGAAACTAATTATGGAAAGTCATAAAATTGGTATTGTCGGAATCGGTATGGTCGGCGGCGCGGTAAACCGCTATTTTAGGTCGGTCGGCATTGTTCCATATATTTACGATAAGTATAATCAGCTTGGCTCGCCAGAAGAGATAAACAAGGCGGACATTATTTTTATTTGCGTCCCAACGCCCTACAAAAAAACTGGCGGATTTGATCTGTCGGCCGTCGAAGAAACGCTAAAAATTATTAAGGGAAATAAGATTATTGTTTTGAAATCCACGGTTTGGCCAGGGACAACAGAGTCTCTGCAGAAAAAATACTCGCGTCATAAAATTTTATTTAATCCGGAATTTTTGAGCGAGGCCACCGCAGACGAGGATATGAAAAAGCCCGATATCCAAATAGTCGGCTATACTAAAAAAAGTAAGCCAGTGGCTGAAAAAATTATGGAAATTTTGCCGCTAGCGCCTTTTAAAAAGATTGTGCCGGCGAGCGAGGCGGAAATGATAAAATATTTTCATAATGTGCACGGCGCAGTCAAAGTTATTTTTGCTAACCAAATGTATGACCTTTGCCGGGCAATGAAGATAGACTATGGAATTGTGAAAGAATGTGCGGCGGCCAGCAAACATATTCTAACGGATCTCTATCTTAATGTTTGGCATAACAAGTATCGCGGTTATGGCGGTTCTTGTTTCCCTAAGGATATTCGAGCGTTAGTCCAATTTGGCGACAGAAATGGTATCGATTTGGCGCTGCTTAAAACGGCTGAAAAAATAAATAATAATCTGATGAAGGCGCAAAAGATAAAAGATCCCGAAAAGTTAGGCCGAGCTAGACAATTATTAAAAAAATAATCACTATGAAAAAAAATATTATCGCTTTGGTTACAGGCGGGGCCGGCTTTATTGGCTCTAACCTGGTGGACGCTCTCATCGCAAAGGGCTGGCGGGTAAAAATAATCGATAATCTGGCCACCGGTAAAAAAGAAAACATAAATCCGGCGGCGGAATTTTTTGAATTGGATATTCGGCAATTGGATAAAATTAAACCAATATTTTCGGGAGTGGATTATGTTTTTCACTTTGCCGCTTTGCCGCGAGTTCAATTTTCCATAGAAAATCCGGCGGAAAGCAACGACGTTAATCTAAATGGCACGTTGAATGTTTTGCTGGCGGCCCGCGATGCTAAAGTTAAGAAATTAGTTTATAGCGCTTCTTCTTCAGCGTATGGCAATCAGAGAAAGATGCCGCTGCGAGAAACCATGCCGGCCAGTCCCTTAAGTCCATATGGTTTGCAAAAATATGTCGGTGAACTATATTGCCGGCTATTTAGCGAGGTTTATGGTTTGCCGACAGTTTGCCTTAGATATTTTAACGTTTATGGCAAGCGGCAGGCTTTGGAAGGCGCCTATGCTCTGGTTATGGGAATATTTGCTCGCCAACGCCTAGCTGGCCAGCCAATGACCATTATTGGCACCGGAAAAAATCGGCGTGATTTTACCAGCGTGATTGATGTGGTCCGGGCCAATATCCTGGCGGCCCAAAGTAAAAAAGTTGGCCGGGGTGAATCAATAAACATTGGCCGGGGAAAAAATTATAGCGTAAAAGAATTAGCTAAAATTATTGGCGGTCCAATCGTTCATATTGCCCCGCGTCTTGAGCCCAAAGAAACGCTGGCTAATAATTCTTTAGCCAAGAAATTATTAGGATGGAAGCCGACGGTTGATTTGCCAAAATGGCTGGAAGAATACAAAAAAGAACTGGGACTCTCTTAAAAAATTCTAAGCACTAAACTCTAAATCCTAAACAAATCTAAATGGATCAAATGCAAAATTTAAAGCAATAATTGAAAAATGCAAGTGATTTATTTAGAATTTATAATTTTGAAATTGTTTAGAGCTTAGGATTTAGAATTTAGAGTTTATAAAATATTTGTCTGGAGTTTAATGCTTTTATGTCCAAAAGAATTCTCATCTTCTCCACGGTCTATTTGCCGTTAATCGGCGGCGCCGAGGTGGCCGTTAAAGAAATCACTGATCGGCTCGGTGGTGATTTTTCTTTCGATCTAATTTGCGCGCGGATAAAAAAAGCCTTGCCCAAAGAAGAAAAGATTGGCCAAGTGAATGTCTATCGTCTTGGTTGCGGTTGTTTTTTTGATAAATATTGCTTGGCCTTGTTGGGCCATTTTTTTGCGGCTAAGTTACATAAAAAAAATAATTACAACGCGATCTGGGCGATTATGGCTTCTTTTGGTGGCTTTGCCGCCATGTTTTTTAAGAAGCAAAATCCCGCCGTGCCATTCTTATTGACTTTGCAGGAGGGTGATCCGCTGGGATATATCGAGCGTCGCGTCGGTATTTTTAAAAAATGGTTCAGGCAAATTTTTCGTCGGGCTGATTATATCCAGGCGATTAGTAATTTTTTAGCCGACTGGGCCAAAAAAATGGGCGCCAAATGTCCGATCGAAGTCGTGCCCAATGGCGTGGACTTAGAAAAATTTCAGAGCTCTGTCATTCTGAGCTCCGACGGGATGCCCGCCTCGCGTCGACAAGCGACAGCGAGTCGAGGCGGGAAGAGTCTAAAAGAGAAGTTAGGTATCAAAGAAAACGAAAAAATAATTATTACGGTTTCTCGATTGGTGAAAAAAAATGGGGTGGGGGATTTGATTGAGGCCATGCAATATTTACCGGAAAATGTAAAATTATTAATCGTTGGTGACGGGGAAGAAAGAGCCCATTTGTCATTTGTCATTGGAAATTTGTCATTAGGTAATAAGGTTTTTTTATTGGGCTCCGTTCCGCCAGATAAAGTAATAGAATATTATTTAGTCAGTAATATATTCGTTCGTTCTTCTTTATCCGAAGGCCTGGGCAATGTTTTTTTGGAAGCCATGGCCGCAGGCTTACCGATAATTGGCACGCGCGTTGGCGGAATTCCCGATTTTTTGCGTGACGGCGAAACAGGCCTCTTTTGCGAAGTGCAAAATCCGCAAAGCATTGCTGATAAAATTAATTTATTGCTGGGTGACGAATCTTTACGCCGGAAGCTGATTGATAACGGGAAATCGCTCGTTGCTGAAAAGTATGATTGGAATAATATTGCGAAAAAAATGGAATCAATATTTAATAACCTAAAGGCATAACGATATGGATTTTTTACTGAAACAGATAGAGAAAAGAAAAAAATTAGTTAAATTTATTATTGCCGGCGGGCTTTCGGCTTTTGTTAACTTTGCGGTGTTGTATTTTTTAACGGATATTATAAACGTTTGGTATCTAGCATCGTCGGTTGTCGCTTTTATCCTTTCTTTTTTCGTCAGCTTCTTTCTGCAAAAATTTTGGACATTTGAAGACGGCAGCAAAGATATTATTTATCGCCAGCTGTCGATTTATTTATTAATCGCTTTGCTTGGTCTATTATTCAACACGCTTTTTATGTATCTGCTCGTGGATCGCCTTAAGTTATGGTATATGCTGGCGCAATTTTTTATTTCCGGATTTATCGCTATTTGTAATTTCATAGCCTATAAAACCTTTGTTTTTAAAAAGAAAGAATTTGATTTATGATGAAATTTTAGTCGCCACCGGAATATATCCCCCTGATCTTGGCGGTCCGGCCACATTATTGACAATAAGATTATTTTAAGATAAACTTAAGGTAATCTTTAATCATTAATAAAAAATTTATGGAAAACTTAGTCGCATTAAAAGATCTAAGATTAAATACGGAAAAATACGTTGCTAAGGTAAGGATTGGCCGTTCTTTTATTGTTTTAAGAAAGAATAAGCCGCTTTTTAAAATAACGCCCGTGGAAGAAAACTCTTCTTGGGAAGAAGTTGTTGATTTTACTAAGATAAAAAAGGGCGGAGTTAATATCGACCAATTGCTTAAACGCCTTTAATCCATGGATAAGATTTCCAAGGCTCTTGAAAAACTATCGGCCAAAGAAAAAGAGGCGGTAAAAAAGATTTTATTGAAAATTAAAAGCCGTCTTTTTTTTGGCCTTGATTTGAAAAAGCTAAAAAATAAAGATGATATTTTTCGCGTTAGGAGGGGAAAAATAAGAATTATCTTTAAAATTGAGTCAAACAATCAAGCTAATATTTTAACGATTGAAAGGCGGTCAGACAAAACTTACAATAAATTTTAATTATTTTTTTATTTAAAAATTAAGATTGATGTCTAAAAAAATCCTCATCGCCACCGGAATATATCCTCCTGATCTTGGCGGTCCGGCCACATTATTGACCGAGCTTCCCGCTGCTTTGACAAAAAAGGGCATAGACGTTAAGGTTATCACCTATTCGGATGTGAGTTTGAGCGATCAGGAGAAGAAAGAGGGTGTGGTTTATCGGGTCTCTCGAAAACAAGGCGCGTTTTATCGTAAAGTAAAATATTTTTTAACAATGTGGCGACTGGCGAGCTGGTCCGATATGGTCTACGCCACTGATACTTACAGCGTGGGCTATTTTGCCTATTTGATAAAAAAATTGACCGGAAAAAAATACATTATTCGTTTTGCGGGGGACAGTGCTTGGGAAACATCGGTTGCCAATGGCTGGACAGACGATTATATTGTTGATTTCCAGGAAAAAAAATACAACGGCAAGATAGAGCGATTAAAACAGCGCCGGACAAAAATTCTGCTTGGCGCCGACAGAATAATCGCGGTTAGCAATTTTATCGCGAATATTGCGGTTTTGATTGGCGCGGCTAAAGAAAACATTCGCGTTATCTATAACGCGGTGGATTTTTTCAACGATTCGCCGCAAAAAATAAAGCCAGAGTCGCCGACTTTAGTCTTTGCCGGGCGTTTAATGCCTTGGAAGGGAGTCGGTTTAATGCTGGAAGCGGTGGCGGAGTTAAAAACGAAGTGGCCGGGAATTATTTTTGAAGTTTTGGGTGACGGACCGGAATCGGAATCTCTGCAGGCGAAAGCAAAAAACCTGGGTCTTGAGCAGAATGTTAAGTTTCGCGGGCGAGTGAGTGAAAAAGAGAGCCACGCGGTTTTTGCCCGCTCGACAATTTTTGTTTTAAATACCAATTATGAAGGCTTACCACATTCTGTTTTAAACGCCATGCAGTCGAATTTGCCCGTTATAACGACAAATATCGGTGGTAATGTGGAGGTGATTCAAGATGGCGAGAATGGCTTATTGGTTTCATATAATGATAAGCAGGCCTGGGTTTCTGCAATAGATAGACTTTTAGCCGATGAAGCCTTGCAGCAAAAGTTCATCGCCAACAGCCAGAAGACTCTTGAAAATTTCAAATGGGATAAGTTGGTTGACGAAACGGTGGAAGTAATTAACAGTATCAGATAATTAGTCGCTAGAGATTTAGCATTAGCATTTTTTTATTTTTAATAATTTAAAGTTAAAAAATCAAAGTTAAAAGTGACAGTGTAAAATTTAAAATTTTGCATTTTAAATTGTCATTTTCCATTTTGAGATTTACATTTTACATTAATTAGATTGGAAATTTGTCATTAAAATAAAATTGTTTAGAGTTTAGTATTTAGATATTAGAATTTATTCAAATTATGTCCAAGATTTTACTCATAAATCCTCCTTTCAATATAGCCAAATCAAACTACGATACTTCGGTCTCGGTTGGGCTTTTAAATATCGCTTCATATTTGGATAGCCGCGATGTTTCAGTCGAAATGATTGATGGCGCTAGGCAGTCAAATTATCTGGAACGCTTAAAATCGGAAGTACCAAAGAGCGACTTTGCCGCGTTTTCCGTTATGACAATGCAAGTCGGGCAGGCCTTGAAAGTTTCAAAAATGATAAAAGAGATGAATCCGTCTTGTAAAATAATCTGGGGCGGGGCGCATCCAACTTTTTTTCCGGAACAGACGATAAAAAGTAATCTAATTGATATTATCTGTGTGGGCGAAGGTGAAGAAACTATCTATGAAATTGCCATCGGTAAAAGCTTGAGCGAAGTGGACGGGATTATTTATAAAGAGGGTGGTAATATTTTAGCCAACAAAGCCCGCGCGCTTCACGATCCGGCGCAAAAGCCTTTGTTTAATTGGGATTTGGTGCCTAGGGAAATTTTGGAGCGACTGACCTTGATCCCTTCGTTGACCTCTCGAGGTTGTCCGCACCGGTGCACTTTTTGCATCAATGCGATTTTAAAAAATTCCTGGCGGCCGCGAACGGCTGAGCAAGTTTTAGAAGATTTAAAGATTATAAAAAGCAAACCGTATTTTGCCGGCAAAAAGTTGCGGTTTTGGGATGAGAACTTTTTTGTCGATATTGAACGCGCCAAAAAAATTATTGATGGAATGATACAGCAAAATTTAATTATTCCCTGGGAGACGACCGTCCGGGCTAATTATTTAAGAGACGGAATGGTGGATGACGAATTGATGTCAAAATTAAAACAGAGCGGCTGTTATCTTCTGTCTTTTGGCGCCGAATCGGGTTGCCCCCGGTTACTTAAAAAGATGAAAAAAGATATTAACCCGGAAGATGTTATAAATTCGGCTAAGGTTGCTTTGCGCCACGGCATTATTCCGCAGTATTCTTTTATGATAGGGCTTCCCGGAGAAACGCGCGGGGAAATGATGGAGACTTTGTGCCTAATAGATAAATTGGTAAAATTGAGCCCCGATATTCAAATTCTAGGCCCGCAAGCCTTTCGACCCTATCCTGGTTCGGAATTGTATGATGAATGCGTCGCAAGCGGCTGGAAGGCACCCCAGAGCCTCGAAGAATGGGCGGATCTGTCGGAAAATGAACTCAATTATCTGTCGATCGAGAATTTTCCCTGGACTAAAAAGAGCGATCGGGATTTTGTGGAATCAATGGAGGCCTATGTCCGTTTTGGCGCGCATAGCTTGAAAAGCGCCATGGGTTCTTCGGTCAAAGCGCAAAAAATATTGAAACTGGGATTTGTTCTAATTTGCCAGCTGCGCTGGAAATTAAAGTTTTTTGCTTGGCCGATTGAATTTAAACTGGCTAAAAGATTTATTGCGCGGTAATGAAGATTATTTTAAAATTAAGGCAAAGAAACTGTGGAAAAGAAATTAGTAAAAAAAGAGATTGTTATTTATCAGGCAAAATCCGGGGCCATTGAGCTTCGGGGAGATTTTAGCAGGGAAACTATTTGGGCAACGCAAGATCAAATTGCCGGGCTATTCTTTACCACGAAACAAAACATTAGCCAGCACTTAAAGGGTATCTTTGGATCAGGGGAGCTAAATCAAGATTCAGTTGTCAAGGATTTCTTTACAACTGCTGCTGACGGTAAACAATATAAAGTTAAATTCTATAATTTGGATGCTATCCTTTCTGTGGGATATCGCGTCAATTCAAAAACCGCTACTGAATTTCGCAAGTGGGCGACTAAAACTTTGCGTACGCATATCATAAGCGGCTACACTATCAATCGTCCACGTATCGCTAAAAATTACGAAGCTTTTTTAAGGGCGGTAGAACAAGTAAGAAATCTTTTGCCGGCTGGCGGGGAAGTTGATGCCAAAAGCGCTCTTGAGCTTGTAAGACTTTTTGCCGATACTTGGTTTTCTCTTAATGCCTATGACCAATCAGCCTTGCCCATTGGCGGCGCGACCAAGAAACAAGTTAGGCTCACGGCCAACGATTTGATAGAAGTTTTATCGGAATTAAAACAGATATTAGCTTCTAAAAAAGAAGCCACAGAGTTTTTTGGTGTAGAGCGGCAAAAAGAAAGTGTGGCCGGCATTATAGGTAATGTTTTTCAGTCATTAGGTGATAAAGATTTATATCCAAGCGTGGAAGAAAAAGCGGCTCATCTTTTGTATTTTATGGTAAAAAATCATCCCTTCGTGGACGGCAACAAACGTAGCGGCGCATTTGCTTTTATTTGGTTTCTCAAAAAAGCGTATCAGCTCAATCCTTCGCGTTTAACTCCCGAAGCTCTAACCGCCTTAACTCTTCTGGTTGCCGAAAGTAATCCCAAGGACAAAGAACGAATGATCGGGCTTATTCTTTTGCTTTTGAAGAAATAAAAAAATAAAGACCGCGTTAGGCGCTATCCTGCGATGGGGCAGAGTGTAGCAGGCAGTTCTGGCCGATAGAATTTAAATTGGCCAAAAAATTTGTCAGTCAATAAAAATATTTTATCAAAAAAAGAAGCGGCGACGCTTCTTTTTTAATACATGATAAGATTTTCGGGCTAATTTTTATTGATGCAACAGATCATCAAGGCGATCAATCAAAACTGAAAGGCGGTGAGGTTTTATTTTATCAGTCAGATTTTTGGTCAGGTGATCGTGCTCTTCTGGAGAAATTGTAAGAAATTTAGCGAGTTTTTGGGCTAAGTCGTTGGAATCATTATCGGCGAAAATATAGTCAGGCCCGACGAGCTCGGCAAAATCCTGGCTGGAAACAAGAACTAGACATTTACAAACGGCAGCTTCAAAGATAGTTTTATCGAGCATTCCCGATGGACTGCAATTTACATAAATATCACCGGAGCGGTAATATCGGTAGGTTTCTGTGTTGGGAACGGCTCCTGTAAAAGTAAGGCGATCGGCAATCTTGAGTGATTTTGCCAACTCCATCATTTGGTTTGGATAGTCGGGCTCTGCCTCAATTGCTCCGCCGACAAATTTAGCGGTGAATTCAATATTTTGTTGGGCGACTTTTGCTAGCGCTTCTATTAGCAGATACGGCCGCTTGGACTTGCTTATCCTTCCCAGAGAGAAAACTGAGTGCGGAATGCGGGGGACTGATTCATCTAGTTCATAAGATTCTTCGTCCACGCCAACGGGCATGAAAATAGTCTTTTTGTATCGGGCGGTGTAAGAAAATTTTGAGGTGCAGAGTATTTTGTAGCAAAAAATACTGGCAATATCAGTTAAAATAGTTCCCTTATAATGATTTCGCCACATAAAAACTTTTTTACCCAGCAA